>Ga0114931_10002669_pt1 | contig 22637 bp, 15 predicted proteins | sample 2SBtaG_FD_89579 | JGI IMG/M metagenome (GOLD analysis project Ga0114931, IMG submission 89579) | Deep subsurface microbial communities from Kolumbo volcano to uncover new lineages of life (NeLLi) - 2SBTROV14_V59a metaG | ecosystem: Environmental > Aquatic > Marine > Volcanic | place: Kolumbo... | reverse complement strand
TCCATCTCGGCGATCGCCGTCTGGGCGTCCGCGGGCGCGTCGAAGGTGACGAACCCGAAGCCGCGCGAACGGCCGGTATCGCGGTCGGCGATCACTTTAGCCTCGGTGACCGGGCCAAACCGACTAAAGGCGTCGGCCAGGCTCTGGTCATTGGTGTCCCAGCTAAGGCCACCGACAAACAGTTTGCTAGACATTCTCTTCTTCCTAACGTTTGCGCCCTGCGGCGCTTCATGAAGTCCGGTGGAAAGAACTCCACCCAGATGGTGCTCGTATCCCATTCTGGTCCGCGGTGCACGAACAATCGACGCGGTGCACGAACAATCGACATGGTGGCGGTACCGCGCCAGCTGACGGCATTTGGGCGCTGTCCGGATCGATGTGGTACGGTGCCCCCGATCCAGCGTCGCCGGTCGATCGGTCCCCTGGGTAACTTTGGTGGATTCCGGTCTCCTTGACCGAACGGCTCCGATGGAGAAACCGCGCAACTCTTCTGGCAGGAAACGGCCCTCAGGGGCAGCCGGCCGGCGCGAGATCAGCTACGACGACCCGCTCGGCGCCTATTTGCGCGACATGCGTCATCTGTCCCTCCTCACCCGGGAGGACGAGGTCGCCATCGCCAAGCGGCTGGAGGATGGCCGGCTGGTGGTGCGCCACGCGCTGACCGAATCGGCGCTGGCGGTGAAATCCCTGGCCGCGGTCGGCGAGGGACTGCGACGCGGCACCCTGGCAGCAAGCGAGATCGCTGGTCGCGGCAGCGGCGACGATGACGACTACGACGGTGCCCAGCACGCGCGCCGGCTGCGCGACGGGATCAAACGGCACCGGCAGCTGTGTACCGAGCTGGCCCGGCACCGCGCGGTGCTCGCGCGCAGCCGCACGTCCGCCGACAGTCGGGAGCAAGCTCGGGTCGCCGTCGATCGGTTGCAGCGGCGCATGGCCACGCTGCTCGGACGGCTGGATCTGAAAGCGCAATTCCTCTCCGGCCTGGCGGCACGGCTCGAGCGCCACGTGGCGCACATCGCACGCGCCGAATCCGAGATCGCCGCCTGTGAGCGGCAAGCGGGCATGCGAGCCACCGAGCTGGCCAAGAAGCTGCGCGGAAGCAATACCGCCGCGCGGCCTGGCCTCGAACAGACGCGTCGTTCCATCCGCGCGGCGAAAGCCCGGATCAAACGCGTCGAGCAAGAGACCGACACCCGGGCGTCGCTGCTCCGCGAGACCCACCGCGAAGTCCGCCGCGGCGAACGTGCCATCGAGCGCGCGCGATCGGAGCTGGTCGTCGCCAATCTGCGACTCGTCGTCTCAATCGCAAAGAAATACTCGGGACGTGGATTGGCGTTGCCGGACCTGATTCAGGAGGGGAATCTGGGGCTGATGCGGGCGGTCGACAAGTTCGACTACCGTCGCGGGTTCAAGTTTTCGACGTACGCCACCTGGTGGATCCGCCAGGCTATCGCCCGCGCGATCGCCGACCAGTCGCGCACCGTGCGGCTCCCCGTGCATATACACGAGGAGCTGATGCAGATGTTCCGCGCGCGCGCCGATCTGGCCCGCGAGCTCGGCCGGGAGCCACAACTCCAGGAGATCGCCGAGCGCCTGGAGGTCGCGCCCGAACGGCTGCACCGGGTGGCCGAGCATGCGCGGGTCGTGATCTCCCTGGAGAGCCCGGTTGGCGAGGAAGGTGACGGCCAGCTGCAGGACCTCGTGCCCGACGACCGCGTCGCGTCGCCGCTGGACGAAGCCCTCGACTCCAGCCTGCGCGCGTCGGCGGCCCGGGCGCTGCAACTGTTGACTCCCCGCGAGGAGCGCATCCTGCGCATGCGCTTCGGGCTCGGCACCGACCGCGATCACACGCTGCGCGAGGTCGGCGAAGAGTTCCACGTGACCCGCGAACGAATCCGCCAGATCGAAGCCGTAGCGCTGGAGAAGCTGCGCGATCCGTCGCGCGCAAAGCTCCTCGAGCCGTTCGAATAGCCCCACGCCAGCGCGGCCCGGCGAACCCCGCTGCCGGCGCGGGGGCACCCTAGGCGTCTGGTGTCAAACGTCCCGTCGCCGCGCTTCCGCTGCATCACCGCCAGCCGCGTTACTCGTCAGGCGTGGGCTACAGCCCACTTCCTCCTCGTGCCTTGCTGGCGGCGCGCCGCGAAACCGCCGCTCGGTCCCGCTTAACACCAGCCTCCCAGGCCTGTTGTCCCCCCCCAGCCGGCGCATCGACGCTCCTGGCCGGTCGACTAGCCACACCTAAGATACTGAAATCACAGATTCGCGTCTTGGCACGACCGGTGCACTAAGGTTCGCCATGCAAGCCTTGGTCAAGGGAGTGGTGGCGACGTTGGTGTTGGTGGCGGCAAGCGTTCCGGCGCACGCGCTCAAACAGAGCGCGCACCGGTCGATCAGCAGGAACGCATGCGACGACGCCGGGTTGCCGGAAGAGTTTTGCGAGCGCGTTGGGGTCGCCGCCTACAACGTCGATCACTACGAGTGGGACACCCCGGCCGCACATGCGCAGATGTCCCCGGGCCAGAGCGTCTGCGACGGCGCCAACGCGACCCTGGCGCGCGTGCGCGACCTCGGCAGCAGCGTGCGCCACGACCTCGCCCTGGTGGCGGCGGCGCCTTCAGCCGACCGCGCCGAGCAGGTCGCCGTCCACCTGGGACGGGCCCTGCACACGGTGCAGGACAACTGTGCCCACCATGGCATCCCCAACCCCGAGCACGCCTGGGACTCGCTCAGCGACATCTGCGCGGGCACCCAGATCAGCCCCGATATCCGCCCGGGAGCAGCCTCGTGTGCGCGGGACGAGACCGAGTTGGTCATGGACGCGTTCGTCGCCGCGATGATCGACGCCGGGGTCGACGATCAGGACCTCGCCGATGTCCCCTACGCATTCACCCACTGGCCGACGCACGGCGAGGTCTGCGACTTCCTGGCCAGCGCCAGTGAGTGGGACGGCCAGGATCGGCAGTGGAACAACGAGATCATGGAGCCGGCCGTGCGCGACCAGCTCACCGGCGCCTTTACGGCCGCCAACCCGGCCACCATCGACCCCTGCGACGAAGGCTCGAGCGTGCTGGCGGCGCCGGCGCCGTCCGCGCGGGTCGACGTCGCCAACGGCCCGGAGAGCTGCTTCAGCATCAAGCTCTACTGCCTGGGCAAGGCCGACGGCGCTGACGAGCCGCCCCCCTGGGAGGACGGAACCGATGACGAGATGCAGCCGGCCGGCTGTGCCGCCGGTGGCCGCAGCGGCGCGGGCGCAGCGGCGCTGATGCTCGCCCTCGCCGGGCTGGTGGCAACCCGCCGCCGCCGCGCCTGACCGACTACGAGTTGTTCGGGTCGGGACGCGCGATCAGCATCCGCTCGTCAGAGGCCTGCGTGCCATCGACGGCGGTCACGTCGACGGTGAACCGGATCTCCATGCCGTCGAGCTGGGTGTCCGACGTGATGTCGAGGATCACCGCCCGTCCGACCATCTCGAAGGTGCCGTCGCCGACTGGATCCAACCCCTGCACGTAGTGCGCGGCGTCGGCGTCGACCTGCTGGCCACCGGCGTAGACGTGGAACACAGTGGTCGGGTTCGACGGATCCGACAGGTCGTCGGCATTGCCCGCGTCGAGGTTGGCCACTCGCACCGCGCCCCAGATGTGGAATCCACCCTGCGGCCCGAGCACGACGTAGCCGGTGTCGCCATCGGCGAGCGGCTGGAACTCCACCGCGCCGGTGCCGATGGTCGCCTGTGGCGGCCCCACGCTGCCGCCGGCGTCGCTGGCGCAGGCACCCAACGCGAGGACCAGGCCCGGCAGTAGGCCGGCGATCGATCTCACAGGCACAGACAGGTACACGAATCGTTGCGCCGGGCGCAGCTCTCTGCGCTGCGCGCCTCGATGACCTGGCTCCAGCTGTCGGCGACCAGGTCGTAGCGCCAGGTGTCGTCGAGGTGATCGCTGCAGTCGGACACGCCGCCGAACAGCCACACCGAATCGCCGACCACCGCGAACATGCCGCCCGATCGGCGCTCGGGCGCGGTCAGGTCCTGGTTGACGTAGTCGGCCGGGATCTCGGCGGCGTTGCCGCCACAGCCGAGGGCGCCGCCGGTGAAGGTGTCTCCGGTTGCCAGCTCGCTCCAGCTGCCCGCCGTCGGATCGAACGCCCACAGGTCGTTGGCGACGCCGGGATCGGCGTGGCCGCCGAACACCAGGTAGCGATCGCGGGCGGCGTCGTAGCTCATCATCGCGGAGAAGCGGCCCGCCGGCGCCGTGCCCGTGCCGTCGTGGAGCTGCGACCAGGTCATCGACGACAGGTCCAGCGCGTACAGGTCGTTGAGTCCGGGCGACACGAAGTCGCCGACCTGGCCGCCGAAGACGACCAGACGGTTGCGCTGCGAATCGTAGGTGTAGGCCATGTACAGCCGCGCCGGCGCCGGCACCGTGCCGGTGGGTGACTCCTGCTGCCACGCACCGCCGCCGTAGCTCCACACCTCCTGCGACGGATTGATCGTCAGCGCCGACGGATTGGTGTCTCCGCCGTAGACGAACAGCCGACCGGCGTCGGAGTCGTACGCGCTCACCGCGTAGTAGCGCGGCGACGGCGCGCCGGTGGTTCCCGGATCGACCTCGCTCCAGCCGTTGGTCGCGGTGTCGAACGCCCACAGGTCGCTGTACAGGGTGTAGTTGCCGCTGGTGCCGGCCTGCCGCCAGCGACCGCCGTAGATCAGCACACGCCCCGCCGGATCGCTGCTGACCGCGTAGCGGCCGCGCGCGCTGGGCGCGGTATCGCCGCTGACGTCAGTCCAGCCCTGGTCGGGATCGAAGCGCCAGGTGTCACCCAGGTACTCCGCCTTGGGAATCTGGTCGACGATGGGACCGTCATTGCCGCCGAAGACCATGATCGACCCGGTCGCCGGATCGCCGAGGGCGGCAATGTCGCTCCGTTTGCCGGGGCGGATGTCGTTGGAGATGCCGGCGTCCGGGGTGGGAGGCGCAGACGAGCCTCCCCCGCCACAGCCGGCCAGGGCCAGGAACAGAATCGCTGTGCGGCGAACCATCGCGGCAGTATGCCAGTGTCCGGAGTGACGGTCACCAGGGGCGTGCCGACGCCGGCCATTCGTGAGATCCTGCTCACACGATGAGCACCACCGCGAGGATCAAGAACCTACCGCCGCTGGAGTCGTCCGAGGAGGTCGAGACGATTCCCTGGTTTGACGGCGCGCTCGAGGTCGAGGGAGATCTGGCGCCGCCGCCCGCGCCGCCGCCCGCGCCGCCGCCCGCGCCGCCCGCGACCAGTCCGGCGCGAGCCGACAGCGCGCTGCACGACGAAGGGGAGATCGGACGCGGAGGGATGGGCTCGATTCACCGGCTGTACGACCCGGAGCTGCGTCGCCGCGTGGCGATGAAGGTGCTCGAGCCGTCGCCCGACCCGGTGGCCGAGCAACGCTTCGTCGAGGAGGCGCGCATCACCGGCCTGCTCGACCACCCCAACGTGGTGCCGATCCACGACCTGGTGATCGACAACCGGGGGACGGTGAGCTACACGATGAAGTTGGTGAAGGGCGAGACGCTCACCGAGCTCATCGCCAGACAGCAGTCAGTGCGCGACCTCGAGCACATCCTCGAGTGCATCATCAAGGTCTGCGAGGCGCTGTCGTTTGCCCACGGCCACGGCGTGGTCCACCGCGACCTCAAGCCCGACAACATCATGGTCGGCAGCCACGGACAGGTCTACGTGATGGACTGGGGATGCGCGCAGGTCTTCGGCGAGGACCGGTCGATCGTCGACGGACGCCAGGACGCCGACGGGCTGGTCATCGGCACCGTCGCCTACATGGCGCCCGAGCAGGCCAACGGTCTGGTCAGCAAGCTCGACGGGCGGACCGACGTCTTTGGCGTGGGCGCGATCCTGTACAAGGTGCTCACCGGCAAGCCGCCCTACCCCGGCGAGACGATGACCGCGCTCTTCCGGGCCCAGCACGGCGACGTGGTGCCGCTGGATGCCGACAGCGGCAATCCGATCAAGCCTCCGCCCCACCTCAGCGAGATCACGATGAAGGCGATGGCCGCGGATCCCGCGGACCGGTTTCAGTCCACCGACGAGCTCGCCGATCAGCTGCGGGCGTTCCTCAAGGGTGGCAACTGGTTCCCGCTGCACACCTTTCCCGACGGTGCTTTCATCGTCCGGGAGGGAGAGCCTGCCGACGCCGCCTACATCATCACCAAGGGCCAGTGCGAGGTGCGCAAGCGCGATCCCGCGGATCCCAGCCGAACGCTGGTGCTCCGGACTCTGGGCGAGGGCGACGTCTTCGGCGAAACGGCCATCTTTGCCGACTCACCTCGTTCGGCCAGTGTCATCGCGATCGGTGAGGTCAGCGCGGTCGTGGTCGATCGCGGGGCCATCGACCGGCTCACCCAAAGCTCGTGGTTGGGCATGTTCGTCAAGGCGCTGGCCGATCGCTTCCTCGACATCGACGCCCAGCTGGCCAAGACCCGCTAGCGGCGAGGCCCCCGCCCGATGATAGAATCGATCGGGTGAGCACCGCTTTTCCCGCTGATTCCCCGCTGTCCACCTTCTCCGAAGAAGAAGTCCGAGCCATCTTCGACGCTGGCTCGACACGGTCGCTGGCGGCCGGCGGCGTGATCGTCGCCGAGGGCGAAGCGGGCGACTCGATGTTCTTCCTGCTCGAAGGCAACGCCGAGGCGCAGCTGGCCAGCGGTCTGGTGGTGCGCCACTACCAGCCGGGCAGCTACTTCGGTGAGCTGTCGTGGATCAACCCCGGACACCTGCGCAGCGCCACCATCCTCGCGTCCACGGCGGTCCGCTTGCAGGAGCTAGATCAGTCCAGCATCGAGGCCCTGATCAGCGCGCACCCCAACGTCATCTTCACCCTCCTGCGCCGCACCACCGCGTTTTTGGTCGATGCCGAGCGCAACCTGATTTCGGACTTGCGCCGCCGCAACGGCGAGCTGCAGGAGACTATCAAGAAGCTCGACTTCACCCGCAACCGTCTCAGCGAGGAAGAGGAGGCAGCGCGGCGCGACGCGTTGACCGGCCTGTACAACCGCCGCTGCTTCGACGACGAGCTGCCGATGTTCATCGAGCGCGCCCAGGCGATCGGCAGCGGGCTGGCCGTGGTCGCGATGGACCTGGATCACTTCAAGCCGGTCAACGACACCCTGGGCCACGCCGCAGGCGATGCGGTGCTCAGGGGCGTGGGCAAGGTGCTGCGCGAGAACCTGCGCAAGTCCGACCTGCCGTGCCGGGTCGGCGGCGACGAGTTCATCTTCCTGCTGTCCGACGTCACCGAATAGGACGCCCGCAAACGCGCCGAGCATATCCGCAACGCCATCGGCACCATGCCGCACCCGGGCAACGACCAGGGGATTCGCTGCACCGGCACCCTCGGTGGCACGCTCTATCGCGCCGGCGAGCCCCCGGCCGAGCTCGTGCACCGGGCCGACGAGGCACTGTACGCCGCCAAGCGCGCCGGTCGCAATCGGCTCGGCTGGGACTAGTACGAGGGACTAGCGCGCTACTCGTCGACCGAGACGATGAAGGTCGTGCCGCGCACGCCCAGTACGGTGCGCGGCGTCTTGATCCGCACCGAGCCCGGGTTCTGCCGCGTGAGCTGACCGGTTCGCACCATCATGGTGCCCTTCTTGATCCGCGCCAGCATGTTGCCCTTGAGCTTCTTGGGATCGAAGAAGTAGGTGTCGATGGCGATGCGGCTGTTGGGGCCGATGGCGAACGCCGTCTTGTCGGTGAAGGTGATCGCCAGCTTGCCCTTTGGCCCGGTCTCGAAGAGATCGTGCTCGAGGATCTCATCGCCACTCTTGAGCGACGTTTTGTCCTTGCCGCGAACCACGGAGACGGTGCCGGCCACGGTCACCGCCTTGCCGATCTTCTTGGCCGCGGGCTTGGCCGCCGGCTGAGCAGATGCCGGCCCCACCAGACAGACGACGATCAGCGCTGCCAGCGCCGAGCCGAGGGTACGCGTTCCGTTCCGGTGCTTGAAGCTCGCGATCGTCAACGGTTCGACACTACCATTTTTGCGATCGACGCCGCAATCGCGCATCGAGGTCGGAGAGTGTCCCCCATGTGCGACGACTCGTTTCGCGGACAGGCCACTTGTCACCGCAGTCCGCGTCCGCGTACCGTTGTGTGCAACGGGGGGACGCGGCGCTGCTGCGAGACGAATCTACAGCAACAACACGGCGAGCGTTCGTCTTCGCGGTGATCGCTGCAGGTCTGCTGGTCTTTTGTCGAACGAGCAGCGCGCAGATCACCAACGGCAGCTTCGAGACCGGTGACTACACCGGCTGGGATCTGAGCCTCACCTCCGACGAGACCGCAAACACGTTCGCCGTCGTTACCAGCGGAACGACGATCAACGTCGACGATCTGCTGTTCGACTTCCTCGGCATGACCAACGAGGCGGCGCAGAGCCCCAGTCTGCCGCAGACCTACACGGCCAGCGACGGCACTCAGCTGGCGGTGGTGCTGTCGATCAGCCCGCACACCGGGCGGATGTTCCAGGACATCGACATTCCCCTGGGCACCCCGGCGATCGAATGGGATATGTCGTGGGTCAACAGCGCCCCCAACTGGGACCCGGCCACACAGTACATCGAGGTCAGCGTGCGCGACCCGGTCAACGACGCGCTGATCGAGTCGCTGTTCAAGACCATCGACGGCATCGACCCGCTGTTCGTGCCGACGACGACCTTCGGCGCCGACCTGTCGGCGTACGCGGGGCAGACCATACGCCTCGACTTCACCAGCCAGGGTCAGTCCGACTACCTCGACTATGCCGTCGACAACATCCACTTCTCCAACCAGTGCGGTGACGGTACGCAGGACGCCAACGAGGAGTGCGACGACGGCAACCTCGACGACGCCGACGGCTGCAACGCGGTCTGCGGCATCGACAGCGACTTCGACAGCATCGTCGACCTGTTCGAGCTGGACGATGCCAACCTCGCTACCCCGCCGACCGACACCGACGGCGACACGATTCCCGACTATCTGGACGACGACAGCGACAACGACACCATCTTCGACTTCGACGAGGCCGGGGACCTCGACCCGTTCACCGATCCGGTCAACACCGACGGCGACCTGGTGCCCGACTTCCGCGATAGCGACTCCGACGCCGACGGTATTCCCGACGCCGAGGAGGCCGGCGATCACGACCCGGCCACGCCGCCGGTAGACACCGATCTGGACGGGCTGCCCGACTTCGTCGACACCGACAGCGACGCTGACTCCGTCCCCGACGCCACCGACAACTGCCGCGTGATGGCCAACCCGGACCAGCTCGACACGGACGGCGACGGCATCGGCGACGCCTGCGACGATCCCGCGCCGCCCCCGCCGAAGCCGGTGGTGGTGTTCGGTGGCGGCGGCGGTTGCGCGGCCGGCGACAGCGGGGCCGGGACCGGCGGCCTGGTGCTCCTGTTCCTCGGCGTGCTGGTGATTGCGCCCCGGCGCCGGCGCGCCGCCGTCGTCGTTGCCATCGCATTGCTCCACACCAGCACCGCAACCGCCCAGGTGACCGTCGACGAGAACATCAACATCGACCACTTCGTGCTGTCGGGCGACCGCGCCGGCATCCTCAACGTCGAATGGGCCGCCGTGCCCGGGCACCTACAGTGGGACCTCGGTCTGGCCCTGAGCGACGTCGTCGATCCGCTGGTAGCCCGGGTCGACGGTGCCGACCAGGCATTGATCGGCAGCCGCTACAGCTCGACCCTCACCGGTGCGATCGGCCTGTTCGGCTGGTCGCAGCTCACCCTGTCGCTGCCGATCATCATGTCGCAGTCGGGTGACCAGGTGACCGTCCTGGACAACCAGGCGCTCGATGGTGCCGCCCTCGGCGACCTGCGGATTGCGCCCAAGGTCCAGCTGCTGCGGCGGGCGCGCTACGGCGTCGACGTCGCCGTGATCCCCGCGTTCACGGTTCCCACCGCCAGCAGCGACCGGTTCGCGGGCGAGGGCAGCATCTCGTTTGCACCCCAGCTGGCCATCTCGGCCGCCGTCGCCAACCTGCGCCTCAGCGGCAACCTGGGCTACCTCGCGCGCAGCAATCGTGCTTTCGCCGACGCCGAGGTGGGCGACGAGCTGACAGCGACCGTCGGCGCCGGCTACCGCGTCGGCGCGACGCCGATCGAGGTCGACGTCAGCGCCATGCTCGCGCTGGCCGCCGCCGGCGCGGCGGCAGAGACCAATCGGACCTACGTCGAGATCCTCGGCGGCGGAAGCTACTGGATCAGCGACTCGCTGTCGGCGTTCGCCGGTGTGGGGCGAGGCCTGACCCGCGGCATCGGCTCTCCCGCCTGGCGGGCGATGGTCGGCATCCGCTTCAGCCCGCGGAACGCGGCGGGGCGCGCGCGGGTGGCGCCGACCAGCTCGTTCGAGCGGGTCGTGGTCGTGCCCAACGAGGACGGCTCCGTCGGCGCGGTCGAGGTCGACGACGGCACCACCAAGACGCTCCTCGACACACCGTATGCGTCTACCGAGCTGCGCGCCGAGGACCACACCGTTCGCGCCGTGAAGAGCTCGGCCAAGGCGGTCGAGGCGACCACCACCGCCCTGGCGACAGTGCTGCCGCCGCCCGACCACGATCTCGACGACATCGCCGACGCCGACGACAGCTGCCCCGACCGCCCGGGCAAGCCGTCGGCCAACCCGCTGCGCAACGGCTGCCCGGCGTCGGTGGAAAAGGTAGTGGTGCTGCCGGACGAGAACGGCCACGTGGGCGCCGTCGAGGTCGACGACGGCACCACCACGACGCTGCTCGACCAGCCGTACGCCAGCTCGGAGGTTGGCGCCGACGGCAAGGCCAAGGCCGTGCCCCCTGGCCCACCCCGGGCGGTCGAGCGCGCGGTGGCGACGGTCGTCGTGGCACTGCCGCCCGCGGACCTCGACGAAGACACGATCCCCGACGTGAACGATGCCTGCCCGGCCCGGCCCGGCGTGGCCTCGCCCGATCCGGTGCGCAACGGCTGCCCCGCCGCCAGCGAGCGAGTGATCGTGGTGCCGGACGCCGACGGTCACGTCGGCGCCGTCGAGATCGACAACGGCACCACCAAGACCGTCATCGATCAGGCCTACGGCAGCGCCCAGATCGGCAGAGACGGCGCCGTGGTCGCCGCGCCCCCACCCCCGGAGTCCCGGTCGATCGATCGCGCGATCGTCGAGGTCGCCACCGTGCTGCCGCCGGCGGACGACGACAACGACGGAACGGTCGACGGCGATGATCTGTGCCCAACACGGGCAGGGGTCAAGACCGCGAACCGACTCCGCGACGGCTGCCCCAAGGGGGTGAGCGAGTCCGTGACCATCTTGCCCGACGAGGACGGTCACGTCGGCGCCGTCGAGATCGACGACGGCAGCGGCAGTCCCATCGTCCTGGACAAGGCGTTCGCCACCTCCGAGATCGGCGCCGACGGTCGCGCACACGAAGTCCTGGCGCCGCCGAAAGTGGTGCTGGAAAAGAAGATCACCGACATCGCCCGCGTCATGCCCCACCGCGACCAGGACGGCGACGGCATCATCGACGCCAACGACGCGTGCACGGATCGCCCGGGCAAGATCAACCCCGAGCCCGCGCTCAACGGCTGCCCGACCACCGTCGAGCGCATCGTCCTGCTCCCCGACGCCGATGGCCACGTCGGTGGCCTCGAGATCGGCGAGGGCGCCGACAAGGTGATCCTCGACAAGGCCTACGCCACCGCCGAGGTCGGCTCCGACGGCAAGGCGATCACCACGCGCACGCCGGCCACCGAAGTCGAGCAGCAGTTCCACGAGACCCTGTCGGCGCGACCGGACTACAGCGGCGCACGCATCGTCATCTACTTCAACAAGCGCGCCCAGCCGACCTACGACGTGAGCGAGCAGATCGAGGATCTGGTGGCCGACCTATACGGCCGCGTCGGCTACGCCATCACCGTGGTGGGCCACACCGACGCCACCGGCTAGCGCCGCCGCAACCAGCGCCTGGGCCTGAAGCGGGCCAAAAAGGTCGCCGACCAGCTGATCAAAGCGGGCGTGCCCGAGAGCGAGATCAAGGTGGTGTCGAAGGGAAGCTCGGAGCCCGCGGTTCGCGTCGACGACCCGAGCATCCCGGTGCTGAAGAATCGGCGGGTCGAGATCTTCGTACAGTACTAGCGATCCCGCGAGACCGAGCCAGCATGGACAAATACAAGCGTCGAATTTGGCTGTTCCAGATTCCGCTGGTGCTGTTGTGGACGCTGGCGATGCTGGTCGCAGAATGCGGCGACGACGGAACCCTCGAGTCCGGCTTCCTGCGCCGAGACGTCTACCCGGCGGTACGCGGCCTGTCGAGCTCGTACACCGACGTCAAGTTCAAGGCGCGCGGGCCGCGCCCGGTCCGGCACAAGATCGTGGTGGTCGAGATCGACGACAAGGCGATCAGCATGGTCGGGCGGTGGCCGTGGCACCGAGATGCCGTCGCCCTGCTGATCATGGCCGCGCTGGAAAACGGCGCCAAGGCGGTGGGCCTGGACATCGTCTTTCCCGAGGACGACGTGCGCGTGCCGCCGGACCTCGCCGAGCTGCTGCAAAACAACGGGCTCGGCGACGCCATCCCGCAGTTCGAGTCCGACCTGGTGCTCAAACGGATCATCGACCTCTACAAGGACAAGCTGGTCCTGGGCTGGATGACCGACACCACATGTCGGCCGGCCTACCGGGACGACCCATGTGACGTGACCGGCGAGGAGTCCCTGGCCTCGCTGCCCGAGGGCTTCGACAAGTTCGCCTTCGACCAGTTCACTCTGCCGAAAGGATTCGACCCGGCGCACACACCGATCGTCTCGGCTGAGACGGTGGTGTCGAACCTGCCCACGTACAACCAGTCGGCGATCTACTCCGGCTTCCTGGTGAGCGCTGTAGAGGACTCCGACGAAGTGGTGCGTCGGGCCCAGGCGGCGCTGATCGTGGGCGGCAAACCGTATCCATCCCTCCCACTGCAGATGGCCAGCATCGGCCTGCAGGACAAGCTGGCCATCGACTTCGAGGACGACCTGATCAAGGACGTTCGATTCGTCAAGTCGGGCCGGCGCGTCCCGGTTACGCCCACCGGCGCCATCTCGATCAACTTCCGCGGCGGCGGCTACCACTTCCCCTACGTCGGCGCGGTGGACCTGCTCAGCGAGGAGCCGAACATCCCGGTCCAGCACGACCGCACCGTCGCGACCCACCCGGTCAAGGAGGTGTTCAAGGACGCCTACGTGCTGATCGCCGTCACCGCCATCGGCGGGCGCGACCTGCGGAACTTTCCGTTCGGCCACAACATCCCCGGCACAGAGGGGCTCGCGACCATCCTCGACAACGTGCTCAGCGGCGACGCCATCACCCGCAGCAAGGGCATGTGGGGACTGCCCATGCTGCTCTTGCTGATGACTATCGGCGGGGCGCTGTTCTGCCTGCTCATGATCCGACTGTCGGCGCTGCCGGCGATCATCGTGTCCCTGGTGACGATCGGTGTCATCGCGCTGATCGACATCTACTACGTCTTCGGCCACGTCGACGTCGATCTCAACAGCGCGTTCCTGCTGGGCGAGCTGGCCACGATCTTCATCACCACGGTGGCGGTGAAGTACATCATGGAGGAGCGGCGCAAGCGGGTGATCCGCGGGACCTTCTCCAAGTACCTCGCCCCCGAGGTCGTCGACGAGATGCTCAAGGACCCCGACAACATCGAGCTCGGTGGCGAGGCGCGCCAGCTGACGATCATGATGTCGGATCTGCGCGGCTTCACCGCCACCGCCGAGCGGCTCGCCCCCGAGCGGCTCCTCGAGATGCTCAACCACTATCTCGGCACCATGGCCGACATCATCGTCGACTACCGCGGAACCATCGACGAGTTCATCGGCGACGCGATCCTGGTGATCTTCGGCGCGCCGATCGCCCGCCCAGATGACGCCCGCCGGGCGGTGGCCTGCTGCGTCGCCATGCAGAAAGCGATGGCGTCGATCAACGAGGTCAACACGGCCAAGGGCCTGCCCACGCTGGAGATGGGCATCGCGCTCAACACCGGAGAGGTCACGGTCGGCAACATCAGCTCGCAGAAGCGCCTCAAGTACGGCGTCGTCGGCAGCCACGTCAACCTGACCGCGCGGATCGAGTCGAACACCGTCGGTGGCCAGCTGATGATCTCCGAGAGCACCCTGGCCCTGGCCGGCGACGACCTCGTGCTGGGCGAGACCTACTCGATCATCGCCAAGGGCTTCCCCGATCCCATCGTCGCCCACGAGGTGCTGGGCATCGGTGGCGAGTACGACCTCCACCTCGACGAGGTCGACCTCGCGCTGGTCCAGCTCGACCAGCCGATCGACGTTCGCTACCGGGTGATGCGCAGCAAGAACGACGAGGGCGACGAGCAGACCGGGCAGTTCACGTCGCTGTCGTCGCTGGCCGCGTCGATGCAGACCGACGGCGAGCTGCAAGCGCTGCAGAACCTAAAGCTCCAGCTGATCGCGGCCTCGGGCGAGCAGGTCGAAGGCGATCTGTACGCCAAGGTCACGGCCGCCGGCGATACCTGCTCGTTGCGCTTCACCGCAGTGCCACCGACGGTGGAGGCATTCATCTCCGAGCACCTGCGCGGCTCCGGATCGGAACGCTCGGCCGAGCTGGTCGAGCGCGACTAGACCATGGCGCATTGGAAATGCGTCATTGTGGAACAACGACAATGGTAGAGAACAAACGCGCACGCCTGGAAAGCAGCCGAATTTCGTCCGCCCTCACCCATGACGGTCGGCGAAATGCGGCTCCCGATCCAGGCGTTCGTGTTTAGCTCGGCTAGCGGGCTCGCACGAAGCGACCGCTGGACGGGTCCCACCGTTCGGTGGCGCCCTCACGAGCAATCGCGAAGCGAGGAAGGCCCGAGGCGTGGCGCTCGCCGGCCTCCTCGATCTCGGCGTCGGCGCGCAGCGGGCCGTGGTGAGCGGCCAGAATGCGCGCCTCGGGGAACGCCCGCGCGAGGGCGGCGACCGACTCGACCGAGCCGTGACCGAACGCGTGATCGGCGATGTCGCTGTAGCTGGCGTCGACGATCGCCAGATTGGCCGTCGCCACCATGCGCCGCTCCATCTCGGAGGTCTTGCCGGTGGGCTCGTGGTCGCAGAGGTACGCGACCGTGGGGCCGCCATCGACCACCAGCCGGTAGCCCAGAGTATCGAGGTAGCGCTGGTTGGGCGCGATTCCGCTGTAGTGATGGAGCGCCATCGGCTCCAGCGTCGCCCCCGGTAGCTGGACCGATGCGCCCGCCTCGATCTCGACCAGCGCCAGGCTGGCCAGCGTACCGATCGCCAGGATCTCCAGCGGGACGAACGACGGCGGCGCAAACACCCGGCGAATCGCCTCGAGCGCCTCCCGGGGGCCCATGATGGTCAGGTCGAGACCGCCGTTCTTGCGCCACATCCACTCGGCGTCCTTGACGCCCTCCCAGTGGTCGACGTGGGCGTGACTGACCAGCACGTGGACCCGCTCGACCCGCCCCAGCCGCTCGTCGCTGCGCAGCGCCACCGACAGCGGCAACAGCCCGCTGCCGGCGTCGAACACGAACAGGTCGTTGCCGACGACCAGCGAGTAGCACGACGTGCGGTTGCCGATCTGCGACCCGACCGCGTTGCGCGAGCCGCGGGATCCCCAGATGTGAAACAGCGTCGGCAAGGGCGTCGCGACAGCGCCCTCCTCGGATCGGCCCGGGGAATCAGCCTCCTCACCAACGCTCATCTTGCGCAGTATATCACCCGTGGCCATGGAGCATCCGGTCGCGAGGACCACCCTGCGCAAGGTCGCCCGCGTCATGCATAATCCAGAGTCGAGCGAAGTAACTGCTCGCCAAGCATCCATTCGACGCCGGCCCCCGCTTCGAGATCCGCCGCTCCCCGGGACAGGGCGGAATGGGCATCGTATTCGAAGCGTACGACCGCGAGCGGCGAGAGCTCGTCGCGCTCAAGACCATGCGCAGCGTGGGCGTCCGCGAGCTCGCGCGGAACTCGTGCCGACGGTGCCGCCGGACCTGGACAGCCTGTGCGTCGGGCTGCTGCACCCCGAGGCGGACCAGCGGCGATGCGCGGGCAGATGGGCTACTTCGCCCACGGCACGCAGACCGCGGCGCTGTTCGAGAAGGTCGCCGCGGTGGCGCCCGACGCCCTGGCGTGCATGCACGGCGGCTCCTGGCGGGGCGACGGCGCCGCCCTGCTGCGCGAGCTGTCCCGCCGGGTAACCGCGTAGGCGCTATCGCCCTCGGCGCCGGTACCGGGTCGCCCGGCCGACGCCGAGGCGCTCGATGTGGCCGCCGGCGACCAGCGCGCGCAACGCGACGTTGAGCGCCGGACGGCTGATGTCGAGGCGGCGCAACAGCTCCCGGGGCGCCAGCGGCTCGGCTTCGGCGCGGATGCACTGCAGCACGCGCTCGCGCACGGAGCTCTTGCCTTCGCCGCTGACGCCGGCGGCGCGCTCGGCCTGCGGCGGCTCGAGCACGCGGACATCGACGGTGCGGCGGATCGCCAGCACGCCGTCCTGGACCTCGAGCATCGCGCCGGTGCCGGCGGCGCAGTCGTCGAGCCACGAGCGCAGCCGGTGCAGGGTGACGTGGATCTTGCCCTCGTGGCGGATCGGGTCGTACGGCCCGCCCCACACCTCGGAGAACAGCGCGGGCAGCGGCAAGGCGAATCCGGGCCGCGCCAGGAGCACCTCCAGGGTCCGGCGCAACACCGGGCGCTCGGCCAGGGAGTAGGGGCCGCGCCCGCGAATGTGCAGCGTGCCGACGACGCGGTTCCAGAACAGGTCGGCGCCGACCGCGGTGACCGGTGGCGTCCATACCCGCGCCAGCGGCAGCTCGCCGGCGCCGTGGCGTGAGCGCTCGACCAGACGCACGTCGCCGGCGCTGGCGTAGCCGCGCGCGACCAGCTCGTCGATCAGCGCCAGGCGGCGGGAGAAGTGAATGATGGGACTCCGGCGCACGACGCGGCGCAGCTCGGCCAGCGCGGCGGGGAACTCGTCGCGGCCGGCGGCCAGCGCCATACGCAGGCGCACGAAGCTGGTCATCACCGAGTGGCCGCTGTCCTCCCAGAACTCCAGCGTGCGGGCGCCGGCGCGGCGGGCGGCGGGCAGATTCTCGGCCAGGATCGACACCTCGAGAGCTGCGACGTCGCGGAACGCCTCGATCGGACCGCGCGCGTTTCGCCGCCGCCGCGGCCAGGTGGCAGCCAGGGCGCGGGCACCGCGCAGGTTGCCGGCGCGCGCCCGCCCCGAGACCACGTTCGCCTCGGTGTAAGCGCGGGCGATGCCGAGATCGTGCTCGATACAGACCGCCAGCGCCTCTTCGATCAGCGCCTCCTCCTCGGCGTAGCGCTGCTGGAACGACGCCACACCGGCCTCGGTGCGCAGGACGAACTGACGGGCGTTGGGGTTGGGATGCGGATGGCGTCGCTTCCAGTCCGCGACGAGCTCCTCGGCCTCGGCGAACCGGTCCATGAGCGACAGCGCCCACACGGCATGGAACAGGCCGTGGGCCAGATCGTCGTCGTCGAGGAACCAGCGGTGTGCACGCGACAGCTCGACCGCCGCGCGCAGCTCGCCGCGAAACAGTGAGTTGACCACGTCGAGCGCGGCCACCTGCGGATCGGTGGCGCCCAGCTCGCGCAGGTGCGCCGCGGCCGCGCCCGGCGCCACGTTGACGCAGTAGATGACCTCGGCGTGGCGCAGCGCCGGACTGTCCACGCCGCCGTGACGCCAGCGGCGCAGGAGCGCCTGCCCTTCACGCGAGAAGCCCAGCCCGGCCCACACCAGCGCGTGCTCGGTCATCAGCGCGAGCTGCCACGCCTCGGGCACGCGGTCGCGGGCGATGCGCTCGAACACTCGGGCCGCGGTGGCGTAAGAGCCGGCCGCCCCGGGGTCGGCGCATACCGCCGCGAACGCCTCGGTCAGCTCGGGCTCCACTTTCCTTATCTAACATGAAAGGTAAAGAAATGGGGAGTAACTCGTCCGCCAACGCCACCGGGGCGCATCGTCGCCGTCGTGCACCGCATCCTGATCTTGATCGTCTCCGGAGCCGTCATCCTGATCGGGGGCTGCGTCCCGGACCTCTCGCGCGACCAGCAGGAGGTGATCGGCGGCAACCCGACGTCGGCAGGCGCCTACCCGGCAACCGGCGCGCTGATCCTCCACGGCGGCACCAATGGAACACCGGAGCAGTACGTGGACTGCACCGGCACCCTGGTCGCCCCCGATCTGGTGATCACCGCGGCGCACTGCGTGCACCCGACGCTGACGCAAAACCAGACGCCCGACTTCACCCTCGCGCTCGACGGCATGAACGCAACGGCCGCACAGATTCACGCCGGCGCCACGGCCATCCCCTACCCCAGCTTCAACCCGCAGAACCAGCCGTCCACCAGCGTGGGCGACGAGCACGACATCGGCGTACTGGTCCTGGCCGACCCGATCTACGGCGTCGACTACGCCCGCCTGCCCCGCATGGGCGAGACCGCCGGCATCAGCACCGGTGCCGAGGTCGCGATCGTCGGCTACGGCTTCACGGTCGAGAAGGACCTGAACCACTACGGCATCAAGAACAACGCCACCACCCACCTCACCGACATCGGCACCCACGAGATCGGCGTGGCCAGCCCGGGCGAGCCGCAGAACTGTCAGGGTGATTCCGGTGGCCCGGCCATGGTCGACGGCAGCGGCGGCGTGCGCATCATCAGCGTCGTGTCGCGCGGCACGACCTCGGACCCGAGCAACTGCACCCAGGGCGGCATCCACACCCGCATCGATCCGTACCTGCAATGGATCGATCAGCAGGTCGACGACATTCCGTGCGGCAGCGGGCTGTCGGCCGACTGCCCGATGGCCGACGCCGGTACCACCGGCACCGGCACGCCGGATGCTGGCTCGGGCGGCGGCGGCAACGGCGGACCGGACGCCGGTCCGGGCGGCGGCTCCTCCGCCGACGGCGGCCACGACGGCAGCAGCTGCGGCACCGGCGACAACGCCGGCGGCTGCGCGGCCGGCGGCGGGCGCTCGGGCGGCGCGGCGTTCCTGATCCTACTGGTCGCAGGCGTCGCCATCGTCTCGCGGCGCCGGATGACGCCTCAGAACCAGTCGGCGCGCATGCGCTCGTAGGCGTCGTCGTTGTCACGGCAGCGTTCGGCGAGCATGCCGATGCGCGGTACCTCGGTGGCGAACCAGTACTGTGCGGCCGCGAGCTGGCCGCTGTAAAAGTCACCGTCCGCGTCGCTCCGGTCGAGCCCGGCGTGCGCGGCGGTCGCGCGCCGAAGCCACGACCAGGCGACGACGGCTGTCGCTACCATGTCCAGGTAGTCGACGCTGTGGCGGAGCATCGCCGCCGGGTCGCCCAGCGCGCCCAGCGACTGCGTCGCGGTAGCCACCTCGCCAAGCGCCGCCGACAACGCCTCGCACCAGGCCGTATCCACGCCGGCAGCGCGCGCGCCCAAGATCGCCTCGCCGACGACCTCGCCCAGCGCCGCCAGCGCGGCGCCGGCGCTGCCCAGCACTTTGCGGCCCAGCAGGTCCATGCTGTGGATACCCGTGGTCCCCTCGTGGATGCTGTTGAGCTTCTGATCGCGCAACCACGCCTCGGGCAGGTACTCGCTGGAGTAGCCGTAGCCGCCGTGGACCTGCAGGGCGAGGGCGTTGGACTCGAACCCCTTCTCGGCGGGGAACGACTTGGCGACCGGGGTCAGTAGATCGAGCAGGAGCTGGGCGCGGGCGCGCTCGGCCTCGGTCTCCGCGTGCGCGGCCAGGTCGGCGTACTGCGCGGTGGCCACGACCACCAACAGCCCGCCCTCGACGATCGCCTTCTGCCGCAACAGCATCCGCCGCACGTCTGCGTGCTCGATGATCGGGATCTGCGGCGCGGCTGGATCCTTGTTGCCCAGCGGGCGTCCCTGCGGCCGGGTCCGCGCGTACTCGACCGACTCGTGGTAGGCGACCGATGCCGTGGACACGCCGTTGGCGCCGACCATGATGCGCGCCTCGTTCATCATCTGGAACATGTGGGCGAGCCCCCGATGGGGGGCGCCGATCAGCCAACCGTGACAGTCCCGGTTTTCGCCGTAGCTCATAGCCATGCTCGGCAGCCCGCGCCAGCCGATCTTGTGGATCAGACCGGCGGCGTGGACGTCGTTGTCGACCAGGCCGCCGGCGCCCGGGCGCCGCTTGGGCACCGCAAACAACGAGATACCGCGCGACCCCTGGGGCGCACCGTCGATGCGCGCCAGCGTCAGGTGGACGATGTTCTCCGCCAGGTCGTGCTCGCCACCGGAGATGAAGATCTTGTTGCCACGGATCAGATAGTGACCGGCGCCGGTCGGCGTCGCCGTGGTCACGATGTCGGCCAGGCTGCTGCCCGCCTGTGGCTCCGTGAGCGCCATCGTGCCGGTCCAGCGGCCCTCGTACATCGGCGTCATGAAGGTGCGCTGGAGCGAGTCGTCGCCGAACGCTTCGATCAGATGCGCCGCGCCCAGGGTCAGCCCGACGTAACCGTAGGCGCTGAGGTTGGCGGCCATCAGGTAGGTCGTAGCGACGGTGAAGACCGCCATCGGCAGCTCCTGCCCACCGACTGCCTCGGGCCGGGACGCAGTCAGCAAGCCCAGGTCGACGATGCCGCGGTACAGCTCCTTCAGCTGGGAATGTACGTGCACCTCGCCGTCGGCGAGCGCGGGCGGGTTGGCGTCGATCGCCCGGTACGACGGATACAGCCTGGTGCGCGCGAACCGCCGGGTCGCCTGCAGCACCATGTCGAACGTCTCCCGCGAGTGCTCCGCGAACGCCGGCAGCGCGCACAGCGCCTCGACGTTCAGCACCTCGTACAGCAAGAACTCGACGTCGCGGTCGCTGATGAGTGGATTGGCTGCCGGGGTCGCCATGCCCCGGACTCTAGCAGGGCAGCGGCGGCAGGGTGACCTCGAGCTGCTCGAGGTCAGCGGAGGCGGTCGTCGAAGGCCACCGCCTCCGTCGGATCAGCGGTTGGCCGGGTTGTACTCGTCGGTCGGCAGCTCGTAGTGCCGCGAGCGCAGCCCGGGCGGATCGCCAGCGGTACACCCGGCTAGCAGGGTCGCGGTGACCAGTACGGCAGCAGGCTTCATGGACCGCCGTCGCAGCAACCGGCGTGCCCGAACCGAGTTCGCCTACGGAGCGACCACCGCCGGCGAATCGCACGAATCACGTGCGGCGCTGACCCGAAAAAGGTGGCTACCAGACCTTCCGGCCGTTGCGTTCGGCAACGCCCGGCTCAGCCGGCCGCGGCGACCGATGGCGACAGGCTCTGGGCGATGCTCGCCGCGTGGACGCTGGCGCCCAGACAGGCGGCGTACTCGGGCGGAACGCCGGAGAGCACTGGGACGTGCAGGCGATCGCGCAGCATCTTGCGCACGAGCGGAATGTAGGCAGTGCCGCCCGACAGGCAGATCGCCGACAGTCGCACTGGCTCGACGCCCGCGCGATGCAGCCCCTGGGCCACGGTCTCGAGTGAACGCTCGACCAGCGGCGTCCACAGGCGCTCGCAGGTGTGGCGATCCAGGCGGATGCGCAGGTCTTGCTCGCCGGCAGCGGTGCGCAGCGCGGCGGGAATCGCCAGCACGGCGTGCTCTTCGACCGCCGACAGCCGCCGCTTGGTGCGCTCGCACGCGAACAGCAGCCGCTGCCACTCGACAGCGCGCGTGCGCAGATCGATGCCGTGGCGGCGCCAGATCTGCGTGGCCACCGCGTTGGCGATCGCCGCGTCGAAATCGTCGCCGCCGAGCCAGCTGTCGCCAGCGGTAGCGAGCACGCGGACATCGCCGGCCGAGGTGTCGACCACCGAGAAGTCGAAGGTACCGCCGCCGAAGTCGTAGACACCGATCAATCCCTGGAAGCGCGGGTCACGGCGATTGGCCAGCGCCGCCGCCGTCGGCTCGTCGACGACCGAGACGACTTGCAGTTGAGCCACCTCGGCGGCGCGGCGCAATGACGCCAGCCGCTGCGAATCGAAGCTGACCGGGACCGTGAGCACGACCTTTTCGACCGCCTGTCCCAGGTGCGACTCGGCGGTCTCACGCGCCGCCCGCAGGACGATGCCGGCGATCTGCGCAACCGCGTACTGGTCACCCCACATGTCAATCGACACGCCGCCGTCGGGCGCCTGCGAGGTGCGGTAGGGCGCCTGTCCGATCAACCCCTGGATGTTGCGGTCGCGGAACGGAACCCCGACCAGGCGCTTGACCGACGAGATCGTGTGGGTCGGATCGGTGGGTAGACGCCTGCGCGCTTCCTCGCCTACCAGGGTCTCGTGCGCGCTGGGAAACGCCACCACCGACGGCACCGACACGGCTCCGTCCCACCAGGGGATCAGCCGCACCGTCCCGCCCACGGCCACCGAGATCGCCGAGTTGGTGGTGCCGAAGTCGATGCCCAGCACCGTCGGCATCGCCTGATGCGTCCCGGTGCCGCGAGCGAGCCGCGGCGCCTGCGGGACCGCTTCCTTGTCGGTCTCCGACGGCTGCGCGATCGGCAGCTCTGCCGATCGCCGCGCCGCATTCAGGATGCGGGCAAAGCGCTCGTCCTCGACCGGGTCGAGCTCGACGCCGATGCCCGGGCGCCGGCCAGTTCGC
>Ga0114931_10002668_pt1 | contig 22640 bp, 17 predicted proteins | sample 2SBtaG_FD_89579 | JGI IMG/M metagenome (GOLD analysis project Ga0114931, IMG submission 89579) | Deep subsurface microbial communities from Kolumbo volcano to uncover new lineages of life (NeLLi) - 2SBTROV14_V59a metaG | ecosystem: Environmental > Aquatic > Marine > Volcanic | place: Kolumbo... | reverse complement strand
GGGGGGGCGAACTTCGGCGCAGAATTACCCCTTGTGTTGGGATGGCCGGGTTTACGGTTGCACGGCTGTGGGGTGGGGTTTGCAAAAAGATTACACGTTGAATCATCGGGTTATAAAAGCCTTGAATTTTCCGCGGCCGCAGGTCATATACGGAAACCGCGTCAACCGGTTTTCTTTAACACCAGGTCTTGCTGTAACAACAGATCGTCCAGCACCTGCCGGGCATGCTGGCGGGCTTGGACTTTTTGGTGAATACGGACGATAAATCCGGCCGTGTTGATGATAAACGTCTTGCGTCGAACCATGCGCCAGGGACCCAGTTTGAACAGGCAATGATAACGCTGGCAAACGCTTGCGTCCTCGTCTGTTAATAAGGAATACTCTAATTGATTTTTTTCCGAGAATTCGGCGTGGCGTTGTTGGCTGTCCAGGTTAACGCCCAGAATTTTTGCGCCGTGTCTGTTGAATTCACGCAAAAGGTCTTGAAAACCCAAGGCTTCTTTGCTGCAGGAGGGCGAGTTATCTTTTGTATAAAAGAACAGTATTAACCACTGACCGTGATAGGCTTGGAGACTGTGAATGCGCCCGTGTTGATCAAGCAAGTCGAATGCCGGTGCCGGGTCACCTGGGAATAACGCGCGAGCAGAATTCGCCATATTCTTGCTCCTTCTCCAATAATTCGCCAACAAACCGGGCGAGTTGTGTTTAGGGCGTCAAATAGAAATTTTTATTTTTTTAGCTGTAACCGCTTCAAGCGCACCTTATACGATGCGGCAATTGAATGCAAGTATAGCCAATACCATTCCAACAACAGTTGTGTGTTTTGCCCCCTGGCGTGAATTGCTATAATACGTCTCCCGGGTAAAAAAAGGCTGTGAACACGTGCAACATAACGAAGCAAAATTTACCGTTGGCCAGTTGGTGCTGCACAAACTGTTCGGCTACCGCGGCGTAATTATTGATGTTGATCCGTTTTTTCAGGGCAGTGAGCAGTGGTATCAACAGGTTGCTCGAACACGCCCGCCAAAAGATAGGCCCTGGTATCATGTGCTTGTTCATGACGCCGAGCATCAAACGTATGTGGCGGAACGTAATTTGATGGAAGATTCAAGCGGCGAAGCCATCGAACACGACGATATCGATTTTTATTTCATCGAGCTAAAAAACGGTATGTATTACAGTCACAAGGCATTTAACTAACGCCGAGGAGCAGGCATGGCATTGGTGGTCGTGGATGCCCACGTGCATATCTACGAGTGCTTTTCCCTGGAAGGGTTTTTTGAAAACGCCTGGAGCAATGCGTGCACACGGGCACATGGTCATGCGGACCCGCCGCGGGTGGTGTTGTGTCTAACCGAAACCGCGAACTTCCATAAGTTTTCCGATCTAAAACAGCAATCTAGCATTGGATCCTGGCAATTGTCCACGACCGCCGAGGAGCAGGCCCTGGTTGCTGGCAATGGTGAAAAGCGGATTTATTTGATTGCCGGATCCCAAATAACAACACGTAACAAGCTGGAGTTGCTGGTGTTGGGCAGCACCCGCCGGTTTGCGGACGGTCGTTCCTTGGATGATAGCGTGCGCGATGTACAATCCGCCGGCGAATTCGTCGTTGTTCCCTGGGCGGTGGGCAAATGGTTGGGAGAGCGGGGTAAACAGGTGGCTAGAACCGTTGAAGAGACCTCGTGTTTTGTGGGCGATAACGGTGGCCGGCCGTTGTTTTGGCCTGCGCCGTCGCTGTTTAAGTCGGTTCGTGCCAAGGGGCGAAAAGTGCTGCGTGGCAGCGATCCATTGCCGATAAAAGGTGAGGAACGGCGGGTAGCCCGTTTCGGCTTTAGTTTTCATCATGGTTTTGACGGTGCCCATCCATGGGGTTCCGTCAAGGCAGTGCTTGACGACCGGCTGGCCGATATTTCTGATTTCGGTTCGTTGGAAAGTCCCTGGCGGTTTTTTCGCAATCAATGGTTGCTGCGTAAAGGATCTACATGAAAGTTTTGCTTTTGGCGCCCCATCCGTTTTTTCAGGAGCGAGGCACCCCCATTGCCGTGGATCTGTTAGTCCGCGTGCTTTGTGAGCGGGGTGATGACGTGGATATCGTGACTTTTCACGAGGGTTTTGACCGCCAATATTCCCATGCCAGCGTGTGTCGAATCAAACCCTGGCCACGGGTAAAGGGTGTCGCGCCGGGTTTTTCCGCCAAAAAACTGCTGTGTGACTTTTACCTGTTTTTTACCTTTGCAAAATTGTTTTTTTCCCGGCGTTATGATCTGGTCCATGCCGTGGAAGAATCCGCGTTTATGGCCATGTTACTGTGTCCGCTGCGCCGGGTACCCTTTGTGTATGACATGGACTCGTCGATGGTCACACAGATGGTGGACAAATACGCCCCCTTGCGATGGATCGAAGGTTTGCTGCGATTTCTGGAGTCATTGCCGATGCGTTTCGCCACCGCGGTGGTTCCGGTATGCGACGCCCTGGCGGACGATGTTCGTCGATACCGGCATAAACATATTGTTATTTTAAAAGATGTTTCCCTGGTCAGCGGTGAAGGCGGTGATACCGGCGCCGGGAATTTGCGCACAACATTGCCTGTGCAAGGCAAGCTGGTTATGTATATCGGTAACCTGGAAACCTATCAAGGTATCGATCTGCTGATAGACAGTTATAAAATCGTGTGTGAAAAAGGCCCCGAATCCGCGTTAGTCGTGGTGGGTGGCGTGGACAAACACATCAACGCCTACCGGGCGATGTGCAGCCGGCTGGGTATTGAAAAAAACGTGTTTTTTCTCGGGAAAAGGCCGGTGGCGCAAATCGGCCAGTTGATGGCGCAGGCCGATGTTTTAGTTTCACCGCGTATCCAGGGTGTCAATACACCCATGAAAGTTTACAGCTATCTGCATTCCGGTGTGCCGGTGGTGGCCACCGCTTTGCCTACGCATACCCAGGTCATGACCGAGGACATTGCCGTGTTAACCGCACCACAGCCCGGCGCATTCGCCGCCGGTATTATGCGGGTTTTTGACGATCCCCAACAGGCACGCCGCTTGGCGACCCAAGCGGTGGACTATATCGAGCGGGAGCACAGTTATGACGCTTTTAAAAAGAAACTCAACGGCTTATATCAAACATTGGAACAGTTGGTGGCGGAAAGAGCAGGGCGTTGAGCGGCGATCAATATGATTTGGTGATTATCGGCGGCGGTATTCACGGTGCCGCGTTGTTTTGGGAGGCGGCCTCAAGGGGGGTGCGCGCCCTGTTGGTGGAGAAAAAAGATTTCGGTTGGGCAACTTCCGCCAATAGTTTGAAGGTTATTCACGGTGGACTTCGCAGCCTCCAGGCATTGGATTTATGGGCATTGCGAATCAACAGTCTGGAGCGCCGAGCGTTGACGGCCATCGCACCCCATCTGGTTGCACCCATGGCCTGTTTGATGCCTACCGATTCCAGTATGACGAAAAATCCCTGGACCATGGCATTGGGGTTGAAAGTGTATGATGCATTGGCCTGGGATAGAAATCACGGTCTTGACCCCGCCCGGTACTACGGCTCCAGTCACTTGTTGAGTGCTGATTTGGCCGCCACCGTACTGGGTCGTTTTGGCAGTGATTTTAGGGGCGCGGCCAGTTGGTATGACGGCCAGGTTTATCATCCCGAACGACTGGTGTTGGCATTTGTGATGTCGGCGCTGCAAAAGGGCGGTACAGCGCTTAATTATAGCCGGGTACAGTCCCTGGAAGTGCAGGACGCCAAGGTGACCGGGGTCCATTTGTACGATGAATTAACCCGACAAACACGGCATGTACGTGCGAACGTGGTAGCCGACTGCAGCGGGCCGTGGAGCAATCTTGTCCGCGCCATGGCGCCGGGCTGGCATTCGCCCAAGGTGCCGTTTACCCGTGCGGTCAATTTGGTGGTGGATAAGCAGATTGATGATTATGCGGTGGGTTTGAAATCGAAGGATCCGGATAAAGGCGGACGTTTGTTTTTTATTGCGCCGTGGCGGCACGCCAGTATTATCGGTACCTGGTATTTGCCGGATAAGGACGGGCCGGATGCACCGGTCTTGGCTCAAGCCGAATTGGATGCCATGTTGGCTGAAATCAATGCCGTCGTACCATCCATTGAGCTGCGACAACCGGATATCAGCCTGATTCATTTCGGCCGATTGCCGTTAGTGTCGGTAACCGGCCTGCGCCTGCAGTCAAAGGCCCGTGTAACCCATGCGGTGTCGAGCGGCGGGCCGGCGGGTTTATTTACGATTGTGGGGGTTAAATTTACCACCGCACGCCATGTGGCGGTATGCGCCATGTCAAAAATCGCGCCCTTGTTACACCGCAATCCCGGGCCGTCGGTATCCCACCATACCCCGCTTTACGGTGGTGCCATCGATTCCATCGAGGATTACCTGCAACATCAGTTCGATGAATACGTGGGACGCTACGGCGAGGATGTTCTGTTGCGGTTGTTTCGCAACTACGGCAGCACCATGGACGCTATCCTGATGCTGGCCGATCAGCAGCCGGATTGGGCGGGGCCGATTCCAGGTGTCGAAGACAGCCTTAACGCCGAGTTGCATTTTGTCATCGAAAATGAAAAAGTGGTAACGCTCAATGACTTGATTCTGCGTCGCACGGATTTAGGAACAGCGGGTATCCCCGCGCAGGAAACCATAGACCATTGCTTGTCGGTGCTGGCACAATATAAAGGTTGGGGTCCGGACGAAAGAGCTAGGCAGCTTGAAGCCTTGCAAAACCACTATCCGGTGTGGTGTTTGCAACCGGCGCAGGAGACGGTAAGTGCATGACGGTACCGGCCGCGCAGACCAAACGAGATTTGGCTCACAACATTTCCAAAAGGTTCTAAAGTAAGACTTATTGATCTCGTTATGAATGGGAGACGGCAATAACGGCGTTGGCAGGTTATTGCCTTACTATTGTCCAGGTTAAAGCCAGCACAGTGTGGAGCAAACATGAAAAGTATTCGGCGAACGACGGTCACGGCAACATGGGTGAAAAGGATGGCATGCCTGGTATGCGCGGCTTGTTTGGGAACCCTGCTGACAAGTTACGCTGTTGCCGCCGATATTGAGAAATGGAAGCAGTTCCGTTTTGAAATGAGCGCCGCCAATTGGCAGGGCAGCAATCCGTTTGTGGATGTCCAGCTAACCGGAACGTTTAAACATGTGCCCAGCGGCGCGACATTTTCACAGCCTGGATTTTACGCCGGCAGTAATACCTGGAAAATCTATTTTATGCCCCATCTGCAAGGCGAATGGACTTTTACCACCGCGTCCAATACTGCTGAATTAAACGGCAAAACAGGCACCTTTAACTGCGTTGCCTCCAGCCTGAAAGGCAGCATTCAACCCAGCGGATTGCGCTGGAAATACAGTGATGGAGGCTATGTGTACCCCATCATGACCTCGTCATCGTTTTATTATCGTGGCACGGAGTTGGGCGGCGGAATCAGTGATTTTATCGACTGGGTGGATCAAACCATGCATGGTAAATTTATTCATCCGGCGCAACTCTATTATTTTAAGGCCGATGGAAAGTTCGTAAAATCGCAGAGCGATTTGGCATTTGAGTCCGGAAAACAACCGGATTGGTTGAACCCGGCGTTTTTTGAACGTCTTAACGGTCATCTTGATTACCTGCGGGATCGTAACATGGGTATGTACGTGATGTTTTTTTCCGACGACGCGCATAGCCCGGATGCCAATGGTGTACAGGAAAACAGCGACGGTAGCTTGTCTGAGGTTGAGAAACGTCTGTACCGTTACGCGATAGCACGCTTTGCCGCCTATCCGAATATCATTTGGGACAGTGGCATAGACGTGGGTGAGTATCGTGATGACAACGGTCAGGGTGATAAATGGTATAAGGCATTCGTCAACTATATCATCGCCACGGATCCTTGGGATCACCCAGTCAGCAGTCGAACCGGCGGCGGCAGCAAAGGCGTGTTTCCCCCCAATGCCACCTATTTTAGTGACGGTATCATCAACCCCACGAGTTATCCGGATTACGTGCAGACCTGGCAGTCGCGTTCGGTGCCTACTGCTTTTACCGATCGATTTCGCGAGGACTACAGTCGTGGTAACTATAATCGCACCAAATTGCGCCAGACTATTTGGCAGGCCGGATTGACCGGTGGCAGTGTTACGCTGGTTTCAGGTAAAGATAATTCAGGCTATTTGGGCTCAAGTTACCAATCGGATTTGGAGGCGGCACCGGATATCGGCTATGCCGTCGGGTTTTTTGAAAACATCGTTGTCAACTTTGATTCCTTGGATCCGGCGGCGTCTTTGGCGGATGACAATACCAAGAACTGGGCAGCCGCGGCGCCCGGTTCCGAATACGTAGTTTATCTAAGCCCTGGCAACGCAAACAAGGTGACGCTTAATTTGTCCGCGGCAGCGGGCACGACATTCCACGTGTATTGGTACGATCCATTGGACGGCAAGTTAACGGCAGCCGCGGATGTTAGCGGTGGCGGCAACCCGTTATTTAATACGCCAGGCAACAACAGCGGCGGACAAAATGATTGGGCGCTTTATTTGCGGGCAACCGATCTTCCCACCATACCCGGCAGCCCCCCGGCACAGCCTAAAAATGTTCAGGTTGATATTATTCGAAAATAATACATACTTAAACATCAAGGTTGTCAACAAATATTACACTTTGAGGGGGATGCATTTCCGTTCACGGCATTGTGTTGTTCTAAATCCGCAAATTGATGGGGTTAGTTCACAGGTGGGCATGTCAGGAAATTTTACATAGTGAAGAAATATTCTTTTCAATTATCAAATTATCCATCTAAGTCCATGAAAAAAATGTAATAATAAGCATGGAACACATCTTGCTATGTATTTAGTGTCAATGCGCTGAACGTAAGTATATTATGAAGAATTTCATTCAGAAGGTGATTGTTTTTACGGCCATTTGTGTATGTACGCATGTGGTGGCAGCGACTTGTCCTCGACCGGTGACCATTATGCCGGTGGGCGATTCCATTACCGACGGTTTTAATGGCGGCGGATTACCGGTGAGAGATGAACGGGTCGGTTATCGCCAGGGCCTTTATGGTGATCTTTCCGCCCTGTATCAGGTTGATTTTGTCGGATCGCAGCAATCGGGTTCATTGATGTTGCCGGCTTTTGACGTCGACCATGAAGGTCATGGTGGTAAAACCGATGACTGGGTGGCTGAGCGTATATTTTCATGGCTGATTGATAATCCTGCCGACTACCTGTTGCTGCACATCGGTACCAATAATCCGCAAACCAGCCCGGCGGATGTTGAGCGAATCCTTAATAATGTGGATCGATTCAGCCCAAATACCCATGTGGTGGTCGCGCGCATCATCAATACCCGGAACGGATCGGGTACCGTTTCCCAGTTTAACAACAACGTGGCGAGCATGGTGCTGGCACGTATTGCCGGCGGCGATAAATTAAGCATCGTCGATATGGAATCCGCCCTGAATTACAGTACGGATATGGCGGACAGCCTGCACCCCAACGCGTCGGGTTACGCCAAGATGAAGGATGTCTGGAAAACCGAAATGGACTCCCTTCTGAGCGCCCGTTGTACGGGTGCCCCTGTATTTGTCTCGACATCCGCATCGGATACACCGCTCAACGGCGCCTACCAATACCAGGTTGACGTGACCGGGGCTGGACCTGTCAGTTATAGCCTGCTGAGCGCGCCGACTGGTATGAGCATTTCGCCCGGCGGCATGCTTAGCTGGACGCCGTCCTCCACGGGTGCATACAACATCAGCATACAAGCCACCGGCCCGCAAGGTTCCGCCACGCAAGATTTTGTCCTGTCGGTGGAGAATCAGATTATTCTGGATACCGGCGATCCGGGCACGTCGTCAATCGGTACCTGGTCCGATTCGTTGGCCAGCAATTTCTACGGCAACATTTCCTTATTCAGCTCGTCGTCGACGGCATCCTATACCTACCAAATGAACGTCACCGGCGTGCATGAGGTGGCGGTGTGGTGGACCCATTTGTTAAATCGCCATACCGCGGTGCCGGTGGATATTTACGACGGTACCACTTTGTTGGCGACCGTGACAGTCGATCAGCTCAATAGCGGTGGTTTGGGTTGGAATTCACTCGGTTACTATAATTTTAACGGCTCCGCAAAAGTGGTGGTTCGTTCGGTGAGCGGCATCAATACAACCTCCGTCGATGCCGTCAAGCTGCGTCCGGTCGCGGAGGCGCCACCTGCCATAAACAGTTCGCCGGTGACCACGGCGACCACCGGCGTACCTTATTCATACCATGTGATGGCCTCGGGAGCGCCTGCGCCCACCTTCAGTTTAAGTGTGGCGCCAAGCGGAATGAGCATTGACCCCATGACGGGAATTATCTCGTGGGTTCCCGCCGTGACCGGTACGTTTAGTGTACAGGTGGACAGCAGCAACAGCAGCGGCATCGACTCGCAGAATTTCAATATCGTAGTCAGTCAACCCAGTTCCCTGCTTATCGTTGATAACGGTGATCCCGGAACATCCTTTTCCGGTACGTGGTCGCCATCCTCCGGTCCGACCCCTTTTAGCGCCGATTCGCTTTATTCCAAATCGATTGGTTCCACCTATACCTACACCGCGACGGTGCTGGGTACTTATGATGTGGCGCTGTGGTGGACGGTGCTGGCCAATCGCGAAACCCAGGTGCCGGTTGAGATATACGACGGCAATGTTCTGTTGGATACCGTCATGGTCAATCAATCCGTCAACGGCGGGCAATGGAATACCATCGGTAACTACAATTTCACCTCGGGACAGGCAAATATAGTCATCCTGGTCAATTCGGCCAATACGACCTGCGCGGACGCTGTCCGTTTAAGTGCCGTGGATATCAGCGTGCCGAGCATCACCAGTACCGCTCTGACTACGGCCATCACAGGAAATCCTTATAGCTATGATGTCGCGGCTGTTTCAAATCCCGCTGCGGTATTTTCCTTGGTGACATCTCCCGCCGGAATGAGTATTGATCCCGGTACCGGGCTTATTTCATGGACGCCCGGCTTAGCCGGTACGTTTAACATGGATGTCCATGCCGCCAATGCCAACGGTTTTGACAGCCAGGCTTTCACCATTACCGTTAACGATCCCGGGCTGGAAGTCATCGTGGACAACGGTGATCCCGGAACATCGGCGGTGGGAAGTTGGGCAACTTCCAGCGGCACGCCTTCGTATGGAAACATGTCGGTTTTTAATCAGGTAGCCGGAAGCGGTTATACCTTTACGGCCCCGGTCGTGGGCTCGCAAGAAGTCGCCATTTGGTGGACCAATCATGTCAACAGGCACAATGCCGTTCCCGTGGATATCTATGACGATTTGAATTTACTCAGCACGGTTATCGTCAATCAACAAAGCGGCGGCGGTCAGTGGAATGTATTGGGCTCCTATAATTTTTCGGGAACAGCCCGTGTGGTGATTCGCTCGGTCAGCGACAGCGCGGCCACGTCGGCGGATGCGGTTCGATTGCAGCAAGTGGATGTCAGTATTCCCAAGATCAGCACAACCCCCGTGACCTTTGCCGTTACCGGCGCCGCGTACAGCTATGATGTTGATGCCATGGGCAATCCAATTCCGGATTTACAATTAACACAAAGTCCGTTGGGTATGACCATCGATTCGGTCACCGGCTTGATATGGTGGACACCCGCCGCAGCCGGGTCGTATCCGGTTGAAGTACAAGCCTCGAATCTCAACGGTAGTGACTTACAGTCGTTTACCATAACGGTTACCGATCCCGTGCCCGAAGTCATTGTGGACAATGGGGATCCAGGGACCTCGTTTTCCGGTAGCTGGTCGGCTTCCAGTGGTACACCGGCATACGGTACGGATTCCCTTTTCAATCAAACGCCCGGAAGCAGCTACACTTATGATGCGACGCTTGTCGGCGGCCAGCAGGTCTATCTATGGTGGACCAACCATGCTAACCGCTATAGCGCGGTACCGGTGGACATTTATGACGGTGCGGCATTGATGGCGACGGTGATTGTCGATCAAACCGCAAACGGTGGTCGGTGGAACCTGCTGGGAAGCTATACTTTCACCGGTCAGGCAAGAGTGGTGGTGCGATCCGTCAGTAGCGTGGCGGCAACATGCGTGGATGCGGTAAAATTTGTTACCGCCGATATAGCCGTACCGCAAATCACCACCACCGCGTTGACCACCGCGAATGTCGGCATGCTCTACAGCTATAATGTGGATGCCATCGGTACGCCCACCTTATTCTACTCACTGACTGCTTCGCCGACGGGTATGACGATAGACGCCAACGGACTCATAAACTGGACGCCACCAAGCGCCGGTAGTTTTAATGTAAGCGTACGAGTCAGTAACAGCAGCGGCAGCGACCTGCAGAATTTCACTATTACGGTTAGTGCGCCCAGTACGGAACTGATCATTGACAACGGTGACCCCGGAACATCGGCTGTTGGCAGTTGGCCCGTATCCGGTGGTGCCAATCCCTACGGTTCGGTTTCCCTGTACAGTAAAAACGCGGGCGATTCGTATACGTATTCGGCATCGGCCGGCGGGCTCCAACAGGTATCTGTATGGTGGACTGATTTCGCCAATCGTGAAACAGCGGTACCCATCGAAATCTATGACGGCACGACCTTGCTGGATACTGTATTAGTCAATCAAGTGATCAACGGCGGGCAATGGAATATTCTGGGTAACTATACTTTTAACAGCCAGGCCAGGATCGTGATCAACGCGGTCAGCAGCAATTCAACGTGCGCCGACGCGGTAAGGTTTGTGGCCCAGTAAAGCCGTTCTTGATCGATGCAGGGCTGGTCAGGATGGCTTTTCGCCGCGATGGTCGATAAATAACTGCGCCCAAACTTCCGTTAAAACGGCCGTCCACACACGCATGGCACCTTCCGAACTGTAGGAACTTCCCGGACTGCGGCGGCGAATCCGGCTGATATCATCGGCCCGGAAAAAACCGCGTTTTTCCATACGTTCCTTTGACAGGTAGTGGTCGGCGACGGCATCGAGCTTATCGGAAAAATCACTGTCGTGCTTCATTTTCATGGGGAATTTTGGAATCTGTAGAACTTGCGCGGGCACCAGGGAACGTAGTGCCTGGCGCAGGATATATTTTTCCTTGCCGCGGTGGATTTTATAAGCGCTTGGAATGCTGAACGCCATTTGTATCACCTGCCGGTCCAAAAATGGTGAGGTGTAGGTGACTCCCGCGGATCGCAACGTGCGCTCTACTTTCGGCAGCCATTGGGATACCCCCTCCTGGAAGCCCTGGCACAGGGCGTCGTTTACAAACTCTTTGCTGTTGCCGGGAAAAGCCGGCAAGGATGGTTTGAATGTACTGTTGATAATCCCCGGTACGGGAGCTACCTTGCCTTTAAAATATAACCTGTCCAAAAGCTTTCCCAGCATCGATCGAGGTTTGCAGCCCGATTGCGTTAAGTGGTAAAACTCGGTGAGTGGTCCTCTTAACAGCGGAACTGCGTGCATCATCCAAAGCAGTTTGTGTTTTGGCATGCCGGCAAACAATCCGTCGGCGGCGGCGCCGGTAAAAAGATTGTTAACGTGTTTTCCCGCTTCCTGGGCCAGCTTGTAAAATTGCAATACTTCCGTGCGGGCGATCGGGTTTTCCACGGCCCACACCATGCCGGGAATATGCTGAGCAATGTCGTCGGGTGTAACCGTGATATTGAAATGGGTCGAACCCAGTTTGTCGGCGACAAAGGACGCGGTTTTTATTTCCGGATCATCCAACCCACTGCCCGCCGTAAATGTATACAGTTCGGCTTCCGGATTGGCTTGACGGCAGGCACAGGCAACACCAATGGAATCGATACCCCCGCTCAGTGCAATCCCGATTCGATCCAATCCTTTTGCCTTGCGTTTAACCGCCGCGAGAAATGCCGAGGAAATGGTTTGGCTGGCTTGTTCCATGGACAGGTCTTTGACATCCAACTGAAGGGCGGGAAAAGCGTATTTATCCGACAGGCTGGCGTGGGAATCGAAAACCAGTACATGGCCGGGCGGCACCGCGCTGATTTCCTTGATGAGATTTTGTTCGCTGGGCAGATGTTTGTAATGCTGCAGGCGCTGCATCATGTCCAAATCGGGTGTCGCCGGCAACGATTCGACAGCCAACAGGGATTTGTATTCCGATGCAAACAACAAGCGGCCATCGTCAAGGGTTGCATAATACAAGGGGATGGTGGCGGTAAAATCCCGCGCTAGAATAAGCTGCTTACTGCCGTCATCCCAAATGACCGCCGCGAACTGGCCACCGATTCGGTTGAATCCCTGGTTGCCACCCTGTACAAAGGCCGCCAACAACTGCCGATGACCGTGATGTACCGGGGCATCCGAATTGTCCCGTTCGTCATCGATCCAACAATCGGCTACCATGCTGCAGGCATGCTCGGCCAGTATGCCAGGTTCCCTTTCGTCGTGGGTGCAGCCGAGGTAAACCCGGTCGGCGACTTCCTTGATGCTGGTTTGCGGACCGCGGTGAAGAAGCCGTCCAGCCATCGCCTGCAGTTCCTGGTCGCCTATCGTGCCGATAACGCCGAATAATCCGCTCATGTTTCAAATCTCCGTTTTTATTGCCGCGAGCACGCAACGGGTTTGCATTTTTCCACAGCCGGCGCGTAGGTCACTAGGCGGGATGGGTTTGCTTATCCATCAAAAATAATAAACCACCCAGCAAGGAAACGCACAGGGTGATGACACGGATGGACAACGCGACAGCAAGGCCCTCGGCCGCCGTCGCGCCGGCATCGGCCAATAGTACACTAAAACACCATTCCCACCAGCCCAGATTGTTGGGTGACACCGGAATCATCGTCAACATCAAAATGACCGGTGTAATGACAAGTACATCGACAAAGTCGGGTGTAAAGCCGATTGCCAGGCAAGTGGCATAGACATTAATACTGGCAAGGAAGTGAAAACTGACCGAATACACAAGGCTCAGCGATAGCAGGCGGTAATGATGCCTGTACTGCTCCAGGGCATCCAAGAGTTTATTCAGTTTGCCGGTCATCTTGTTGACTATCGGCAGTAGACTGACGACATGGATGACGAATCGCCGGAACGGCGGCCAGTAGTACAAGACCACGGCAACGGTACAACCCAGGATGCCGCCGGCAATGGCGATGCTGATAATGGGATTGGATAAAATAGGAAAATTGATCACGACGAAAATACCCGCCAAAAATGCCAACGCGATCATACCGGTTGCCCGTTCCATGATGACCGAGGCCGCGGAAACCGCGTGGGAACTGATATGGCGACCAAGCATATAGGCACGGGCCACGTCACCGCCCACCATGCTGGGCAGAAAATTATTAAAAAATTTTCCGATAAGATACAGTTTAAGTAACTTCCATTGCGACAGCTGCGTTCCACAGTCGCGTAAGAACAAACTCCATTTCAGGCTGCTGACCAGGTTGAGCGCCAACGCAATGACGACCAATACAAACAGAAATTGCGGTTTGAAATGGGCGAACACACCCAACAGTTTTGAACCGTTGCCGTTCCACAACAGCAGGGCCGCCAGCAGGCCGATGCCGACCAACGTTTTGATGATGGTTACCACTGAGCGCGACTTTGCGTTCGCCATGATTCAATGTGCCTCTTAACTGCAATGCCAGGCCAGGCCGGACCAAACCGGGGGCCGCGGGGAACATACGGTAACCATCGAATTCACGTTTGTGGCGCCGTCAACGTTGCGATGGCTTTCACAATCAGGCCATGGAGGCGCCAAACCACCATGAAAGCTGAACCATGATTGGGTATCGCCTCACCGTCGTTACCGTGCAAACCACGGTGCTGAAAAAAACCTGCACGGTTCTATTGTGCATCCTGCTCATTTTGCGAAGCCTGCTCGGTGCGGGCTTCGCGCTTTTTGACCACCTTGGCGGGGCTTCCCAGGCTAATGCTTAATGCGGGAAGCGTTTTGGTCACCGTGGACCCGGCGGCAACAATGCCGTCATAACCGACAGTCACGCCGCCCAGCACGGTAACTTTTGCGCCCAACCAGGTGCCGTGTTCGATGGTGGAGCCGCCCATGATACGCATGCCTTGTTGGGAAATGGGAATATCCGTGCGATCGATATTGTAGTTGCCGCCGCCGGTAATATAGCATTGCGGTCCGATAACGGCGTCGTCACCGATGGTCACCGGATTGTCGGTTGTTGATTGGATAACGCAATAGGCGCCCACGCCAATTCGGCTGCCTAAGCTGATATTACCGTCCTTGCAGGACAGTACCACGCCGTGGGACAACATAACGTCATCGCCCAACTGCAGTACGCTGCCGCTTGTTCCGCGGCCGTCGAGCACGCAATTCTCGCTGATTACACAACGCTTTCCCATGTGTATTCGGGCCGGTTGAATCAATTTGACGCCGGCTGCGAACACGGTTCCTTTTCCGCATTGGGCAAACAAGCGTGGCCAGAACAATTTACGCAGGGCCAGGCCGAGCATGCCCGGTATGGGTGACAGCCACATGCAAAACTCAAAGTAAAGTAGTTTGAGCACCGACTGTTCGCCCAGCATGACCGTCATATACCGTTTGATAGCGGAGCCTTCGCCGGTTACAGCCGCATGGGTTTTTTGGCTTTTGCTGGCACTCATGATAATCCCTATGTCAAGTAGCCTTCTTTTTTATACCAATCATAGGTATTGCTGAGTCCCGCGTCGATACCAACCCGGGGCGCATAGCCCAGATCGCGTTTAGCCTTGTCGATCTTAAAAGCACGATTCTGCCGGTACCAGTCCACCCGCCGAGGGAATATGGGCGGTGTTATACCAACGGGTTTACATAGGGTTTCGAATACATGGCCGGCTACCACCAGGGGCATCACCGGGTAGTGGGGGATTTTGACATCAACCTTCATGGCCTTGGCAACCCGTTTGACCAACTCCTCGATGGCATAATAGTGTTCGTCGGCAATTAAATAAGCTTGGCCGTCACCCTTGCCATCGTGCATGGCGAGCATATGAGCATCGACCAGGTTATCAATATAGAGTGGGTGATAAAGCGTTTTGCCACTGCCGAACATGGGAAATTTACCTTTAGCCACCCGTTTAAAAATCATAAAAAACCGTTCCGGATCACCCGGTCCGTAAATGGCGGCGGGTCGAAGGATAACACTTTTCAGACCTTTTTCATGGTACTTGAGTACAAACGGTTCGGCTTCGTATTTGGTCTGTTGGTAATAGTCCGCCGGTTGGATGGGTGAGTCCTCGCCTGATGGCGGATTATCCACGTTGCCGTGCACACCACAGGTACTGCAGTAAACAAACCGTTTGACGCCTTCGTTTTTGGCGGCTTCCAGGGCGTTGACGGTTCCGTTGACATTAACGTCATAGTAATAGGATTCCGGAACATTGAGTTCCCGAAATGCCGCGGCAAGGTGCTGAACCACGTCAACACCCTTCATGCAGCGGTTGACTACCGCCTTGTCGGTCACCGATCCGATGACAACTTCCGCACCCCATTGGCGTAGTTCTTCGGTTTTGATACCTTCTTTATAGTCCATGGCGACTACTTGATGGCCTTCGTCCAGCAGACGCTTGACCAGTGCTTTACCGGTAAATCCGGTGCCGCCCGTCACAAGTACCTTCATTGATTTCTCCTGTCAGCTTAACTTAATCGTTAGTCGCGTTATGGGTGGCTGCCAAGCCAAGCCGTTTAGCAGGCCTCTGAAAAATAGGGTTTTTCGTGCAGTCTGCGCGCGGACCATGGAGGTACCGCCATGTTACGTCGTAAAAGGCAGCGTTTTACGTAATACCGCGAAACGCGGCCGAAAAAACCAGGGATGGTTTTTTCAGCATCCTGTTAGTCGGGTGGAAGCCGGTCCGCTCGCAAAATAACGGGTGAGCCCAGCAAAGCGGTCAACCCGAACCGGGAGGCCACTTTTTCCAGTGTCTGCACGATCGCTGCGCCATTCAGCTTTCGATGTATGAACATCGGCCAGAAAAATTGCTTTCTTGAGCGGCTTTTACCGAAGCCGTGTTTGATAAATTCCCGCATCAGTTGGCTTTGGTAAAAACTGAGATAGCTACGTGTATTGCCCTCAATGTTTTTTTTCAGTGCAAACAACAGGGGGGTCAGAATATTCAGGCTGGCCCAGCTTGGATAGTCAATGATCACCCCGGTTTTGGCGACCCGACACATTTCGGCGATCAACCGGGGCCAGTTCTGCATATGGGAAATCAGTCGCACGGAAACCACATAGTCAAAGCTTTGATCGGAAAATGGCAGATTCAGCAAGTCCACCGTGGTACAGCTTACTTCCGGGTGCTCCCTTCGCACTCTTTCGTGGCAGCTGTCGTCGCTGCCCGCTTCGGTGACCCGGCCCATCTCCTTTAACAGACCCAGCAGTTGGGCGTGGCCGCCACCGAGGTCAAGCAGGGTGGAGCCGGAAGGCACGTTCCCCAACACTCGGGCTACGGCCTGGTTTTGAACTTCCAGGAAATAGGTTCCGGCAGGTCCGCTGAATCGGCTTGCGTAGTCGTCGGATGCCGTGACAATGTCCGGCGTTTCTCGTACTGGATATTCAGCCTGCATCATAAGGCATGTCCCACCGTCGTTCCTTGCTGCCCGGATTTCATCCCCGGAATGCTGCATGTTCGGCCACCATCATAAGCGGGTAGTCTTACAAGTAGCATACAGTCCGTAAGTTAACCGGCATGCAGGCGACATTGTAATCCGTATGCCTGCAAAATAATAATAGTTGCAACGGCTGGCCTGGCTGTTTCATGAATCTTTGTTGGCGCCATGCTCGATCACGGCAGGCTCGGGTTCACCGGGTAGTCGCACCCCGCCTGATTATCGGTGTATGTTTGAATGGCGCTGGTTTGTGGCGGATATTCTATAAAATAATATGTAACTAATTGATATACATAAATAAAAAAATATTTCTGTGTAGATTGTGGTAAACTGGCCGACCGTAGTGTTGCTAAATGAATAGTAGCAATCCGTCGGACCGAGCATTCGGGCCCTTCCAGCCGACAGGCCTAAGTCCGACAGACGGGAACGATGTATGACCGAACCGCCCGCGTGGCCCACCAGGATTAATGTTGACATGAAATACAGTGCTTACGGTTTGATTTGTTTGGGTTTACTGCTTTGTTGGTCTTGTGCCGATGATGGCGGGGGAGGTGGGAATGGCCTATCCTCGCCTCGATTGGTGCTGAGCTGGGATCCCGCCGACGACGTATCAAGCTATGTGGTTTACGCAGCACACAGCGAGCAGGAAACACCTGTGCGTATCACCACGTTTTCGGCTAACGACATCAATACCGCGCAGCCACGTCTTGAAGTACCGGTGTCCAGCCTGGCGGTAATGGATGCCGGTCTGACGGGCCACTTCTGCATACGGCTGCAGGCTGAGAACAGTATGGGGGCTTCGCCCTTATCGGATCCTGCTTGTTTGGACCTGTAGCAGGTAAAAAGTTTTAACCTACTGAAATGACAAAATATTTTGCTTGGCTTAAAACTTGCCCAAAACCGATGATTTAGGCATACTATCAGATGGGCTTTGGGTACAAGTAGCGCTTGATCGCGCTCGCTTTCCCGCCTATCGCCCGCGGTTGGATTGACCCCATAAGTCGCTCAACTGGAAGTTAATCCTACTCCTCCCGCACTAGAAAAACCCATCGCCGACCCGTGTACGCGGGAACGCAATGATTATGACAAAATATAAAGGTAATGCACATGCAAAATTCTCAAACGCTCACATACAATGAGATACCCGATAACGACAATCCGGCCGTTGCGGCCAATGCACAATCCATCGCGTTTACCGGCTCGGGCAGCGAATTCTTTGGTATCTGGATTGTGAATATTCTGCTTACCGCCATAACCCTGGGCATTTATGCGGCCTGGGCAAAAGTGCGGACCCAAAAATACTTTTACAACAACACCCTGTTGATGAATTCCGGTTTTGACTATACGGCCGATCCAGCTACCATCCTTAAGGGTTATATTATTGCCGCGGTGATTTTTATTGCGGTATATGGGGTGATGTTCGTTTTCCCTCCATTCGCTGTTGTCGTGGCTATTGCCATGATTTTAATCGCGCCGTGGATTATTGTTAAATCATTGGCCTTTAACGCGAAACACTCGGTCTATCGCGGCATTCGTTTTAAATTTAACGAAGATTTCGGCGGCGCGTTCGGCACGTTCGTCGGCTGGCCGCTGCTGTCGGGTATTACCCTGGGTATATTGGGCCCCATGGCTGTACAGCGACAACACCGGTTTATTGTCAACAACCATAGCTACGGCCAATAACCGTTTACGTTTCACGCCGGTGTGGGCGGCTACTATTATATTGTGCTGATGTTTCTGTTAATTATGGCCACGTTGTTGATTCCGGTTGCTTTGATGTCAATCGCCCCACTGATGGCTGATCGGGCCGTTGCACGAATCGAGGATTTGTCGCCGGTGATCTTGGTAACTGCGGTTCTGATGGCGGCTATCTATTTGTATGCCCTGGCCTATGTTCAAGCAGCGATGGTCAATCTGGTATGGAGCAATATTCGAAACGGCAGCAGCAGCTTTAGTGCGTCGTTGAAGGCCGGGAAATTGGCGTGGATTATTTTTTCCAATCTACTTTTACTGGCCATTACCCTGGGCCTGTATTACCCGTGGGCAAAGGTGCGCATGCTTCGGTATAAATTGAACCAAACCGCATTTACGGCCGGTGAAAATATGGACCATGTGGTGGCCGCCGAACACAAAAAACAAAGTGCGCTGGGTGAAGGCATGGGTGAAATGTTCGACATTGATGTTGGCTTCTAATGGCATTTGACGCGGATTTTTTTGACGGCAAATCATCAAAAAAAAGCGCGGTCCAGGTAACGGTTTACCCCGGTATCATCGAATTGACGTCTGCCGAGGTCGGCAGGCGTCAGTTTGCCATCAAGGCATTGGTGATTTCCCCGCGCATCGGTAAAATTTCCAAACGCGTCATTCGCCTGCCTGAAGACGCTTCCATCGAATTTGATGGCGATGAACTGATCAATGCCGTGTTGCAACAAAAGCCCAGTCATATGGGTTTTCATTCCATTGCCTATATGATGGAAAACAGCTGGCGTTGGATTTTTATCACAACCGTCGTGTGTCTGGGTTTTGTTTATAGTTTTTTTGTATTCGGCATACCCTCGATTGCCAGACATGTTGCATACAGTATGCCCGTGGAAACTGATCGTTCCCTGGGGCTGGGAACCTTGAAGACCCTGGACCGGGTGGTGTTTTCGCCCACCAGTTTGAGTGAACAGATCCAACAGCGTCTCAGGGATCGGTTTGCGAAAATGACCGCCGAGGTAAAGGGGGATTTTCATTTCAAACTTGCGTTTCGACGTGGTGGCAATATTGGGCCGAACGCTTTCGCACTGCTGTCAGGCATCATCGTTATGACCGATGAAATGGTGGAATTATCAAAAAACGATGATGAAATCGTCGCCATTCTTGCCCACGAAATCGGCCATGTGGTGCATCGTCATTCCCTGCGCACCGTCATTCAGAATTCCGCCACCGGTATCATTATCGCTTTATTTCTGGGCGATGCATCGGCGGTTTCTTCGTTGGCGGCCAGCCTGCCAACGGTTTTGGTTCATTCCAAGTATTCAAGGGATTTTGAGTCGGAAGCCGACGATTACGCGTTGGTCTATTTACGCAGCCACCAAATATCGCCGCTGGTATTTGCCAATATTATGCAACGTTTGGTTGAAAAGATGGGTGCTGACATGAATAACAAGACGGACTTTCTTTCCAGTCATCCCGCCACCATCAAACGTATTGAAAAATTCAAGCAGGCCGCCCAAGCCGGTTGAGTTTCATTTTACAGCAAATCCCTACCACGGATCGATTTCAATGCCCAGGGATGCGAATGTTTTGCTTTGATCCTGTTGATCACGAATGTCCAGCCGGTGGTATTCACCGGCCAGTTTGAGCAGTACCAGGCGATTACGGATTTTTCCCGCCCGATAAATCAATTCGGTGCCGGCGTGAGTTTCGGGGTGCAGGCGATTTTCCGTCGGTTGGAAATACCGGAGTTTGGATCGCCATTGCCAGAGCCGGGTGGTATCCAAGGTCCATAAAGACTCAATTGAAATGGGAACAGCCAGCCTGGAGTAGGATTGTTCTTGCGAGCGGCTTTGGTGGCGTAGGTCCGCGCCGATCGAAACAAAGGCATAACGATTGTTGTAATCGGACGCAAATAAATTGATCAACAGTTCACCGCCAAACCACGAACCATAGGTTTGTCCGGCAAGGACATTATGATGAAAATTCAGCAGGCTTAACCCCAAGCCCACACTGCCGGCCGGATGGAAAAAACTTGGGGTTTTATGGATACGCTCCCGAAATTTTCTTATGTGCAGCGTGGTTATATGCCAGGCGTGATCGTTCTGTTGTTCATCCATGTCTAAATCAACCGACACGGTTCCCAATTCCACGGCCGAACCCCGTTGCATGGAAACACTCGATATGGAACCCATTTCCTGACGATCCAGGGTCATGCTCAGTCGCGTGAGGCCCTTGCGGTGATTATGTTGATCGACAGCGCCTCCCATTCGAATTTCACGGGCGAATAGTTTGGTATGCGGAACACCTTGGCGCTGGGCGAGTGACTCCAGATTCGAAAAATGCACCATGGCATCACGTTGATGATACTCGGCGGGAAGCTGTTTACTTTGCCTGTGCATGATGGCCAATTGCGCGGCTCGTGCTTGCGCGGTTACCCGCGAGGTATAGTTTTCACAAATCAGGTTTTTCCGGCTATAACTTAACTCCGCTTCCTGGACCATGGTCAGTAGCGCATAAAGGTCCTGCTGAATTTGAGGATGATCAAACGCGAATTGTTGTAGGTTTTTGACAACCGCCAATCGCCGTTTTTCGTTGTTGTCAAATAGCGGTTCGATGGCCGGCCATGGAATGCCCGCATGGGCACCGATAAGCGATTTGTAACGGGTTTTGATCATATCCTGGGCCATAAAGCCTTTGCTGCGGTAACTGTAAAAAGCAGGCTGTACCGGTTTTACCAGACCCCGACGCAGGAACATGGCTACCAGCGTGTTGGGTGGTGAAACAATGGGGTCAAAATTCGCGATGGCATTGGAGCCTATGCCGTTGCCGATGATTCTTACCAACACCGACGCGCAGTTTTGGTTGAAAAAGTAGTATCTGGCGCCGTAATTTTTTTTGGCAATAAACAGTTGTCGCAACAGGGAGCCTTTTTGGGATGTGTTGAGTACCAAGGCGTAGCGCAGTAAGTTTCGGTCTTCTTCGATGGTGTAGTGTTTGACCGCTTGAGCCAGGGTTTGGCGGTCCATAACAGTGAGAAATCCGCCGCTAAGTCCTTTCAGTGGTTGAAGTATGGATTTCCAAGGATTGTAATTTTCCGAGTTGTGCATAAACCAGCTGTCACTGCACTGCTTTTTGATTGGGTATGCTTGTTCTGTATGCGCCAGTTCCGGGTCGGTGTTGGCGAGAAATGATATCACCAGGTCATTGGGGTTTTCCACGCCGAGCCTTGTGGCTTCAGGATTGTTATCCAATTTTACGCGCAATAGCAAATGCCCTGCTATTTCCGCAGCGTCAGCCGCGCCCGGTGTCGCATATAACAATTCGAATCCGCTCACGGTTTGCGTGGTGACCGGACCCAGATTGATTTTCTCGGATGTTTGCCCATCGAAAAAAATTAGATCATCCAGCAGGCCCTCCGCCATGGGTTTACATGATCGTTGAGTGGACTCCAGCGGCGATTGGTAACCGGAAAAATACTCGCGAAGAAAGCGATATTTTTCCGGTAGCTGGCATTTTAGTGACGTCTCCATCGTTGACGGCGGCGGTAGAAAAAAATGGACCGCGGCGGTGACGAAATCTTCCTGGGGATTTTCTTTACCCCGGCGATTGGCATACGCCCTGTTACTGCGGTTTTCGGCGCTAATCAACAGGCCGAAAAATCGAGAACGCCAGCCGCTTATGGATCGCCATGCTTTGCTTAAACTGACTTTAGCGTGGCGGTCATATCGGTGAAGAATATAGTGCAGTATTTGACGTTGTATATCCTTGGATCGGTCATCACTGCTGGTTCTTACATTGATAACGGTTCGATCGGCATGGCGGGTATGAGCAAGTTTACGGGCATCTTTATAAAATGTGAGCCGGCCTTTCTGGTGCACCAGTTTTTGAGGTAGTGATTGCAGGAAATCTTCTACTTGCTTGATTTCTTCGGCCGACCATTGCTTGCTATGATCGGTTTTCCCCAACACAACACCGGATTCATCCAAAATACCGGGCGCACTGATCAAAGGAACGCCATAACCAGCCGAGAAAATCAGGCAAATCAGTAAAAAATAGTTGTTGACGTCTTGCTTCATCCAAACGACGCTTGCAGCGAGGGAATGACAATAGACATCATATGTTGCAGTTGGGTACGCGTGGCGTTCACCGGTACTGATGTCATAATCGTTTTGGCCAGTTGTCGTGGGCTGACGTGAAGAATTTCGGCGAATCGGTTGAGATTGGGCCCATGCCAGGCATAGGCTTCGCGAATAAGTTGATCGGCGGTATCGGGATCCAGCAGTTTCGCCTGGTAATCCCGCCAGGT
>Ga0114931_10002667_pt1 | contig 22658 bp, 23 predicted proteins | sample 2SBtaG_FD_89579 | JGI IMG/M metagenome (GOLD analysis project Ga0114931, IMG submission 89579) | Deep subsurface microbial communities from Kolumbo volcano to uncover new lineages of life (NeLLi) - 2SBTROV14_V59a metaG | ecosystem: Environmental > Aquatic > Marine > Volcanic | place: Kolumbo... | reverse complement strand
GGGATGCGCGAGTCGGAGGCCGGGCCGCTGATTGCGAAGTTCTATGAACTGATGCGCGAGCATGCAATCTTCCGGGCGGTGTTCGGGGTTATTTGAGTGGTGGAAATGAGGGGATGGCTAAGGCAACTCCGGGGAGAGGAAATACGGCGACAGTATACGTATTCTTGTGTTTCCGCCGCCAAACAAGGCGTGAGCTGATCTCGTTTTTGCGAGCGAGAAAGGAGGGACGGGCCTAGCCTAGATCCGGAAGAGAAATCGGCCACGATTCTCTGTCTACTAGATACCAAAAGGAATTCATCCACGCTTTCGATTATACCGAACGCGACGGCTTTGAAAGCCTTGAATAGGGGATTAACAATCCCACGCCTTCAGGCGGCATTAGCTCTTTGCTCCTTCTCCCCCGCTGGAGGGGAGAAGGTTGGGATGAGGGGTGATGAGCGCCGAAGCGAAAGCATGAAGCCTCACCCCGGCCCTCTCCCGGTTTCGGGAGAGGGAGAGAATCGGCCGGCTGGCCGATCAATTCGGCTTTCAGCCGGAATCTTGAAGCTACCGGCTCTTTAGCCGGTGGTGCATTCGAAAATAGAACCGATCAATCGGGAGGCCGTTTGGCGGGAATGAAGAGCGGAGGTAGTCTGCCTAAGCGGGACCGGTGTTCAAGCTCATAGGCCGTTCCGAGGCGCATGGAGATTGGCAGCGGGCGACGGTTGAGGTCTTGGTTGGCGCCTGGTGAGGCCACCGCTCTTCCTCAGAGTCAGCTACGTCTTCTGGCCGAGTGCATTTTCGATCGATTGCAGCAAGAGTGGGATCTTGTTCTCGACAACGTCCCAGACAATGCTCTCGTCCAGTCCGAAATATCCGTGTGCCAGAACGTCGCGAAATCCGGCAATCCTCCTCCACTCGACGGCTGGGTGTGCCGACCGAACATCGCCCGGAATCCACTTGGCGGCCTCGCCGAGTACGAGAAGATTCCACAGCACTGCGTCACGCACGGTCCGGTCAGCGAAAAAGGCCTCGTCGCTGAGTCCCGACGCGAGTTCGCGGATTCGCGTGCAGGCATCGCGCATGTCGCTCAGGAACAGGCGCGGATCACGCGACACGCAGAAGTTCCCGCTCCACGAAGGGGCGCACTTCGTCGCGCAGCCCACGCTCCGTGACCAAATCGACGCGGCGCTCCAGCAGATCCTCCAGGAACAGCTTGAGGTCTATGTAGCGGTCGAAGGTCGCCGGGCCGTCGAAACCCACCAGAAAGTCGATGTCGCTGGCGTCGCCGGCGTCACCTCGCGCCATCGAGCCGAAGAGCGCAAGCGAGGCCACGCCGAACTCGGCGAGCTTCGGGCGATGAGCCTGGACTCGGCTCAGGATGATTTCGCGGTCCATGGCAGGTCCCTCAAGATGCCCGGATCATAGCAGGCGCCAGCGCTGGGTTGACCGCGCTTGCCCACGCGGCCCGGATCCGCGTCTTGGCACACTCACTCTCCACCGCCCTACACTAATTCCAAGGGGGGCCGGTGTCCCACTCATGTTGGCAGAGAGGGCGGGGCCGATTGCGCCACCGGAAGCTAGAAATAGAGCTCCCCGATCAGGAAAGCCAGCGTTCCGCGTGAGCCGTATTCGGAGCGTTTCGGTCCTGCCCCTTTCTGCAAGCCGAGCGTGAGTTCGAGCGTGCCGGTGGGGTCGTAGTGCAGGGTCGGAAAGAGCATCGCGCTGGGGCCATTCCAGTCGGCGATACCGAGCACATCGAGGCGCAGTTCGGGGGTGAGGTCGTAGCCGATCTGGAGCCCGGTCTGGTTGCGCGCGCCGCTGACCACCTGGCTGGCGCCGAGGATCGCCCGCGTGGCCGGCGCCGCGCCGCCCGCGATGGACGCGTCACTGGCCTCGAAAAAGGGCAGCAGCACGCCGGCCTTGCCGGCACCGAAACCGAGGGCGTTGCCATTGTAGAGGTGCTCGACGAGGACGTAGATCCCGGTTCCGATGTCGATGTTCAGGTCGCCGGACAGGACGACTTGCCAGTAGGAATTCGGTGGGCGGGCGGCGCTCGCCCCGATCGGCCGGGTGGTCAGCACCGGTGCGGTGTAGACGGCTTCGAGACGGATTGCGGCGGCGCCGAGGTTGCGCGCGAGGTCCACGCCGATTACCGGCGCGCGTTCGAACACGCCGCCCATCAACGACAGGTCGGTGTCGTGGAATACGCCATGCAGACGCAGCGCGGCCCGGCTCTGGTCGGGAGCGCCGCCCGGTGCGTACACCGCCTCGGCGAAATCGAAACCGGTGAAACTCCAACGCGCCCGGAGCGCGTCGATTCCGAGCGACTGGTCGGCCTCGAGGGCCAACGGACCGATCGCGTTGAAGCGGTCGATCGGGTTCCACAGTCGGCCGACGCCCCAGGCGACGCGCTGGCGGCCGAGGATCCCGTCGAAGCGACCGCGCCGGTAATGCAGATAGCCGCGGTAGAGTAGTGAGCGCCACTCGGCATGCGGGCCGTCGGTGATGGCGCCTTCGGCGCCAAGAAATGTGTCGCCCGCGAGGCCCTCGGCGAGCCCCGATTCGAAGGTCCGCATGCGGCCGGTGAGGAGTTCGTTGTCGTAGACCAGCGCGGCGTTGAGATGCTCGGAGGCCTTGAAATCGAAGCGCAGGCGCAGCCGGGTGAGACTGCGCAAGGCGTTGCGCCGGCCGACCCGGTCGAAGGCCGCGCAGTTCGCCAGACTGCGCGCCTGCGAACACGCGGGGTCGCGGCTGAAGGCGCGCCGGAAATCACTCGCGCCGGTCTCCGCGGTGCTGTAGCTCAGCAGTTCACGCAGCGAACCGCTCAGCGCCAGTGACGCGCCATTGCCTGACCACAGCTCTCGCGCGCCGAGGCTACCCGGCCCGGCGAGCAAGGGCGGCAGCAGCAACCAGGTCAGCCGTTTCAGGGTTCACTCCTTGCGTTGATCGGCGTTGACGCGCCCGTCGGTGAGCCGCACCACGCGCCGCGCCGATCGCATGACCAACGGATCATGGGTCGAAAACAGGAAGGTCACGCCGCGTTCGCGATTTAGTTCCAGCATTAAGTCGAGTAATTTCTGCGCGGTATCGGAATCGAGGTTGGCGGTCGGCTCGTCGGCGAGCACCAGGCGCGGATGACTGACGATCGCGCGCGCCACGGCGACCCGCTGCTGTTGCCCGCCGCTCATCTCCAGCGGACGCTTGTCCTTGAGTTCGGATAGTCCGACCTCCGCGAGCACCGCCGCGGCGCGCTCGCGCCGCGCGGCGGCCGGCACACCCTGCAGTTCCATCACGAACTCGACGTTCTCGCGGGCGCTGAATACCGGGATCAGGTTGTATGCCTGAAACACGAAGCCGATTTTGCGCAGGCGCAGTTCGGCGAGTTCGGTGGAGCTCAGTTCCGCGAGGCGCTGGCCGTCGAGATCCACGCTGCCGGAAGTCGGGGTGTCGAGCGCACCGAGCACGTTGAGTAGTGTGGTCTTGCCCGAGCCGCTGGGCCCGGCGAGTGCGGTGAATTCGCCTTCGCCAATGGTCAGATCGACGCCGTCCAGGGCATGCACCACGACGCCGCGGGTAGCGTAGATTTTTTTCAGGGCCTGCGCTTCGAGCAGCATGATCCTTCCTAGATCCGGCGCAACGCTTCAGCGGGCCGGGCGCGCACCGCGCGCACCGCCGGCCAGGCGCTGGCGAGCAACGCGGCGAGGCTCGCCACCACCACCGGAATGGCGAAGTCGGTGCCGCGCAATACCGGGACCAAACGCGCGCCGACGCCCCACGCGTTGAGGCCCTCGCTGAAGGCGCTCAGATCGATGCCGTCGCGCATCAGCCACACCGCGGCGAGCGCGATCGCGATGCCGGTCGCCAGGCCCAGCAGGGTCACGAGCATCGCTTCGAGCACCACCATTGCCACCACCCGCCGGCGGCGCATTCCCATCGCCACCAGCATGCCGATTTCGCGTGCCCGTTCGTAGACCGCCATCAGTAATACGTTGGCGATGCCGAAGGCCATGGCGGTGAATACCGCCGCGTACAGGTACCAGGCCGTGGTGTCGAAGATCTCGACCATGTAGGCCAGCAGTGGTTGCAGTTGCCGCCACGAACGCACTTCGGCATGCGGCCCGAGCGCGGTGGCCAGCGCCACGCGCAACGGCTCGATGTCGGATTGCCCGCGAGCAATCACCACCACCTCCGAGACCGCGTCGCCGAGGCCGAACAGCGCTTGGGCGTCGCCGCGCCGCATCAGCAGGGTGGCGCGGTCGAAGGTGCTCGAAGCGGTGTGAAACAGCCCGCCTACGCGATAGCCGCCGCCGGTGAGGTCGCCGCCGAGATCCTGCAGCGAGAGCGCGATCTTGTCGCCGATCCGTACATGCAGGCGCCGCGCCAGGGCCGCGCCGAGCACCACCCGGCGGCGGCGCTCGAACCACGCCCCGCCGACCAGGGAGCGGCGTAGCCGCGAAACCCGCGGCTCGTTCACCGGGTCGACGCCAATCACCCGCACTCCGAGGCTCGCGCGCGGCGAGTTGACCAGGCCGTCGCCGCGCACCCGGGTAGTGAATGCCTTCGCCCGCGGCGCCTGTTCGAGCAGCTTGAGTTCCTCACGGGCACCGTCGCCCAGGAGCAGCGCGAGCTTCGGTCCGCGTTCCCAGCCGCGCGCGTGGATCTGCAGGTGGCCGAGTTCGGTGCCGATCGCGGTGGCGACCATCTGCGCGACCATGCCGTAGTTGAGCGCCATCGAGACCAGGCATCCGGCCAGTCCGACCGCCACCGCCGTGACCACAATCCCGGTGCGCCGTGGGTTGCGCCACAGGTTTCTCCAGGCGAGCCGCAGGAGCATCGGCTACAAACTCCGCAACGCCGTCACCGGGTCGCCGTGACTCGCCTTGAGCGCCGGATAGAAACCCGCCAGCAGCGCCACCGCGATCGTCGTGAGGCTCGAATACAGCACGTTCTCGACCCCAAGATTGAACACCAGGAGCGGTTCCAGGCCGAAAAATTCATAGGCGCCCGCGACCTGCCCCGAGAGGTCGATGGGGTGGGCTTCGAAGTACAGGCACACCGGGATCGCAAGGCCGAGGCCGATCACCAGACCGATCGCGGCCAGGGCGAAGGACTCGATGAACACCATCCGGAATACCTTGCCGGGGTGCAGGCCGACGGCGAGCATCACGCCGAGTTCGCGGGTGCGTTCGAGCACCGCCATCAGGATTGTGTTGAGGATCCCGAATCCGACCACCACCACCAGGATCACGACCATCATCGCTAGGCTGCCGCTGTCCAGGGTCAGCAGTTGGTCGAGGTCGGGCATCATCTCGCGCCAGGTACGGATCGCCAGTGGCCGGCCGCCAACTCCGTTCGCGAGCGCCTTTCGCAGCGCGGAGCGCAGGGCGTCGGTCCGGTCGGCCGAGCGCGCCAGCACCGCGACCTCGCTTATCCGGTTTCCGTACACCAGAAAATCCTGCGCGTTGCGCAGGCTGAGCAACGCGAGGCCGCGTTCCAGGGCCGCGTTCGGCAGGGTGATGGTGCCGACCAGGGTGTACAGGTCGTAGGCGCTTTCGAGCGAGTAGGCGACGCCGTAGACCAGCAGTCGATCACCGAGGCGGGCGCCGAGGCGCTTGGCGAGCCGTGTCCCGAGTACGATTTCATGGTCGCCGCCGACGGTGAGGAAACGGCCGGTGCGGACCCGCCGGGCGAGCGTCGTGACGGTGGGTTCGCGGCGCGGATCGACCCCGAGCAGCGCCACGCCCCGACTCTCGACCTCCTTCGAGACCAGCGCGAAACTCGTCACCCGTGGCGCCCAGCCCTGCACCTCCGGGAGGGTGTCGAGGGTGTGGATCAGCGTCGTGTCGAGGCGCAGGAAGTAGTCCAGGGTACGGTTCTCGGTATAGCCGGGCGCGGAGATCGTGACGTGCCCGGAGTGGAGGCGCACCGTGTCCTCGATCATTTTTTGGTGTACACCGTTGGTCATCGCGACGAAAAACACCACCAGGAACACCGCGAACACGGTAGCCGCGATCATCAGGCCGGTGCGCCGCGGGTTGCGCCATACGTTGCGCCAGGCGAGTCGCCACATGCTCATTCAACACGCCGGGTGAGATTGCGGGTGGTGAATACCGTGCTATCGATAGCCACGTCGAAGCGGATTTCATCGACCACGATTACGGTGCTGTGGCCGGGTTTGTCGAGTGGTTTGAGCGACCAGCGATAGGGGACGGTGCGCCCGTCAAGCCGATGAAAATCGGAGAATCGCAGGACCCGCAACTTGGTGCCGCGCTCGTCGTAGAATTCCTCGCGCAGCGGCGCGTAGTGCTCGGCGTCGACCCACACCATGATCTTTCCCCACACCACCGGCGCGTCTTCGTGGGGCAGGTATTCGAGCACCAGGGCGCGCCGCCCGCCGGCCGAGGCGAGCGCCGGTTCGACGCCCAGCAGGCGGTGGGCGTAGTCCTCGACCTCGCTCGATTCGCGTACCAGATCGTCGTTGGTGAAATCGCTGCCCATCCACGATTGCAGCATCAACGAAGGCGGGATGCGCATGGTGCTTTCGACGCGCGGGATGTACATCCACAGGTTCGAGTGGATCTTGAGGAAGGCGGTGCCGACGTCTTTGGGCGGCGCGTGAATACGGATGAACGAGCGCTTGCCGAGGCGATCTTCCCAGGAACTGAAGACCACCGTGCGCGGCCCCGAGAGGCGCGGCGAGTTGACCACCATGCGACCGCGGAAAAAAGTTCGGTCGCTGCGCAGGTTATCATCGGCGCGATGGGCGATGAGGTCCGCGTCGAGTCCGGCCGGGACCGGCTCCAGCGCAGGCGCGGTCGTGGGACGCGCGAGCAGGCCACCGAACACGAGAAATTGCACGAGCAGCGGTATCAGCGCCGCCCAAGCGCTTCGGCCCTGCACGCTTCTCAGGACGCCGGGCCCCGAAGCCCGCGCAACCCCAGACATCGCAACTCCTGTCGCTTCGTGTCCGGCCCGCGCACGCGGTCGATTAAGCGTCGCCCGCGTCCGCTCCCAATCGCGTCCGGCAGGACGCGGTCGGTGAATCCTGCACCAAGCTCCGGGTACGCGCAATAGCCGCGCGGTTGCGGTGACCGCGGCATCACCGAACGCCGCCGGCAGCGTGATCACCCGTCGGTCAGTGTAGCCAGGCGTCCCGAGCCGTCGAGCAGGCAGAGGTCTTCGTAGCCGCCGATATGCTCGCCGTTGATGAATATCTGCGGCAGCGCGCGGACCCTCGGCAGGCGGTGCGGGAACCCGTCGCGGTGGGCGGGATCGAGCGCGATTTTTAGTTCGTCGTAGGCGAGTCCGCGCTCTGCCAGTAGCGCCTTCGCGCGTCGGCAGTAGCCGCAATCGGGGATCGAGAAAACTTCAAACTTGGCCATCGATACACCTCGTCAGCCACGCTAGCGGCAGCGTGGACGGGAAAATCGCTACCCCGCGAGTTTCCCGAACCGTGGCGCCTTCAACGTGAGAGCTTGAGGATCGGCTGCGCGCCGCCGAATACCGGTTCGAGATCCACCCCAAGCGCGTCGCCGAACTTGCTTACCGCGATGTAGGTGGTGATGGTGAACACCGCCTCGACGATCTGCGGCTCGGTGAAATGCTGGTGCAGTCGGTCCCACAGATCCTTGCTGAGTCGATTGACGTCCACGCCGACCTGCACCGTCAGGTCCATCAACGCCTTTTCGGCGTTGCTGAAATGGGGGCTGGTGCGATAACAGTCGTCGCCGATATCGGCGATCTTTTGCTCGTCGATGCCGAGTCGTTTGGACAAGGTTTCGTGCTGGACGACGCAGTAGTGGCAGTCGTTGCGGTGGGTCGCCTTGAGGATCAGTAGTTCCTTGGTGACCTACGGGAGTTCGCCGTCCTTGAGGATCGCCATCACCAGATCGGTGAACACGGTGCCCAGTTCCGGTGTGTGACCGAAGACCTTGAAGATATTCAGCAGCATCTCGAAGCGTCCCTCGGCCTGGTCATAGAAGGCCAGTGTTTCGGGGTTCGCCTGGTCGCGTTCGACATAGGAAACAGACATGGTGATGCCCTCCTCGGCTAGGGATGAAACCGCCCGCGCGGCGGGCGGTGGTGGCGAGAACTCTCCTTCGTGGGAGAGGTCGGTAAAGCTTCAGAAGTGCGGGTCGCAGGCGCCCTGCGAATTCTCGATAGATCAAGAACGTTCATTCCAAAATCGCGCAAAAAAAAATCAATTCAATAGGGCCGCGGCCTGATTCGTGATCGATTTCAGCAACGCCGCTTCGGGACGACCGCGGGCGAGCAACCGCAGGCCGACGAACAAGCCGAGCAGCGAGCGCGCCGTGGCGAGCGCTTCGACGTGCTCGGGGATCTCGCCTTGGGATTGCCCGGCCTCGATCATCTCGCGCCATATGTGCTCGGTTTCACGCAGGCCGTCGGCGACGATCGCCGCGACCTCCGGGTCGTGCGGGGACAACTCCAGCGCCGTGTTCACCAGCAGGCAGCCATCGCTACCGTGTGCGCGCCGCGCCGCCAGGCGCGCGCTCTCGAAGGCCGCCAGGATCGCCCTCCTGGGACCATTTGCGTCGCGTAGCCTCGTCAGCCACTCGCGGCGATGTTCGCGGTCATAGCGTCGCAGGGCGTGCACAAAGAGGCTGTGCTTGTTACCGAAGGTCGCGTAGATGCTGGCGCGATTGACCCCCATGCGCGCGACCAGATCCTGCATCGAGGTGGCCTCGTAGCCACGCGACCAGAACGCGTGCATGGCGCGGGTCAGCGCGTCGTCAACGTCAAATTGTTTTTCCCAGGGCATCCACCAACTCCTCGTAACACCCACCCTAACGTTGTCTGGAACGTTCGGTTAATACCGGGCGGGACCATCGATGGCGACTGGCCCAAGGAGGCTCGCCTTAGCGGGTGGCCTCGGCGACCGGAAGCGGCGCGAAGCAGGCGGGTGCGGCCTGATAGCCATCCGCGTTCAGCGCTGTGGTGGCGGGCGGTGGCCGACCGCGTGTCACCAGAAACTTGCGGACGTGTGCGCGGAGTTGGGTGAGAGCGGCCGCGCCACTGCTGTTCACTGAGACCGCGGGCGCCGAGACTGTTCTCCGTCGGCATTGGTGCCTTGGGTCTCGCGTCCGCGGGCAGATCCCACATCGCGATGCGAAAATGGATCCGCTCGGCGCACAGAGGTGGACCGCTAACCGCTGCCGCGTTGGACCCCGGTGGGTAGATCGCCGACCCGCGCCATCTCGCCGCTGTCCAGTGCCACCCGCCCCGCAAGATAATCGATCACCATGTCGGTCGCGTCCACGCCCCAGAACAGCGCATCGCCGATTGCGCAGGTAGGTACCCCGAACACGCCGCGGGCAATCGCCTGTTCGGTGTGTTCGCGGAGTGCCGTTTTGACCTCCGGGCGCGTGATCCGTTCGTCGCCATCGGTGACCCGCAAAGACTCGATCAACGCCGGCCACTCGGCGACCGGATCGCGACCCTGCTTCCACACGAAATCGAAGATCGACCTGATCACATCGGCTTTGCATCCGAGCGCCAGGGTGAGTCTCAGGAGTGGCAGCGGCTTGAACGGATGCGCGGGCGGCATCCGGAAGGGGATCCGGTGATGCTCGGCGTACCATTGCAGATAGCGGTAGGTGAACACGCGTTTGGAAGGGATCTCCGCCGGGCCCTTGGTGCCCCAATGCTGGAGCAGGCCCGCGAACAACACCGGCTTGTAGATCACATCGACGTCGCTAGGCAGTTCACCCAGGCGGCGCGCCTGGAGATAGGCGAACGGTGATATGTAGTCGAAATACCAGTCGATGGATCGCATTACGCCCTCCGCGATTCGGTACGAAAACTGTAGGCATTATTACCCCACTGACAGCGACGCGAGTCGGTCCAAATCAGATTTCTCCCTGCGGTCGAAATGACAAGACAAGCTGTCATTTCGAGCGGACGCGAGAAATCTGTCCGTCACTGCGAAGCGCCCAGGTTCTCATCTCGAATTCGCGTGAATCCGCGGCTCGATCGAGCTTTTGCCCAGTTCGGGCGTTCAGTCCGGATTCACACGATTGTGCAGTTCTTCTCCCGCTTGCCAACGCGCGAGGTTGGCGGCGAAAAACTCGGCGAAGCGGCGTGGCCAGTCGTGCACCGCGTCGGCGGCGTGGGGCGTGATGAGGACATTTTCCATGCCCCACAGCGGGCTCCCGAGCGGCAGCGGTTCGACTTCGAAGACGTCGAGATAGGCACCGCGCAGGTGACCGGAGCGCAGCGCTTCGACCAGCGCCTGCTCGTCCACGACGGCGCCGCGCGAGGTGTTAACGAACAGTGCGCCGGGGCGCATCGCGGCGAAAGCGCCGCGGTCGATGAGGTGTGCCGTGCGCGGCGAGGCACGCAGGTGGAGGCTGACGATGTCGGCTTCGCCGAGGGCCTCGGGCAGCGCATCGGGTGGGTACATCCGTTCGACCGATCGGTGCGCGGCGCCCGAGCGGCGCACCCCCAGCACCCGCATGCCGAGCGCCTTAGCCCGGTCCGCGAGCGCCCCGCCGATCGCGCCGACGCCGACGATAAGCAGGGTTTGCTCGCTTAGCGGGCGAAAATGCCAGGGCTGCCACGACGCCTTTCGCTGCTGCGCGAGATAGCGCAGAAAGCCGCCGTTGACCGCCAGGATCGCGCCGCTGACCGTCTCCGCCAGAAAGTCGCTCAACACCCCGACGCCGTTGGTCACCGTCACGCGCCGCGTGTCCCAGGCCGGGAACCGTTCATAACCGGAGCCGCCGACCTGCAGCCAGCGCAGCGTGGGACACTCGACGATGGCGCGATACGCTTCGTCGGGCAGACCCGGACTATGGATCGAGAAGATCACCTCGGGGCGCGCCGCCTCGAGTTCGCGGCCAACGCCTTGCGCGTCGGTCGCGAAGCTGAATCGTAATTCGGGGAAACGGGTATGCAGCAGATCCCTGAAATCGTCGGGCTGATCGAAGACCACCAGGATCGACGGATGGGTGTTCGGTGTGCTCATCGCTCGCCTTGCAAGCCTGTGCCCGCGTTGCGGACCCGATCCGGCCGGCCGCATGAGAGCGGGCCGGGGTCCGGAGTTTTCGACGTACCGCGGTCAGTCGCGAAAATTGTTGTACTGCAGCGGCAGTTCGGTATCCGCCTCTTTGAGCAAGGCGATCACCTTTTGCAGATCGTCGCGCTTCTTGCCGCTGACCCGCAGTTTGTCTCCCTGGATCGCCGCCTGCACCTTGAGCTTGGCGTCCTTGATGCGTTTCACCAGCGAGCGGGCGAGGTCGCTGTCGAGGCCCTGGCGCAGCGTCACGCTCTGGTGTGCAACCTTGCCGCTCAGTCGCGGCTCATCGACCGACAGGCAACGGATGTCGATACCCCGTCGGTTGAGCTTGCTTTGCAGGATGTCGAGCATCTGCCGCAACTGAAACTCGGAGCCCGACTCCATGGTCACGACCGCGGCGTCGCGCTGGTAGTTCGACCCGGTGCCCTTGAAATCGAAACGCGTGGCGACCTCGCGATTCGCCTGATCGACCGCGTTGGTGACCTCCTGCATGTCGACCTCGGATACGACGTCGAAAGATGGCATCTGTGAATTCCTCCTGGCGCAATCAGGGTCGCGGCTCAAGGCTCGCGACCCACCGCCTTCGCCGATCTTCCCGGCCCCGAGCCGCTGAAAAACGATGGCAGAGAATCGCCCATCCCGGGCGCCGGCGCAAGACCATTCGCAGCCCACGCAGGCCGTTCAGAAATGTTCGGAGTCCGGCCGTGATTCATCGGCCTGCGCGAAGTTCGGTGCGATGCCGCGATCCGGAAGGTGGGCGTCGAACCACTCCTTGACCGGGGCGAGCGCCGGGTTTCGCAGCTGATTTTCCAGCAGCCGCAGGACCCGCGGAATGTGGCGCAGGTAGGCGCGCTTGCCGTCGCGTTGGGCGAGGCGCACGAAAATCCCGGCCACCTTGGCGTGACGCTGGGCACCGAGCACCCCGTACCAGGCGGCGAAGTTGGCTCGCTCCAGGTCGGGAAAGGCGTCGAGGTAACGCGCGTACATCGACTCGGCGAGGCCGACGCCGAGGTCGCGGCGTGCGTCTTCGAGCAGCGACACCAGGTCGTAGGCGCGCGGCCCGATCAGTGCGTCCTGGAAATCGAGCAGGCCGCAAGCGGCGATCCCCTCCCGGTCAGCTACCCGGATCAGGTTGTCGACGTGATAGTCGCGTAGCACCAGGCTGGTGGCGGGAGGCGGCAGGCGCGCGAACACGCTGCGCCAGGCGTCCAGATAGCTGGCCCGCGGGGGGCGCGCATCGCCGAGCTTGGCGGGTAAATACCAGTCGACGAACAGCGCGGCCTCGGCGAGCAGGGCGTCGTCATCGTAGGACGGCAACGCGAGGGCGGTGGCTCGGGGATGGGCGTGGAGCGCCACCAACAGGTCGACCGCCGCGATGTAGAGCGTCGTCTCGTCCGCGCCCCGCGCCAGCAGTCGCGTGTAGGTCGCGTCACCGAGGTCCTCGATAAGCAGGAATCCCGCGGCGGGATCCTGCGCGTAGACGCGCGGTGCGCTGAATCCGAGTCTGCGTAGATGCTCGGCAACCGTGACAAAAGGCCGCACGTCTTCGTGGGTCGGGGGCGCGTCCATCAGCAACGCGCGTTCGGTGCCGCAGCGTAGCCGATAGTAACGGCGGAAGGAGGCGTCGCCGGCCAAGGGGGTCGACTCCGCATCGCCCCAGCCGGCGCTGGTGACGAAGCCGGCGCGCGCCGTGACACGGGCCGAATCCGCGTCGCCCGGGGCTCGGGCGGGCGCCGCCGATCCGGACTTCATGCCGGGTCGCGCGCGTCGCTCATACCCGATTCCCGAGCAGCCCGTCGAGCAATCGCGCGGCCTTGCTCGGGCCGTGCTCGCCGTGCATGTCGGCCGCGGTGGCGGCGAGTCGGTGCGCCATCGCCCGATCGTTGAGCGCGGCGTCGAGAGTGTCCGCGAGGGTCTCCGGCGTCCACTCGTAGCGTGGCAGCTTGAATCCGTGGCCGGTCTCGGCGACCCGGGTCGCGTTGTCATGGCCGTCCCACACGTAGGGCATGATGATCGCCGGTTTGCCGAAGTACAGGCACTCGGTGAAGCTGTTGTTGCCGCCATGGTGAATAACGACGTCGGCCTGCGCGATCACCGATGGCTGCGGGCACCAGCTTTCCAGGCGTACGTTGGCCGGCGGTTCGGCGTAGGCGTCGCGATACTCGCCTACGTTGACCAGCGCTCGATAGGGCAGCGTGCCGAGCACCGCGATCAGGCGCTTGAGCAGTTCCGTGTCACCCGCACCGAGGCTGCCGAAGCTCACATAAATCAACGGTTTGTCGTCGTGGGCGGCAAAGTGTGGAAGCCGGTAGGATTTCTCGTTGCGCACGCAGCCTTCGAGATACTGAAAGCGCGCCGGATCGAGTGGCGTACGTCGATCGAACTTTACCGCCCGCGGATAGAGCAACAGGTTGAGGTGCGGCGAGGCCTCGAAGAACTGACCGAGCGGGTAGGGCGCTTCGCCGCACTCGGCGAGAAACGCGTTGAAGCGTCGATGAATGGGTTCGATGACCTCGTTGAAGCGGCGCTCGTAGCGCTCGAAGCAGATCTGGTCGCGCGCCCCGCAGCCCGAGAGGTGCGGGGGAATATCCGGATCGGGGATCTCGTTTTCGCTGCACGAGATCACCCGCACCCACGGTGCCGGATACTGCTTGATGGCCGGAAACAGGATCACGTTGTCGACGCACACCAAATCCGGGCGTACCTCATCGAGCACGCGCGGCAGATCCTTTTGCGCCCAGATGGCGGCCTCGACGATCGCGTCCCAGCAGTCCTTGACGTAGTTGTCGATCTGGTCGTAGGGGCTCTTGCGAAAATCGGGGATATGCCCATTGATGAAATCCGCCCAGTAACGCGCCATCGCGTCGGGCTCCATCTGCTCGGACATGTTGACGGTGTGCTCATCGAAGCCATAGCCTCGATAGACGCCACCCATGCCCGGGTCGGTGAGGAAAACCGCTCGGTGGCCGAGCGCTTCGCAGGCTTGGGCGATACCCACCGAGTTGAGCGCCGGCCCATAGGCGGCCTCGGGAAAGAACGCGATCGTCTTGGCTTCAGGCATGCGGATCCCCCGTTGTTGATGCGCCGTTCGGTGGCCGGGAACGGGGCCTTTTCGCCGCTCCCGGCCGGTGCCGAATTTTGACGGCTTCCGATGAAGGAGGCAAAGAGGAAGCGCCGATGTGCCGCCGGTAGCGCGCGGCCTAACCCGCCGGTCGCGGTGGCGATCGTTTCAACCGAGTACGCTGAAGCTGCTCGCGGCGTTGATCTCGCGCAACCGCGAACAAAAGCTCAAATCGATCTCGCGGCCGGTATGGCGGAGGGTGAAGCGCAACGGCTCGGCGTCATGGTCGTGGCCGGCCTGACAGTACTCGATCAACTCGGCCATCATTTCGCCGGCGACCGGGGCGTTCTTGAACTGGTTGCCGCTGGTGCCGATCGCCATGTAGTAACCGGGCAGATCGGATTTGTCGTAGATCGGGATCCAGTCGTCCGACACGTCGTACAGATCGACCACGCCCTTGGGATGGGACGGGATCCCGAGTTTCGGAATGCGCTGCGCGTAACGCATCACCTGGGTCTGCCACTGCTCGGAGAACTCGTGCTGGTAGTGATCGGGATCGACCCACTCGCGCTCGTCGCATTCCGGATCTTCGCTGCCGATCAGGATGTGGTTGCCGGTCTCCGGGCGCCCGTAGCACCCGATGTCGCTGTCCGAGGTGACCATCGCATCATGCTCGTAGTCGAAGCCCGGCGGGGCCGGTACGTGGCAGACTTCCTGGCGCAACGCCCGGGTCTTGACCCGCATCTCGTCCTCGACGCCGGCCATACGGTTGACCTTGCCCGAATGGGGGCCGGCGACGTTGACGACCACCGGCGCGTCGATGCGCGCGCCGGAGGCGAGGGTGACCCCCGCGACTCGATCCCCGTCGCGACGGATCTCGGTGACGGTCTGGTTGAAACGGAATTCGGCGCCGAGGGCCTCGGCCGCACGCTGCACGTTGTGGGTCGCAAGCTGCGGGTCGTTGATGTACCCGCCGCACGGAAAGAACACCGCGCTCAGCGGCGCCGCCCCGGCCGGAATGCCGAAGCCGTCGTCGTCGGGACGCTTCACCGGCGCGAAATGGCGGAGATCGTAGAACGGCATGCGTGCGTTGATCTGTTCCGGGCCCCAGGTCTCCCAGGGGATGTCGAGTTCGTCCATGTAGCGACACACCGGTTCGAGATAGCGGTTCTTGTCGGTCTTCATGATCAAGCAGCCGGTGTTGTAGAAATGGGCCGTGCCGCGCTCGTCCTCGGTCGCGAGATAGTCACTCCAGTCCTTCCAGTAGTGATAGCCCTCCCAGGCCATGGCGCAGCCTTCGTAGGTCGAGTAGTAGGTGCGGATGATCGCGCACGACGCCCCGGTCGATCCGTAACCCGCCGCCGGCAGGCGGTCGACGTTGAGCGTGCGCTGTCCCTTGCGCGCCAACTCCAGCGCGGTGCATGCGCCGATGATCCCGGCACCGATGATGATTGCATCGTACTGCTCGGCCATGGTCAATCCCTCTAGCGACCGCGATATGCAGACTCGTCAGATTACCACTGCTTGGCAGCGCGGCCCAGCGCCGCGGTAGCGCGGTGACTCTCTGCGCCGGCATCCGTGACCGGCGCGGGCGGGCATGGCGCCGCCGCCTGCTTCCGAGCCGCGGCCGTGGGTCGCGGAGGGCGACGCGAATCGGTGGTGGGCGGCGTGGCGGCAGGATCAGAAATAGAAACCACATCCTGTTCCGGATTCCCGATGAAACTTACCCGGTGCCCGTCCGGAAAGACGGGTACTCGGTCCGGCGCAGGGATGCATCGGCATTTTCTACGCCTGTAAGTCGTTGAAAACCGGAGAAAAGGGGGCATCGCGCTTCCCGATTTCGACCCCGGACACGGCCCGGATGGCTGTTTCCCGAAGGACGCTACCGATTTCCTCTGACGGTGAAGCACTGGACCTGCGCCGGGCGATGTGCAAGCCTTCGGTGATATGTGTCCGCCAAAACCGTCTACGGTGCCCGACGGCGTGCCGCGCGCGACGCCTGAACTGACCTGTATTCAGCCGATGGACGGCTGCCGTGTCCTGGTAAGTGACGGGCGCGCGGCGCTGTTCGGGGCGCCGCCGGAGGTGCTCAAGGCGCTGATGAAGGCGGATGCCGGCACCCTGGAATTGATCGTGTTGCCTGACGTGCGCGAGCGCCACGGGGTGTTGCTCAACAACGTCGAATTCCTGCTCTATTCCTTCTTGTTCGTCGAGCACGGCCTGGAGCAGGGTCGGCGATTGAAGTTGGTGGGCGACGAGCGGCACATCGCCCAGCTAATGGAATTGTTGCGCCTCACCTTGCTCGGACCCACCGCCGCGGAACTCGAAGGCTGGGGAACGGATCCGGCACTCGCGCGCGAGTGGCTCAACGCCGCCGAGTTTTTCGCGATCAAGGATGCCGATGGCGCCACCCGATCGGTTGAGTCCTTCTTCGAGATCACGCCTTTCGTCGATGATTGCGCGCAAGCGGGCGACTGGCGGATCCGGCGCACCGGCGTGGATCGCTTCGCGGCCGAAAACAATGGTGCCCGCGGCGAAGTCGATCTCAATGATTGTGCGCGGATCGTGCCGCCCTACGCGGTGGTCGCCGACTATGTACCGAGCGGATTGGCCAAGCTCGCGGTCGAGGTGCTCGGCGGGGCCTCGGGATTTTCGCCCGAGCAGCCCTCGACCGGGCTCGCGCTGTGTACCAACGGCCATTATTTGCTGATCGACGCCATCCCCTACGTAGACCACCATCTTCAGGCGCGCGGGATCTCGATGAACGAGGTGATGGGGATTTATCTCACCCATCTGCACGACGATCACTGCAACCTGTTTCCGCTGATGCGTGCGGCGCGCCGCCTCGACCTGATCACCACCCGTGAGATCTACGCGATGGCGCTGCGCAAGCTCGCCATGGGGCTCGGTTGGTGCGATGCCGCGATCGCCGAGCACTTCCGTTTCGTGGAGATAAAGATCGGTGAGCCGTTCAACTACTATGGCCTGGAGATCGACGCCCACCACACCGTACACAGTATTCCTACGGTTGGCGCGACATTCCGCGTACGCCATCATGGTCACGCCCACGAGGTTTGCGTGGTGGGGGATATCCAGACCCTGAAGGAAATCTCCGAAATGCGCGAACAGGGTTTGGTTCGTGAGCAAACGGAGCAAACACTGCTGGGACTCTACTCGCGGCGTTTCGATCTGCTGGTCGCCGACGGCGGGATGGGACCGATCCATGGTGATCCCGCTGACGCGCTGGCCTCGGATTCCGAGCGGGTGGTCTTCGTGCATGTCGATTCGCTTCCCCAGCGGTTCAACGCCACCTTCTCGTTGGCCAGTTCCGGCAAGCGCTACAACCTCGTGGAGGGCGACGGCGACATCTACACGGTGCGCGCCATCGAGGGGCTGCTGGATATTTTCGGGGACGCTCTCAGCACCCGCTGGATCACCACCCTGTTCGCCGACAAGGTCCTCAAGCGCTATAACGCCGGGGATGTCATCATTAAGCAGAATTCCGCGACCTGGGGCGACGTGTTCCTGGTGCTCAACGGTCACTGCGAGGTGGTTCGCCATGACGGTGAGGATTTCGCGACGATCGGAACGCTCGAGGCCGGTGATCTGATGGGCGAGATGGCGGTGGTTACCGGCACCTCGCAGCGCAACGCCAGCGTTATCGCGCGTACCCCGGTTCTCGCCTGCCAGTTTCCGGAGGCGGCGTTCGATCGTTTCATCGCGGCGCGCGGTTTGAGCTCGGAGATGGTCGCCGCCTGGCTGCGCCGTGGCGCGATGACCCGGCTACCACAGTTTGCGGGTCTCGGGTCCACGGTTGTCGACAACCTGTGCCGGGCCGCGAGCGAGGTGCGGCTCGCGCCCGGTGAGCGGGTGACGTTGGACCCGCCGTGCTGGTCGGTGGTTTGCAGCGGAGCCGTCATCGCGTAGGATTCCGGTGCGGTGTTGACCACCGGCGACGAGGCAGGGGCGTTTCGCCCCTATGCCGCCGCGGGGGCGACGCGACTGCGCGCGGGCGAGTCGCCGGCCGACCTGCTGTGTTTTGAGGCCGCGAAGATGCAATGCCTGTTGAGCGAGGTGCCGCGGCTCAATTACGCGCTGCGCAAACTTCGCGGGCACCACGCCGAGACCGCACCGGCGTGGGCGCTCGCCTTCCCGGAATAGTCACCCGATCGGCGACTCCGTGACCGTGGCGTTGTCGCGACAAGAATCTCTCATCAGGAAGGACGAATCATGAGTTCCGGATTGCTGATCGTCGATATACAGAATGACTACTTCACGGGGGGCGCCATGGAGTTGGTTGACATGGAAGCGGCCGCCGAGCGTGCGGCGACACTGCTCGCGGCGCTGCGTGACGCCGGCGCGCCGGTGATTCACGTACAGCACCTCGCCGCCCGACCCGACGCGACGTTCTTTCTGCCCGGCACGCCGGGCGCCGAGATCCACGAGTCGGTGACGCCGCGTGCGGAAGAGGTGGTGGTGCGAAAGCATTACCCGAATTCGTTTCGCGATACGCCGCTGCTCGACCAGGTGCAGGCCGCGGGCCTCGATCATCTGCTGATCTGCGGCGCGATGAGCCACATGTGCATCGACGCCACCACCCGCGCCGCCTTCGACCTGGGCCTGCGCTGCACGGTGGTATCCGATGCCTGCGCAACCCGCGACCTCGCCTTCAACGGTGAAACGGTGCCTGCGAGGGCGGTCCACGCGGCCTTCATGGCGGCGCTCGCGGTGCCCTACGCGCGAGTCGTCACCACCTCCGAGGCCGTGGCTTCGGCGAACTGAGACCGCGCGGCGCACCCGGTGAACGCCGGCCGAATTGACGCGGGCGTCGTGTCACGTCTCAAGCAGGCGGCGGGCGCAGGCGGCTGGATCGCCGACCCGGCGGATAAGGCACCCTATCTCACCGACATCCGTGGCTTGTACCGCAGCGACGCGCCGCTGGTGTTGCGCCCGGCCACCACTGCGGCGGTCGCGGAGGTGGTGCGGATTTGCGCCGCGGCGCGGCTGGGCGTGGTCCCGCAAGGCGGCAATACCGGACTCGTCGGCGGCTCGGTACCGGCCGCCGGCGGCGGCGAAATCGTCCTGTCGCTGGCGCGCATGAATCGCATCCGGGCGCTCGATCCGCTGGATTACAGCCTCACCGCGGAGGCCGGTTGCGTGCTCGCCGACGTACAGCAAGCGGCGGACGATATTGAACGGCTGTTTCCACTCAGCCTGGCCGCCGAAGGCAGTTGCCAAATCGGCGGCAATCTCGCCACCAATGCCGGCGGAACCGCGGTGCTACGCTACGGCAACGCGCGCGACCTGGTGCTCGGGCTCGAGGTGGTGCTGGCGGACGGGCGGATATGGGATGGCCTACGCGCCCTGCGCAAGGACAATGCGGGTTACGATCTCAAACACTGCTTTCTCGGTTCCGAAGGCACCCTCGGGATCATCACCGCCGCGGTGCTCAAGCTTTTCCCGCGGCCGCGCGAGCGCGTCACCGCGTTGCTCGCGGTGCCCGGTGCCGGCGCCGCGCTGCGCCTCCTCGCGAAATTACGTACCGCGAGCGGTGACACCGTATCGAGTTTCGAGCTGATCTCGCGTCCGTGTCTGGATCTGGTCATCGATCACATTCCCGACTGTAGCGATCCACTGGCGACGCGATATAGCGACTACGTACTCGCCGAGATCGCGTCGAGTCGTGAAGACGCCGGTCTCGCGGTCCTCGTCGAAGGCGCCCTGGAGCGCGCTTCCGAAGAGGGCCTGGCGCTCGACGGGGTGGTCGCGGCCAGCGAGGCGCAGGCCGCGCGCCTGTGGCGCCTGCGTGAATCGATCCCGGAGGCGCAGATCCGCGCCGGCGGCGGGCTCAAGCACGACGTTTCGGTGCCGTTGGAGCACATCGGCAAGTTTCTGGAGCAGGCCACCGCGGCGGTCACGGCGGCCTATCCTCGGGTGCAGGTGATCCCGTTCGGTCATCTCGGCGACGGCAACCTACACTTCAACCTCGCGCCGCCGCCCGGCGAGGCACCCGAGCGGCTGATCGAGCACGGCGACCGACTGACGCCGCTGATCCACGATCTGGCGATGGCGCTCGGCGGCAGCTTCAGCGCCGAACACGGGATCGGCGTCCACAAGAAGGCCGATCTCGCGCGCTATCGCCCGGCGGTCGAACTCGATCTGATGCGCACCCTGAAGCGCGCACTCGATCCGCAGGGGATCCTGAATCCCGGTAAGGTGATCTGAACCAAGGCGTCCGCGCGTACGAGCCGTTGCGCGGTTCAATCCCGGCTCCCCGCTATTCGGTGGCCCTGGTCCGGGGCAACACCAGATTGGCGACCACCCCGAGGATTCCGGCCAGGCCGATCCCCTTAAGCGCCCAGCCGGGCGTGCCGAGGCTCAGCCCCCCGACCCCGGCGACCAGGATCAGCGCCACGATGGTCAGGTTGCGCGCTTCCATGAGGTCGTGCTGAGCGCGCACCAGAGTATTCATGCCGACCACCGTGATCGCACCGAACAGCAGGATCAGGATGCCGCCCATGACCGGCGTCGGAATGGTGGCGAGCAAACCGCCGACCTTGCCGACGAAAGACAGCACGATCGCGGAAATCGCCGCCCAGGTCATCACCGCCGGATTGAAGGCACGGGTCAGGGCCACCGCGCCGGTGACTTCGGAATAGGTGGTATTCGGCGGCCCGCCAAGCACCGAAGCGATCGTGGTCGCCAAGCCGTCACTGAACAGGGTGCGGTGGATGCCGGGCTTGGTGACGTAGTCGCGTCCGGTCACCGAGCCGATCGCGAGTACATCGCCGAAATGCTCGATCGCCGGCGCGATCGCCACCGGCACGATGAATAGCACCGCCGGCCAACTCCACTCGGGCGCAACGAAGGCCGGCACATGCAGCCAGGGCGCCGCGATCACCGGCTTGAAGTCGACCAGGCCGAGCACCAAGGCGGCGACGTAACCAACCGCAACGCCACTCAGAATCGGCAGCAGGCGCAGCATTCCCCGACCCAGCAGGGCCGCCAGCGTGGTCGAGATCAGCGCGATGGCGGCCACCGAGACCGCCGTGGCGTAGGGCACCAGCACCTGTGCTCCGTCGCCGGTTTTGCCCATCGCGAGATTGACCGCGACCGGCGCCAGCACCAAGCCGATGACCATGATCACCGGCCCGATGACCACCGGCGGCAACAGCCGATGCAGTATCTCGACACCGCCGACACGTACCACCACGCTGAGCACCATGTAGACCAAGCCGGCGGCCGCCAAACCGGAGAGCGTCGCCGGCACGCCCCAGGTCTGGGTGCCGTAGATGATCGGCGCGATGAAGGCGAAGGACGAGGCCAGAAACACCGGTACCTGACCCTTGGTGATGAGCTGAAATACCAGGGTCCCCACCCCGGCGGTGAACAGCGCCACGTTGGCATCCAGGCCGGTGAGCAGCGGCACCAGGACCAACGCCCCGAATGCCACGAACAGCATCTGCACGCCGAGCACCACCGTCATCGGCGTCATCCGGTACTCGGGATTCGATAGACTGTCGGTCGCTGAATTCTGCATGTGCCCTTCCCCTTTTATGCAGGCTGAATTTCGGTCGCGATTATCCTCGAAACAGCGCCAAAGATCCGTACACGAGAGCGGGGGGAAGGTCACGCGGTCCTGCGCAACCAGGGGCGCATCGCGGCGGCGCCCCACCCCGGTGCGCGCGGGCGCCCTGATCCCGCCGCCGCGCACCCTCCAAGCGTGACCGGCGAACCTTGGAGGCAGCGAGGCCGGGGAGTCGAAGATTTCCCGCTGGCGCTCGAAACGTCAGCGCGTGTCATTCAACCCCGGATCCTCGGTACCTCGGAGGACTACCGCCCCTGCCGGAACTCGACGGGTGGCTGCGACGGCGCGGGCGCATGGGCTACTGGAAGCCGTGGCGCCGCGTGCGCACCAAGGTACGCCACCTTCTCGCGCTCGGCACCGGCAAGCGCCAGGCGATTCTCACCGCCTTGAGCCGCAAGGCTAACCAGCATCCGGCGAGGACCCTGGCGACGCAGACCGGGATGACGAACCAGTGGCTTGCGAGCCAGGGGTGCTTTCCGTCCGCGACTTGCGGATGAAGGTCCATGGTTACGCCTGAAGTGGTCGAATGCTTCCTCGTAGTGAACCGCCGGGTGCGGACCCGCATGCCCGGTGGTGTGGGGGCCGGGGGTTAAATACCTCCGGCTACCCGATTATGTGGCTTTTATCAACTGGAAATATTTAACATCTGGCAAACCCTTGAAATCTGCATCCTGGGTCCAAATCACAGCACTGAACTTCTTTGCTGTTGCATAAATAATGCTATCTGCCAGTGGTAGTTTATGTTTTAAGCCATAAACAGCCGCATCAATTGCCAATACACCATCAAGCAAAATAACTTTTCCTTGCTCCATATGGGCGACAGCCTCCAACGCCATATCTTCCCCCCGCTGCCGCATAATGCATTTAAATCACTGCTGTCCGGTTAACTTTCAGATGGCTATCCTAACCCACTGAATATTCGGCGGATAATGGCATTTTTCCGGTTTTGGATTCGAATTCCGCTCTACCGAAAATCAAGGACTTGGACG
>Ga0114931_10002666_pt1 | contig 22660 bp, 17 predicted proteins | sample 2SBtaG_FD_89579 | JGI IMG/M metagenome (GOLD analysis project Ga0114931, IMG submission 89579) | Deep subsurface microbial communities from Kolumbo volcano to uncover new lineages of life (NeLLi) - 2SBTROV14_V59a metaG | ecosystem: Environmental > Aquatic > Marine > Volcanic | place: Kolumbo... | reverse complement strand
CTAGTGTCTTCGACCAGATGATTTTGATGATGAACTTCTGGTTGTTGAAGACGACCTGCCTGAACCGGAACTACCACGGGAAACTCCTGAAGATCTGCCACCTGAACTGCCGGAACTTCTGAAGAAGGAGCCACCTGAACTGGAGCGGCTTCTCGATCCACTACTAAATCCGGATGATCTTCGACCCCCCGAAGAATTCCTATATCCTGACGATGACCTACTTCGATTAGAGTTAAATAATGATGAACCACTTCGATTGGAAGATCCTGAGCGTTGAGATCTATTATTCACATACCCTGGATTTCTTTGGATACTATTGTTTGTGCGTGGTCGTGATACATTGCGTTCAATGGAGCGCGTAGGTCGTTGCTGACTGTTTCGATTTACCGAGTTGTTATTTCTTCGCTCTGAATTATATACCATAGGTCGAATACCGGAGCTTCGTCCGGAGGGCGCAACCGATCCCCGAACTGTACCTCTACTTGTACCCTGATATTCGGACGATCCTCTGGTACGGGTGTTATATGACTGTGAACGTTGATATGTTCCTCTATTTCTGTAATTCGTAGTTGTTCTGGCCGCATATGAAGCCAGTTTCGAGGAACTTCTTGTACCATTTCCACGTGTTCCGGCATATACCAGGCTTCTTCGAGAGCTGGTTTGAGTTGCCAGTGATCTTGAAGCAATGGCCGTAGGTGAACTTGCTCTTCTTGATCGTCGGGGAGCAACCACGATGTTTCTTCCATTATAAGTTGAGCGTCCTTCATACACTACATATGTGCTATAGGGCACAGCCGATGGGTAGTAGCAATAAGGGCTACCATAATACCCGCCACCAACGTAACCAAATCCCAGTGTAGGACCATAGTACCATCTGGAGTATGGAGAGAATGGACTGGCACTGAAAAATGGATCATAATAAAATGGATCATAAAATGATGAAGCCCCATAATAAAATGGATCATAAAAACTTGAGGCAAAACCTCCAAAATTAAGGCTTACAGCAAATGAGGTTCCGTAAGGATAAAAACTGTTGACATAATAGGGGTAATAGCTGGAGCGATATGGACTCCTTCCATAGAAATAGTAATTATTGGTCACCGGTGCTGTTGAATTCTCCTTATCCCTATATTTCCCATAGTTTTTCACATAATACTCATCACTGACTTCAGAATCATTTTCTACCTCCTCACCCGACTGATGATATCCAGGTACATAATCCGGGTCTTTTGAGCTGTCATAGAAGGTTTCAGCTTTCTGAGGCTCAGATTCTATCTTAGAAGATGTGCTTTTCGCGGTTTCTTTTTGTGCATCTTCAGGAATTACTTCCTCCTGTTTTGCTTTAATAGCTTCCTGTTTTGCCTCCTTCCTATCCTTTTTAGAATAATACATATCATCCTTTTCCACCTGAGAAAAGGCGAACTGGCTACTCAGCAGGATGGAGAAGCCTAGTAAGGTGATTGCTAATGTATGAAGTCGTCTCATGATCTTATGGTTACTGTAAATTTAACAATTTCTTCATTCAAAATCGATTTGGTGCCTGAAACAAAATTTATATTTGTTCCCAATTTTCTTTGCATTAATACTTAAATCAAAATTCATACCAAAAATGAGTAAAGGACTTACCAAAAGAGCGGAAGACTATTCTGCATGGTATAATGAGTTGGTAAAAAAGGCTGATTTGGCTGAAAATTCGGCTATACGAGGTTGCATGGTTATTAAACCATTTGGATTTGCTATTTGGGAATTTATGCAAGCTCAACTGGATAAAATGTTTAAAGCCACTGGTCATCATAACGCTTATTTCCCCATTTTCATTCCGAAGTCCTATTTCAGTCGGGAGGCAAGTCATGTGGAAGGATTTGCCAAAGAATGTGCTGTGGTTACACATTACCGGTTAAAAAAAGATCCTGATGGGGATGGAATAGTTGTTGACGATGATGCAAAACTTGAAGAAGAACTCATTGTACGTCCTACTTCAGAAACGGTGATATGGAATTCATACAAAAATTGGATCCAGTCGTATCGTGATCTTCCCATCCTTATAAATCAGTGGGCCAATGTTGTACGTTGGGAAATGAGAACACGTCTATTTTTGCGTACTGCGGAATTTCTCTGGCAGGAAGGCCATACGGCTCATGCCACCCGTCAGGAAGCTGTTGAAGAAGCCGAGCAAATGATGAACATCTATGCAGAATTTGCCGAGAAATATATGGCATTACCGGTGATTAAAGGAGTAAAAACCCCATCTGAACGTTTTGCGGGTGCCGAAGAAACGTATTCGATCGAAGCATTGATGCAGGATGGAAAAGCCCTTCAAACCGGGACTTCACACTTTCTTGGTCAGAATTTTGCCAAGGCATTTGATGTCAAATTTGCCGACAAGCAGGGTGGTCTGTCTTATGTTTGGGGCACAAGTTGGGGAGTTAGCACTCGATTGATGGGAGCCTTGATCATGGCCCATGGCGATGATAATGGGTTGGTTCTACCTCCGCGGCTGGCCCCGATTCAGGTGGTCATTGTCCCGATCTATAAAACAGAAGATGAATTTCAAAAAGTAGATCAGGCAGCTCTCGCCCTGAAAAAATCCCTGATCGGGGAAGGAATTCGTGTGGAATATGATAGTAGAGACTCATACAAACCGGGATGGAAATTTGCAGAATATGAGCAAAAAGGAGTGCCTTTGAGGCTGGCTATTGGTCCCAGAGATCTGGAAAATAATACCATTGAAATAGCCCGTAGAGATACAAAAGACAAGAAGATTGTTCCCTTGGAAGGTCTTGATAAACTTGTCCAAACGCTTCTTGAAGAAATACAAACCTCCATTTTTAAACGTGCCCTAATCTTCAGGGAAGAGAATACGAGCTATGTAGATACGTATGATGAGTTCAGACAGGTGCTTTCATCCAAAGGGGGATTTATTTATGCGCACTGGGATGGTACGGCTGAAACTGAAGAAAAGATTAAAGAAGAAACCAAAGCCACGATACGATGTATTCCTCTGGGGGAAAGAGAAAAGGGGACCTGTATGGTTACCGGTAAGCCGTCAGAGGGCAGGGTATTGTTTGCCGTTGCCTATTAATTATAATTTCCGAGTCATGTGTCTGTTTACGGACACATAGTTTCGTTTTCGGACGACTGACGGACAATCGTCCGGTAATAAACCATTCATACGGACAAAACGAGGTCATTTTTATCGTTGGCATGTTTATTGGCAGGGTTGGATATGGAAAGAAATGAAATGATGATTCATACGATAGACGTCGACAAATACGTGGACTCCAGGTTTCAGCGTACCTTCATCCTTAAGGGGATTGAATTGAATGTTGAAGAAGGGGAGTTTTTAACTATTATGGGGCCGAGCGGAGCTGGCAAATCGACATTGCTAAATATTCTTGGAATGTTGGATGAGCCTTCGCAAGGAGAGTACTTCTTTTTAGGCGAGCCTGTACACACCTTACGAGAACGAAGGAAATCGGATCTGCATCGTCACTATCTGGGATTCATTTTTCAGGCTTACCATTTGATTGATGAGTTAACGGTTTATGAGAATATCGAAACACCATTGTTGTATAAAGGGATAAAGTCTGGCCAGCGAAAAAGCATGGTTGCCGAGATGTTGGACCGATTTCAGATGGTAGCAAAAAAAGATCTTTTTCCTGAACAGTTGTCTGGTGGGCAGCAGCAGTTGGTAGGGGTGGCTCGGGCTATTGTTGGACAGCCTAAACTTTTGTTGGCCGATGAGCCTACCGGCAACCTGCATTCGGAACAAGGTAGGGAGATCATGGAAATATTCACAAAACTCAATGAAGAAGGGATGTCTATTATCCAGGTGACGCACTCAGAGACCAATGCTCAATATGGGAATAGAATTGTACGGCTTGAAGATGGTCAGATTGTAGATGATAAGCAGCTAAGTCATGTTGAAAAATCATAAATTTTTCATCCTACTGATATTCTTAATCGGTGAGATGGCTTCGCCTCTTATTGCGCAAGTGAATGAATTATCCTTCGATCAGGCCGTAGCCATTGGAATGAAAGAAAACCTTAATCTTAAACTTAGCCGCAACACTCTTTATTCCCTAAAGTCACAAAAGTTGACTGATAGGTCTGCATTCCTGCCTAACCTGCTGATCTCAGGGACAGCGGGAAGGACGCAAGGCCAACAAATTAATCCGGTTACGGGGGTGGGAGGGGATTTCACCAACGACTTGTTTTTTGCATCCATTAGTGCCAGGATGCCTTTGTTCCAGGGTAATAGCCGACTCCGGACCATGAAAGCATCAAAATTAAGGTATGATGCCCAGCAGGCCCTGGTTTCGCGGACTACCCAAAATGTTATCTATGATGTTGCCACTCAATTTTTGCAAGTATTATTAGATCAGGAGCTTTTGATTATTGCCCAGGAGAACCTGAAGGCCCAGCAAGTTATTCTCGATGAAATCACGGGATTTGTTGTGGCTGGAGCGAGACCCGAGTCAGACCGATATACCCAGGAGGCGGATGTTAAAAATTTTGAATTGCTGGTCATCCAGGCAAATAACTCCTTGAACAATGATAAGGCCACCCTTTCACAAACGCTTCAGCTTGATCCTGCCGGAGAATTCAAAGTCATTAAGCCGGATTGGGACATTAATCGCATAAAACCGGACGATTATACACTAGATTCTTTATACAGCCTGGCCCTTGAACGTCGACCAGATTTGGCACAACTGAAGAATAATGAAGCAGCCTCCGAACAGGATGTCCGTGGGGCCATTTCAGGGTACCTTCCATCTTTTAATTTAGGAGCCTCTTATTCTTCCCAGTATATTAACCCCAACGATGGTTCAGGAACTACCCCATCTTTTCAGGAACAATTTGTTGATCTGAATCCACAATGGCAGTATGGATTTACCTTCATTATTCCCATATTCGACCGCCTTAAAACCAGGAATAATAGGATCCAGGCGAAAATATCCTATGATAATTCGAAAAATGATCGAATAAACCTCGAAAAAACTATAAAGATAGAGGTTAAAAGCGCCTACCTTAATTTTATAGATGTTGTAAAAGGATACGAGGTGAGTCAGGCGCAGACGGAAGCCTCTAAATTAGCATATGAAACCCAATCAGAATCCTACAAAGTAGGTATAGCCACCCAAGTAGAGCGTTCAACAGCCAACCAGACTTATTTGAATGCCCTCGCCAGCCTGGCTCAAAACAAATATCGCTTGTTGTTTCAGAAATTAATGCTTGATTATGCTACCGGGACCCTGGACTTACATACCATCAACTAATCAACAAGATACATTAACTCTATTATTTAACAGCTTTTTATTTATCATATAAGGAGCACTATTCCAGTCCGATCATGATAAAAGCCCCCCAGTAAATCGGGTCCTTGTATTCATTTCGTAGTTCTTTTTTAGCTTCAAGGAAAGATTGCCGTTTCTTGCCGGTAGCCAGCCATTTCGAATAAAAATTAGACATCAGTTTTTGGGTGGCTTCATCATTTACTTTAAACATACTCATGATCAGGGTCTGGGCTCCTGCAACGAGAAATGCCCGCTGAAGACCATAGACTCCTTCACCCACCTCTAACTCTCCAAGACCGGTTTCGCAGGCGCTAAGCACTACAAGATCAGTTTTTTCAAGATTCATACTCATAGCTTCATATGCAGTGAGTATGCCATCATCCATATTGTAATTAAATTTAGTTTTATCCAGTAAATCACCTGCCCCAGCCATCAAAAGACCGGTTCTGAGCAAGGGGTTCTCAGCACCCCGGGCTTCATTCATGTCTTCAAGGGCATTCTGAGGTATTTTTTCTTCCGGTGTAAAAAAACCATGAGTTGCGATGTGGAAAATCCTTGGATTGTCCACTGATTTTATAGCTGACTCCGTGGCTTGTTTCTCTAAATCTACCTTGGTCTTCCAGCCATTATTCTCAAATAAATGATCAATCTCTTTGACCTCTAGTTCTGTCCCGGGTAGTTGGTTGATCTTGGAACCTTTTTTTGAAGATGCTTCTAAATAATAAATGGGATTGCCAAAGAGTGCAGCATTTTCAGCTTTAGTTCCTTCGACTTTCTTCAATGAGTTCAGATAGATGTCCTTTGTATTGCTAACCAGGACAATATTCGAGTCGTCAAGGACGTATTTGTCTCCTACCGTTGGAATAGCTTCCAGATTGATTTGGTTATAGACTCCATCTGCCGATAAGTATATGGTTGAAGTCGGGCCTACCGCTTTCACAATGGGCTGCCAGTATTGCCGGTCTGAAAACCTGTCTCTTACCTTATAGATAATGCTGTTTCGATAGACTTTAAAGTATTTGTTCTCAAGTTCCCTTCCATTCCTGATAACAAATACTCCCGGTTTCTTTTGCGATTTGATGTTCTTCACATACAAACCGGCATAAATGACTGAATCAGTAAAAATATGATCGAAATACCTGAAACGTACCATTTCTATGGCTACCTCATTAGGTTTTAACACTGACTGAACATTTTGCCAGGTTATTTTACTTTGTTCAGCGTTCTGACCGAAAATCTCCGATTTTTCACTCAGTTCTTTCTCTAATTGCTCTACCTCATCGCTCAATGCTAATGGATCTATGTCATTTTCACTTAGTTGATCCAGTCGCATTGAAAGCACAGTAGTAAGGAACTCTTTTTTCGACAACCATTCATTGTAGAGAGATTTTAATTCCTCATCATTCCCATTAAGGATGCGTTCCCTTATTTTGATGGAAGAACTGAGAAGTATGGCTTTAGTTGTCAATGCATTGTTGTAAATCTTCTCAATAAGTCCGGGGTCCTCATCTTTAAATCGCAAGGCAATGGTATTATAAAACTCGTAGTCTGATTTTATTGTGTTCCAGAACTTCGCCTTTTCATGTTCACTTAAGGCTGGGAAGTAAGTTTTTATAAAATGATCGTATTTATCAATCACCTCCTGCAGAGTCTTTTTCGCTTTCCGTTTATCTCCCTGCATATAATACACCTTACTCAATTTTGATAAAACACGGACATACTCTGGATGTTCGTCACTAAAAAATCTTTCATACAGTTTCTTTGCCTGATCATATTTTTCTTCGGCATGCTGGTAATCCTTTTGCTGGTAATACACATCACCAATAAGCATGTAGATAGAGGCTACATTAACGTTACGTTTTGTTTGCATCCTGGATTTCCATATAGATTCAGCCAGGGATAATGCATTGAAGGCATCGTCGAACCTGGATTGTTTTATGTACATCATCGAAATATCTCGCAATACATCTGCATACATAGGAGTCCGGTCTCCTAGTTTTGCAGCAATGATCCTTTTGGCGTCATCAAAGGCTTCTTCAATGTTTGTAGGGTCATCTCCTTTGTAAAAGCGAATTAATCCTAGTTGGGAAAGGGATTTAGCAACTTCAATATGGTCATGACCATAAATTTCTTCCTGTACTTTCAAAGCGTCAGCAATATTCTGCTCTGCTTTTTCATAGTCGCCAATAGAGGTGTAAACCTGGGCCAGTAGTTTGTGGCTGTAAGCGGTTTTCGTTGAATTCTCACCAAATATGTTGAGTGAGATATTCAATGCGCGGCGAGCGATCTTCTCAGCTTCGGTGTATTCCCCTGTAAATAACTTGAGGTTTCCTGAGCTCAACAGGGCAGGTATTAAGTTTCGTGAATTTGCCCCATAGAGCTTTTCATACTCTGCAATGGAACTGCCCAGGAGCGTCTCAGTCTGAGAGATGCGTCCAAACTTTATATATACATCCGCCAGGTTTATGGCTGAAGCAACATCGTCATAATTTGTGAGGTCTTGGGCCCTGCCTAGTAGTTTTTGTGATTGTTCCAAGTCTTCTTTAGCATCATCAAATTCGCCTTTAAGTTCATTTAATTTAGCGTTGGTCTCCAGAGCTTTTACATAATATATTACATTGAGTTTGTCCCTTTTCTGGTGTTCAAGAATGGATAAAGCATTGTTAATACTTTTAGAGGCCCCATCAAACTCACCAATCTTTATTTGCAGGGAAGCTATTTTTACCAGTTCTTCACCGTATTTGTAATCTTGATTGTCATACTTTATTTGTGTGGATTGCAGTGCTTTCTGTAGGACCTTGGAAGCCTGGCTGAGATTATCAGTACTTTCATAATATTTGGCCAGATGATTGAGAGTCCTTACATAAATGATATGAGCAGGGGCTATCTCAGGCTCTACAACCTTTTTGAAATCGTAATCATAGATTTTTCCTGCCTCATCAATTTCATCTGTAAAGTCCATAAGGAAATTAGCGGTCTCCGTTTTTGTTAGACTATACTCTGGTGTATGTTCTCCGAACAAGTGTTTCTTTTGCTTGAGAATGTCCTTCAGATAACCTTCGGCATTGGCATAGGTCTTGTTGATCAGTGCTGCCTGATATGCAAAATTGAGAAGCTTGATTCGCTCATTATGAAATTCAGGCATTCTTGTGGTAGTTGCCAGCAGTTGCAAAGCCTTGTTTTCAATATTCTTCGTTTTGTCCTTGTCCAATCGGGCATTGAAATCAATGGCATCCAGTTTTATATAATTCACACTGTTCTTACTGAAATATTTCTTGATCACCCGTTCGTATTCTGCCTTTAAATTCTTGAATTTGCTCATGTCATTATTTACAAGATAGCTGTTCAGCAGGCTTTCATAGACTTTTAAACCCAGGTAGTGCGACTCATTATGATCTCTCTTGAGTCTGGAAAGGGCATCTTCATATTTTTTACGCGTGACTTTTGGATTGATACCATTCTCATCCAACATTTGTCCATGCCAGAGTGCATTTTGGATGTATCGTATATTGTTTTTCCCCAGGTTGTTAGAAATCCAATCACTGGCTTGTAAAAAGGCAGAATCAGCTTTGTTGAAGTTGCCCATATTTCGATAGGTATTGCTTTTTAGATTGATTAATCGGGCATAGTCGTCCATGCGTGCAGCCGCTTCATTTTCAGGAAGCTTTCGAGAACGAAGTTTTCCGGATTTGGGATCAATGTATGTTTCCCTGTCAATGGCCCGGCCGGCAAAATGCTTTTCATTCTGGTCAATAAACTCAATGGCTTTGGCATAGTAGCCCTGGCTTGATAGTACAGCGGCTTTATTAATATCAGTTAAGGCCCTAAGATCCTCTGCATTATCCAAATGCTGCAAAATTGAGTCGGCCAAATCAACATAAATTTTAGCTTGTGCAGGATAGACATCCTGGAGCAATAGTTGAGAAACTTTATTTAAGACCCTTACATGTTCTTTTGAACTAAGAGAATTCACCTTTTCGCTAAGTTCTATCGTGTTGAAAATCTGAGGATTAAACTCATTAATCAAACCGTTTGCCAGCTTATTTCTGGCTTCCATATAATAATACTCGACCATGTAGTTATTCTCAGATCCCAGCTTTTTGGTTACTTTCTTTTTGAGTTTTTGGTTGAATTTCCTGGCTTTGATATAGTCTCCACTTTTGTAGGCGGCATTGACCTTATTAACAAACTTGTCATATTTCTGAGCAACAGTTAGGGAAGGTATTCCTAAAAGAAGCACCATGATCAGACTCATGGCGGTCGTTGTACATGTAATATCTCTTATTTTCATCGGGTCAAACGGTTAACTATTGATAAATAAGCAGGATTACAGATGCCTTTGCTTGCTATTAATGTCCATACGCCATCCAGATAGAAGGCCACAACTACATAATCCGTGTTTAAATTTAATGAATTGCTAAAGATGATTTAAAAAATCACTATTAAATATCTGAAAATTGCAAAAAATATTTGAAATTAATGACAGGTGGCCGGTTGTCTACCTAGCTGTTTAAGGAGGGATTTAGTTTCAGAAGGATGTCAATAGCGCTTTTGGCCAGAATTGTTCCCGGTCCGAAAATCGCGGCTACTCCCATATCATAAAGAGCCTGATAGTCATCAGGAGGGATGACGCCTCCCAGAACAATCATAATATCAGGACGGTTGAGTTTTTTCAAGGCCTCGATAAGTTGAGGGACCAACGCTTTATGACCAGCTGCCAGGCTGGAAATGCCGATAATATGAACGTCATTTTCCATAGCTTGTTTTGCAACCTCTTTCGGGGTTTGGAATAAAGGACCGATATCTACATCAAAGCCAATATCAGCAAAAGCTGTTGCGACCACCTTAGCTCCACGGTCATGTCCGTCCTGACCAACTTTTGCAATCAATATTCTTGGTCTACGGCCTTCTTTTTTCGCAAAGGCATCAGTGAACTCTCTCGCCTGGTTTACTTCTTTGTTCATTTTCGTTTCAGCCGCGTAAACACCTGAAATGGCCCCAACAGCAGCCTGATGTCTACCAAATACGGTTTCCATTGCTGCGGTAATTTCTCCTAAGGTAGCACGATTTTTTGCAGCTTCAACACCAACTTCCAGTAAGTTTACTTTCCCGTTTTTACATGCTTTTTTTATTTCTTCAAGGGCTTTTTTTACAAGTTCTTCATTTCGGCTTTGCTTCAAAGCAGAGAGTTTTTTTATCTGCTCATCAAGAACAGTTGAATTATCCACTACCCGAACGTCCAGTGGTCCCTGGTTTTCTGTCGCCAGGTAATTCACTCCTACAAGATGGTCCTTGCCAGTGTCTATTCTGGCTTGTTTTCTAGCGGCAGCTTCTTCGATTCTTAATTTAGGGATTCCTGCTTCTACGGCTTTAACCATTCCTCCCAGCTGCTCTATTTCATTCAGGTGGCTCCAGGCCTTTTGAGCCAAGTCAGCAGTAAGTTTTTCAACATAATAGCTCCCTCCCCATGGATCCACAGCGCGGGTCATTCCGCTTCGGTCTTGCAGAAATCGCTGAGTATTCCTGGCAATGGCGGCTGAGTAATCAGTAGGTAAAGCAATGGCTTCATCCAGTGCATTTGTATGCAGGCTTTGGGTTTGCCCCATCACGCCAGCTTGAGCTTCAATGCAGGTACGGACTATATTATTATAAGGATCCTGAGCCGTCAAACTCCATCCGGATGTTTGGCAATGGGTCCTTAGAGCCATGGATTTTGGATTATCAGGGCCAAACGGTTTGATTAGTTTAGCCCAAAGGAGTCTTGCTGCTCGAAGTTTAGCAATTTCCATGAAATAGTTCATTCCTATACCCCAGAAAAAAGAAAGTCGCGGCGCGAAATCATCGATGGCAAGACCCGCTTTAAGTCCGGTTCGCACATATTCAAGTCCGTCTGCAAGGGTATAGGCTAGTTCAATATCGGCAGTGGCCCCAGCTTCCTGCATATGATATCCGCTTATGCTGATGGAATTAAACAAGGGCATGTTTTGAGAGGTATATTTAAATATATCCGAAACGATCCGCATTGAAGGCTGAGGGGGGAAGATGTAAGTATTTCTGACCATAAACTCCTTCAGGATGTCATTCTGGATAGTTCCTCTCAGCTTATTGGGTGACACACCGGCTTCCAGGGCCGCAACAATATAGAATGCCATGATTGGAATTACAGCGCCGTTCATGGTCATTGACACAGACATCTTGTCCAGTGGGATTCCATCAAACAAGATTTTCATATCTTCTACCGAGTCAATAGCAACACCTGCCATGCCAACATCGCCAGAAACTCTTGGGTGATCAGAGTCGTATCCCCTGTGGGTGGCTAGATCAAAGGCGACGGAGAGCCCCATTTGTCCGGCTTCCAGGTTTCTCCGATAAAAAGCGTTGGATTCTTCTGCCGTGGAAAAGCCTGCATATTGTCGGATGGTCCAGGGTCTGGACGTGTACATGGTGCCATACGGTCCCCTCAAAAAAGGGGGAATCCCGGCCTGGCCATTGAGATGATCAAGGCCTTCAATGTCCTTCTTCACGTACGTATTGTTCACTGAGATCTCCTCGGGACTTAACCACTCCTTGTCCCTGAGGCTGTCAGCCATGTCTTGGCTGGCTTTGAAGGTAATTTTTCCAAATTTCGGTCTCATGCTTCAACTTCAGATGTAATACGATCCCATACCGTACTAACGATGGTACGAATGAGATGGTCAAGAAAGTAAGTACCGCAAACCGGATTATTCACCTTGTTAAAGTAAGACTCTTCCTTGAGAATAGCAGAAATCAAAGCAGCTGCCCTGTTCTCTTCTTGGGAGATGCTATCAGAATCAACCATTATCCCCTGGCATCCGCCTAGCGCCAATGACATCACGGAACATGTAGATTTTATTAGGTTGCCATGAGGTTCATATTCTGGTTCATTCCAAAACTGAGATCGTCCGATGAAATAGAATTGACCTGGATCAATTTTACACCCATAACCTTTATAAAAATAATGGAGCAACCATCGTAAGGCCTGGACAGAAGCAATGCCTGCAAAAAAATTGAGTCCCGGTTCAATCAGGAAGATGGTTGACTTCGACAACTTCTTAACCTGTTTTTGCTCTACCTCCGAATAACGATGAATGAGTGAACGAAGGAGCTCAACAATCCGGAGGACAGGATCATCAATATACAGGCTCTCAACGACCGTAAAGATCCCAGGCGTGGATGAGGGGTTTATTGCATCCGGTAATTGGAAAAAGCAGGACTGAGGTTGGCATTTAGAATGTTTGATATGTGCATGATATTGGTTAATCAAACCACTATCTTTCTGTTTGGAGATGAAACCAATGGATTTGCCTGTCAAATTAATTCCTTCAAGGAGAGCACGAAGATCAATTGTTTCATTCCAATCAAATATTACCCCATCATCACCTTCCAATATTTGTTTGGCTTCCTGCCTGGACTCAGGATAGTTCCTGACTTTGACTCGATGATAGACAATCCAGTCGCCCTTTTCAATTGGATTACCATGAAACATTGGAATCAGTTCAGGTAAGGGTGGGTGGGCGATGTCTTGTTTGGTATAGTAAGGTTTTAGGGTTAGTGAGTTTCCCAGTACCCACTCGAGAGAAGAAAGTTCGGCGCCTTTTAATTCCTTCTTGGCAAGCTCAACCCAGTCCTTATATGATGCTGTTGGAAATTCTGTAAAGGCAAGACTTGATTTTTTTTTCATGGTTAACTGATCGATCAAAAATAAACTAATCCAAGAAGCCATGAACTATTTTGTTGAGTGACAAAATTATTTTTATTAATAATTTTTCTAAAATTCCCCTTCAGAGGAGTAATCTTGGGTAAATAGAACCTATGAAAGATTAATAAATTCGGTGTAAAAAATAATTCCTTTTTTGTTCAACATTTTTTATTCAACTTTGATATCCCTTGAGTTTTTCTGGTCACGCAGATAGGTTTTTTATTAATGCAAAAGGATTGCAACACGGTTTGGAATGAATGTCTTAATATCATTAAGAAAGAAGTTGCAGACCAGGGATTCAGCACTTGGTTTAGTCCGATAGTGCCTGCCAGGCTCGAGCAAAACTGCCTGACCATTCAGGTACCCAGTCAGTTCTTTTATGAATGGCTAGAGGAACATTATGTACATATTCTTAAAAAAGCTCTCAACCAGGTGCTTGGGCCTATGGCTAAACTGGAGTATTCCGTCATTGTTGACCAGGGAAATAAAGAGAATGCCCCTTATACCGTAAATCTGCCCAACCGTTCGAAAGGACCTGCTAACGATGGGAAATATGTACCTAACCATACCTTAGTTAGTCCCTTTGAACTGGAAACACTTGAAGAGCCTCAGGAGTCTCAGCTGAATCAAACCTATTTGTTTGATACTTTCGTTGAGGGAGACTGCAATCGACTGGCTCGGTCAGCGGGTTATGCAGTGGCAAAAAAACCTGGAGTAACTTCCTTTAATCCCTTGATGATCTACGGAGGTGTAGGTCTTGGGAAGACACATCTTGTTCATGCGATTGGCAATGAGATTAAGCATAATCTGTCCGATAAGTTCGTATTGTATGTTTCGTCTGAAAAGTTTATAAACCAGTTTATAAAGGCGGTTCAGAACAATGAAGTACAAAGTTTTCAGGCTTATTATTTACAGGTGGATATTCTGATCATTGATGATGTTCAGTTTTTTAAAGGTAAGGAGAAGACCCAGGAAATATTTTTTCATATTTTCAATCACCTTCACCAGTCTGGCAAGCAGATTATTATGACAAGTGATCGACCTCCAAAAGACTTGCAGGGCCTGGAAGAAAGGTTGCTCAGTCGGTTTAAATGGGGATTAACGGCAGACTTGCAACAGCCAGACTTTGAAACGCGTATGGCTATTATTCATAATAAAATGGAGGCCGAAGGAATAGAAATACCTGCAGATGTTTGTGAGTACCTGGCTTATACCGTGGATACTAATGTTCGGGAATTGGAAGGAGTAATGATTTCTCTGATTGCTCATGCTTCTCTCAACAAACGGGATATAGATTTGGAGCTGGCTGGTCAAACGATGAAAAACATTGTTCATGACATTGAGACGGAAGTGGGAATAGATTACATCCAAAAGACCGTTTCAGATTACTATCACTTGAATCAAGAAGATCTGAAGGCTAAAACCAGAAAGAAAGAGGTAGTGATTGCTCGTCAGGTTGCCATGTATTTTTCTAAGGAATACACTAATCATTCACTAAAGTCCATCGGCTATCATTTTGGGGGACGCGACCATAGTACGGTCATTCACGCCGTACAGACGGTAAATGATATGATTGACGTGAATGTTAACTTCAGAAACTCCCTGGAAGAGTTGAAGAAGAAGTTGAAAATAAAAACTGTTTAACGGAGATATAAGGTATAATAACCCTTAACTCCATCTTTAGTAACGCCTACCACCCTGACACGTCCACTTGCTCTTGACAGCACATTGGCCAGCTTTTGCGGATCATCAATTTTATACTGATTGATCGCCGTGATGATAAATCCTTCTTCAAGATCAAGACGTGACAACAGTCCTCCGGCATAGAGCTTCTTAATTTTAACGCCATTATCAATTTTCAAAAGATCGCGTTCCACTTTAGGTACCATTTCAAGCTCTGCACCCAGGTATTCAGAGGTATAGATTTTCGTACGGATTACTTCTGTACTGCCTTCGCGATTGGAAAGCAACAATTTCTTCTCCTTGATTGTACCTTCGTGCTTCCATGTTACATCAATCTGATCACCCGGGGAATGATAGCTTAGCATCTCATCAAATTCCGCCTTGCTGCTTATTGGCTGATGATCTATTGACAAGATGATATCGCCCTCTTTTATACCTGATTTCTCAGCGGCCCAACCATTCTGAATATTGGTAACCAATACGCCTTCCACTTTATCAAGATGAAGTGATAGTTTATGAACCACCTCGTCGTTCAGATCGCTCACTTCAGCGCCAACGAATGCTTTTTGAACTTCTCCATAGCGGATAATATCCTCCACAACCTTTTTAACAATGTCCACCGGCACGGCAAATCCATATCCTGCATATGAACCGGTTCTGGACAAAATGGCGGTATTTATTCCTACGAGTTGTCCATTTCGGTTGACAAGAGCCCCTCCACTGTTTCCTGGGTTAATAGCAGCATCGGTTTGAATGAAGGATTCAATTGGAAATTTATCCTTAACAATATTCAGGGCTCGTGCTTTGGCGCTCACAATACCTCCTGTGACGGTAGATGTAAGATTGAAGGGATTGCCTACAGCAAGGACCCATTCGCCGACCTTCAGATCGTGTGAACTTCCTAAAGGAAGAGAGGGAAGATTTTTTGCATCTATCTTTAACACAGCCAGATCACTGGAGGGGTCCGTTCCAATGAGTTTAGCCTGGTAGGTGTTTTTACCAAGTATGACCTCAAGTTTATCTGCATCGGCAACAACATGGTTATTGGTGATGATATATCCGTCAGAAGAGTAAATTACCCCAGAACCACTGCTAATGGTTTGTGTGGTTTGGCCAGTTCCTCCGAAAAACATATCCATAAAAGACATACGATAAACTTTTTCTGATATGTTTTTTATATACACGACACTTTGTGTACTTATTTGAGATGCCCGAACAAAATCATCGTTGACGGTGTCGTCTCCTGAAGGATAATCAGACGTTAGATTAGCAAAATTGGTATCTGCAACTTCAGAGTTATTGGCAATATAACTCGGAGATTCAGGTTGTTTTTGTGGATGCTGGAGTTGGAAAATATAACCGCCCAGGTAGCCTGTCGATGCTGACAAAATGACCAGTAGCAATATCTTTTTCATCTTTCTACTCTTTTGGTAAAGATTCTCAAATATCATGCATTTCATAAGGATTTTGTTAAAGATTAACACACTTTAACAATGGATACCCCGGACATCGAATGGCTGATACTACTAAAAGAAGCTTAATTTTGAGCGTCATTATCATTTATGGGAATTAGAGCCTTCTTGAGTAAACCAATGGCCCGCTGGGTAGTTAAAGAGCAGCAAAGCTGGACCCAAAATGCTATTGAGAACCAGGAGAAGTTGCTGGTTGACTTAGTGACCCAGGCTCAGCGCACAAATTTTGGTGAACAACACGACTTTAAAGATATCTCCAATTATGACGATTTTAAAACCAGGGTACCCATCCGGGACTATGAAGATCTGAAGCCGTATTTTGAGGAAATTCGCAAAGGGAATGCTGATGTAACCTGGCCAGGGCGTCCTTTGTATTTGTCCAAGACCTCCGGGACTACGTCAGGAACCAAATATATACCCATAACACGCCAGTCATTGCCAAATCATATTATTAGTGCCAGGAACGCCTTGCTAAATTATGTATTTGAAACCGGAAGAAGTGATTTCCTGGATGGGAACCTGATTTTTCTTTCAGGTAGCCCACAGCTGGATCATACAGGACCGATCCCAACAGGGCGTTTATCAGGAATTGTCAACCATCATGTCCCATCCTATTTAAGGACAAACCAAAAACCTTCGTTTGAGACCAACTGTATTGAAGACTGGGAAACGAAGCTGGAGTCGATTATTGATGAAACCTTAGGCTCCAGGATGTCGTTGATATCGGGGATCCCACCCTGGGTTCAGATGTACTTTGATCGCATCATTGAAAGGACTGGAAAACTCATTAAGGACGTTTTTCCCTCTTTCTCACTACTGGTATATGGTGGAGTAAACTTTTCCCCATATAGAAAGCAACTATTTGATTCGATTGGAAAGCAAATCGACTCCATTGAAACGTATCCTGCATCGGAAGGATTTATTGCTTTCCAGGATAAACAGGAAGCAGAAGGACTACTTTTACTCACTTCTAGTGGGATTTTTTATGAATTTGTACCTACTGATGAGTTTTACGATCGGGAACCTCAACGACTGAGTTTGAAAGAGGTAAAAAAAGGAGTTAACTATGCAGTTGTGTTATCAAGTAATGCAGGGTTGTGGTCTTATAGCCTGGGCGATACTATAAAATTTATTTCTACTGATCCACATCGGATCATTGTAACCGGGAGAATAAAACACTTTATTTCTGCTTTTGGAGAACACGTGATCGGAGAAGAAGTGGAAAATGCCATTATAGAAGTGGAAAGAGAGTTTCCCGAAATAGAGCTGGTTGAATTTACAGTGGCTCCCCTTGTAACTCCAGATGAGGGCCTGCCACATCATCAGTGGTTCATTGAGTTCAGGAGAGGACCCGTCAACATGGTTGAATTTGAAAAAGCTTTAGATTTGAGGTTACAGGAACAAAACAGCTACTATTTCGATTTGATTTCAGGGAACATTCTTCAAACACTTGAAGTAGTATGCCTGAAAGAGAATGCGTTCCGATCTTTTATGAAATCCAAAGGGAAATTAGGAGGCCAAAATAAAGTTCCACGATTGTCCAATGACCGGGCCATCGCTGATGAACTAATGAAATATCGTTTATGACTGGAAAACGAAATATTGCTATCCTTGGAGCTACCGGATCTATTGGTACACAGGCCCTTGAGGTGATTAGTTCGCATCCCGAACATTTTAACATTGATGTGCTTACGGCTTCCGAGAATGCTGACCTTTTGATTGAACAAAGTATCAAATACAAGCCTAAAGTGGTTGTCATTGCTGATGATCGTCAATATGGAAAGGTGAATTCTGCCTTGTCATCCAGAGGCGTAACAGTTTTGTCAGGTTGGAAGCAAATTAATGAAGCTGTAGCTCTTGATTCAACAGATATCGTGCTGACGGCAGTTGTTGGATATGCCGGACTAATGCCCACCCTGGCAGCCATTAATGCTGGTAAGGATATCGCCTTAGCAAACAAAGAGACCCTTGTGGTTGCCGGAGACTTGGTTACAGCCCTGGCCAGGAAAAATAAAATAAACATTTATCCGGTTGATTCGGAACATTCCGCTATTTATCAATGCCTTGCAGGAGAAGAACAACAAGCTATTGAAAAAATTATTCTTACCGCTTCAGGTGGACCCTTCAGGGGCAAGAACAGGGGATTTCTTAAGACGATTGGCAAAAAAGAAGCCTTAAAGCATCCTAACTGGGAAATGGGGAATAAGATAACCATAGACTCGGCCACTCTTATGAATAAAGGGTTAGAGGTGATTGAAGCCAAATGGCTCTTTGGACTTGAGAGAGACCAGATCGAAGTGGTGGTTCATCCACAATCAATTATTCACTCTTTTGTTCAGTTTAAGGACGGGTCTATCAAGGCGCAACTTGGATTGCCGGACATGAAACTTCCCATACTTTACGCATTAAGTTATCCTCAAAGGTTGGCAACAAGCTTCCCACGGTTTAACTTTGCCAATTATCCAACGCTGACATTTGAACAGCCGGACTTAGAAACATTCAAAAATCTTGCGCTGGCGTATGAATCACTGGATAGGGGAGGTAATATGCCCTGTGTATTGAATGCGGCGAATGAAGTAGTTGTAGATGCTTTTTTAAAGGATAAAATTGGTTTCCTTGAAATGGCGGACGTAGTGGAAACCTGCCTTATGAAAATGCCTTATATTCAAACTCCTCAATATGAAGATTACGTTGAGTCGGATAATGAAACCAGGATAAAAGCTAATGAATTAATCAGTTGATGGAAGGGATTATTATGGCGGCTCAGATCATTCTGAGCCTTTCAATATTGGTAGGACTACATGAACTTGGACACTTACTGGCAGCCAAGTTGTTTGGTATGCGGGTTGAACGATATTCAATCGGGTTCCCACCAAAAATATTTGGGGTTAAATATGGAGAAACGGAGTATTCGATTGGAGCCATTCCACTGGGAGGATATGTCAAGATCTCTGGAATGATCGATGAATCTCTGGATAAGGAAGCCATGAAAGAAGAACCCAAAGAATATGAATTCAGATCAAAACCTGCCTGGCAACGACTTATTGTGATGATGGGGGGTATCCTCGTGAATGTTATTACCGGGATTTTCATCTTCATTTTTATGACTTATACCCTGGGAGAAGAATTTTTTACCAGCAAAGAGGTCAACAAATATGGAATCGTAGCACATGAGATTGGTAGGGAAATTGGCCTGAAAACCGGGGATAGAATAATCGCCATTAATGGAAAAGACTATAACCGTTTCAGTGACCTGACATCCGGGAATGTCTTACTGGGATCAGCAAGTTTTTATACGGTGCTGAGAGGGGAAGATAAGCTCAACATCACCATTCCCGATGATTTGATAGAACAATTGTCTGATAAGAAAAATGCCGGGAAATTCATTGAACCGCGTTTCCCTTTCAAAGTGGGAGAGGTAACTCCTGGTACTGAGGCTTCGAGGATCGGGCTAGAATCGGATGATAAAATCGTTGCCATAAATGGGGTAAAAACTGAATTCTTCGATCAGTTTGATTCCATGAAGGAGGCTAATCTTAATGACAGTGTTACCCTTTCTCTGCTCAGAAACAATCAACTGATTTCAGCCAATGTTTACCTGGATGAAACCGGCATTATCGGATTCAGGTCTGTGCCTTTGATTGAAGCAGCCCACCGGGATTATTCATTCGGAGAGTCCATTCAGCATGGGACTAATCGGGCGTTTTCAGCTGTTTGGATTAACATCCAGGGGCTGGGTAAAATGCTCTCGGGTAAAATTGATCCCCGTAAGTCTATGCTGGGTCCTATCGGGATCGCAACGGTATTTGGAGGAACATGGGACTGGGAACGTTTTTGGAATCTGACCGGTCTGTTATCCATGGTATTGGCGTTCATGAATTTTCTTCCTATTCCTGCATTGGACGGCGGGCATGTAATGTTCCTGACCTTTGAGATCATTTCAGGACGTGCCCCGGGGGATCGTTTCCTGGAGGTTGCCCAGAAAGTGGGGATGGTCCTACTTTTGGCCCTCATGGTTTTTGTCATCGGCAACGACCTGATCAACCATATCAACTGGTAGCTTTCTTATCGGGTGATTTTGTCCCGGTAGTTGAGGGCAGGTTTTCGGTTTCTGAGTAAAGGAACATATTTAAAATCCGGACCGGTTCGTTCCTTAACCCGCATTATTCATGACACTTTCAAGAATAATGATTTAAAATGGTTGATAACTATTGATTATTAATTACTTATGAAAGGGTTAACCCAGCATATTGCCTAATATTGAACGCCCATATTTGGGTATTATGTTTTTTATAAATAAAGTTTATCTGAAACCTAATGAATAGATTATCAATCATTTAACATTTAGCAGCCCACTGGATGGAATAATCTGTTGAATTTTCCGGGTTAAATTCTTTTTTTGCTGCTTCAATTTGTCCCGGAACTTTTATAGGATCTATGGCAGTCGTTGAAAGTACCTTTGCCGCATTGATCATCCCCTTGTGCCAATGCTAATGCCATCGGCAGCTATGGCCTGCCATGAGTGGGCGGAGGTCCCTGGTACCCAGGTGGCAGTGTTGAGACTAGCTGTGGGTACATTCCAACTGACATCACCTACATCTGTAGAAGAGTACTTATGAGTTGATCGAAACGGCATAATGGTATTTACCGTACTAAGGTCCGGAGAATCTTTTAGGAGAGCCTGATGTAATTGAGTAGCGAATTTGGCTTCCGCTTCGCTGTATTTCACTCCCCCAACATTTTTCAGGTTGGCATAAACCAACTTTTGAGGCACTATATTCGGCAACATGGCGTAAGATCCATGGATCACTTCATGCTTCATGGACATTCCCCTTCCCCTAGCAGCTCCTTCGGCTGCTTTCACTACCCTGTCAAATATCTCATTGACTTTAGACGGAAGTGGATGCCTCACATAATAAAATACTTCAGCAAAATCCGGAACGACGTTGGGAGCATATCCGCCGGCTGTGATCACATAATTGATTCTGGTCTCCTGAGGTACATGCTCTCGCATCATATTAGCCATATAATCCATGGCCTCCACTGCATCTAAAGCAGAACGTCCATTATAGGGCGCCGCAGCCGCATGGGCTGAAATCCCAAAGAATCTAAATTTCGCAGATTTATTAGCATAGGTAGTGGTTGGGCTGGCGGTATTTTAATCCGAGGCGTGCCAGGTTAATGCGATGTCCACATCTTTAAACAAGCCTGCTCCTACCATATATACCTTTCCGGAGCCACCCTCCTCAGCGGGGGTACCATAAACTCTAATGGTGCCTGCATTTCCTGTTTGTACCATCCAGTCTTTTACGGCTACCGCTGCTGCCATGGAACCTGTCCCAAAAAGATTATGACCACAGGCATGTCCTGCGCTTTTGCCCTCGGGAATAAGCTGATCAGGAGAACGATCCTGAATAATGCCGGGCAAAGCATCGAATTCAGCCAGAATGGCAATAACAGGTGATCCACTTCCGTACGAAGCCACAAACGCAGTAGGTATATCAGCTACCCCCTGAAGTAACGGTAAAACCTGCTTTCTTTAATTCATCTTGAAGTAAGGCAGAGCTTTTAAATTCCTTGTAGCCTACCTCAGCATAATTCCAGCTTTTCAGAGCTACCTCAGCATATTCAACTTTATGCTGCTCTATGGACCTGGTCAGTTGACTCTTGTCTTCTTGAGCATAGCTGACAACAGATCCGGTGATCAGCAAGAAAACGATGAATGATTTAAGAGTATTCATATCTTGAATTGTTTGATCTAAAATGTGAAAATATATTTATTCAGAGTTCGTTATCTGGTCGCTGATGTCCCTGGTTAGCGGTGTTATTTCTTCACCGGTGTGTTTGGTGGACTTTGGTTCAATCAGCATGATCCAGCATTCTTTCTTTGCTATAGGTCGATGCAGAGTGTTTTTCGGCACTACGAATCCGTCGCCTTCATGAAGTATAACAGTGCCCTCTTGCATTTCAATGGTGAGGGATCCTTTCAAAATGAAAAAGAATTCCTCTTCATTATTATGCTTATGCCACACAAATTCACCCTTCACTTTGGCAATTTTTATATATTGGTCATTAGCTTCAGCCAGGATTCTGGGTGACCAATACTCTCTAAGTTGTTTAATCTTGTTGCTGAATTTGATAACCTTGTTCATATTACGTCTGAAATGATTTATCCAAAAGGCAAGTTTAGATATAAACATAGGTATTTATGTATCGTGGCCATAATCGTTTTGGCATATGTATTGAGTGATTGTCAAGGTCGACGATCTCAACCACCACCTCCAGGATCAGGACGAATGAAGGGCATTAGTCTGGTAAGTTCTAATTCTATTCCCAATGATCAGGATATGCAGTCCATTAAAAGCATCCATGCCAACTGGGTATCACTTAATCCTTATGCCTTTCTAAGGAAAAATTCAGGCCACTTGTTTTACAATCATCGAAGACAATGGAAAGGTGAACGCATTAAAGGTATTGCAGAGATGGCT
>Ga0114931_10002665_pt1 | contig 22661 bp, 17 predicted proteins | sample 2SBtaG_FD_89579 | JGI IMG/M metagenome (GOLD analysis project Ga0114931, IMG submission 89579) | Deep subsurface microbial communities from Kolumbo volcano to uncover new lineages of life (NeLLi) - 2SBTROV14_V59a metaG | ecosystem: Environmental > Aquatic > Marine > Volcanic | place: Kolumbo... | reverse complement strand
CGGCCAGGTCCCTCAGGACATTACCACCGGCTTCGAGGCGTTGGGGCCACGGATCGCCGGCTCCATACTGTTTCGTCACTTGGATGCCGGCTTGATTCGTAGGTTGACTGATGGGCGAAGCAGCCGCTCGTTCACCCCCACGTGTGGTAATAGTTGGTGCGGCCGTCGCCTCGGTGGCTATTCCAGCCACCTGCTTACCACAGCCAGTCACCAACGGGAGTGTTGTTAGGGCAGTAGCCGCCGCCCAACCCATCAGTTGCAACCTCAGCTTCATCGCTTCGCTCCCTTCATCCGGGGGCCGACACCTAGATGTCGACCGACCTGCCGGAGGACGTGGCGCGCCTTCAGGATGCGGATGGCAGAGCTCCTACTGAAGCCCCTCCGCATCAGTGCCTCGATGGCGTGTTCAACCTTCGCTGGCACTTCCACTGTCCTCCACGATGGCATCCACCGAATCATTGGTGGGGACATCAGGTGTGGTGTCAGTCGACCCGGTATCCTGGGGCGAGGGCGTACCGGGCGTCAGGCCGTTCGGCGAACGCACCTGGAGTTGAATCCAGCCACCCGATCCGAACCCGAACGACTGCTGTGCGTAGACCTTGGCCGCTGTCGGGCCACTCAACATCCCGGACCATTCAACGCCGTTGTCGTTGAGGACCTTGACCATGTCGTTGAGATTCTGCTGACGTTGGGCCGATGAACACCCCGACACCAACGTCAGCCCCAGCACCGCTCCCAACCCAATACTCATTACCATCCCAATCCACTTGCGAGTACTCATGATGACGTCTCCATGCGGCGGTCACTGACACAGTGACCGCTCCGACGGCCCGCACGGCCGTCACTTTCCCTTGAACGTTTTCACCTCTACTTCGTGGGCAAGAGGTAACTCCCGGCCCAACCTGTCACACAACCCCCTGTAGAAGGCTGGGTTATCCATGTGGTTGTCGACGATGGCGCGGACCTCGTCCAGCTCAGCGAGTGGTCCGTCGATCTTGACGGCGTCGTAGCAGTTCGTGAAGGGCCTCGACAATAATCCCCTCTCCATCAGGGTGTCTGTGATCTCTCGCTGAGCCGCCTTGATGATGGAAGCGGCACCCCACTGTGGGTAGAAGTTCACGATGTTGGTGGGGTATGTCAGACGCACCCAGTTCAAGGGTCCCTTGAACGTGCGGCTTTCGCCCGTGATGGGACCTTCAATCCGCTTCTTCTTGACGGTCTCCTCGATGAGATCGTGCTGCCACCCCGTGAACACTGCGTAGCGGCGGGCTGTGCCCTGAACGACCTCCCTACAGAAGCCCAGTGGCAGTTCGATGCGATTGTCGCGGCGTGCTGTACTCTGGAGGGTCTCGGCTCCTCCCAGGAATCCCATCAGGAAGTTGGCGGTCTTACCCAACTGCCTCCAAACCTCAAACCACCTGTACTTCGAGCGGACCTTCATCGCAGTTGCCCTTGTCAGTTGCCGGCCATCCATGTAGGTGAGGAGATCGCACACCTCAGACTTTGGCGCTCCGTACAGAGTGTTCAGGTTACGGCTCTTCATCTGTGAGTATAGTGCCCCCACGAAGATAAGTCCAGTCAGACCGTGAGCATCTAGGTCGTCGATGTATTCCCTCATCATGACGGGGTCGCCGCTGAACAACGCCATGAGGCGCCGTTCGATCTGGCTGGAGTCCGCCGTCATAATGAAGCCGGGCTTGTACCGGCTCATGTAGCAGTCTCGGATGACCGCCGGGAACGTCTGGTCCCCCGGCTTGTGGCAGGTGAGTCGTCCCTGCTTTGTGCCGCCCAGGGCCCCGCTGTCGTCGTCGGACCGGCTGGGACATGGAAACCACGTCGGCCAGGCCATATTGCCGATGAGGCCGCGACTCTGGTCGCTCAGCAACACCTTGGTGTAGTGGGTCCTGATCTTGTTGGCGGACTGACTGGCCTCCCGGAACCTGAACACAGTCCTGAGGTGGCTGCCGACGGGTAGTCGGTCGAGCACCAAGTGGATGTTTTCCTTGCTGATGGAGATGCCCTTGACGCGGGTGACTACTACGCGGGAGTCGTCTCCGAGGCCAGCCTCGTTCACGGCGTCCACCATCAGGGACCTCAGAGGCGCTTCACTACCGGTGCCTCTCAGCTTGAGGTCCCACCGGCGTCGAGCCCATCCATCCAGGCGTTCCAGGCGTCGCTCTAGCTTCGCGTCAAGACGCCCCAACCGCTCCCTGTCCATGCAGATGCCGGACTCGTCCATCTCAAGGCAGGTCCACAACACGTCGCTGAACCACCTCAGGCAACCCTCCGAGAACTTCTCGGTGGATGAACCCCACCGACGCGCTGTCCGGTCACGCAGACGTTCCCAGCTCTCTAGGGTCGCCACGGTGTCCACGACATTGTAGAAGTTTTCCTCAGGGTCTCGGTTGTCGGTGTACCTGAAGCCGCTGCTGAGGTCAGTCTCGTCGGAGTAATCCCAGACCCTCAACAGCGGCGATAGGCTTTTCAGGGACCTCTCCGGCCGCATGTCGTTGTCGAGAAAGTTGGCGACGGAGAGTTCCAGCAGTAGACTGCCGCTCTTCAGCATCCGCTGGCGATCGATGATCCGGCGGACGGATCGCCTGGCAAACCTCAGGTACTTGAGATCGAAGCAGAGATTTTGGCCGAGTATATGGCCACCGCCATCGACGATCGCCTCCAACATCGACACCAAGCGCCCCCACTCATCGGGCAGGATGTAGAGGCACGAGTGCCGAGACTTCCCCGTCCTGTAGGTGATCGCAACCGTCTGCACCAACTGGCTGACGGGACAACGGTCGACGACGACCGACCTCTGTGGGTGGAACGTCGTCTGCTCAGGACACCCTTCAACACATCCGTACGTCTCGATGTCCAACGAGAAGATGGTGCCACTGACCGGACCTCTTGGTCTCTTGTCGGCAGGGTAGTGACGACGGACCTTGACCTCCATCGGGATGACGCCGTGGTTGATGAAGTCGACGACCATCGACAGGTGGTCGGGGATTGCCTCCGACATCGACGGGTCCCTGAACGGCAACAGCAGACCCGGATTGTAGGTGGCGAATCCCGCAAGCTCTGTGCCTGGATGCACCGGGAACCGGTCGGTGAGACTCTTGCCCTGACGCCGGAGGGCCAACCCCACCGACACCCCGAAGATCGCCTTGCAGGCTGGTCCTCCGGTTGCCACGACGATGACGCGGGTGTAGGAGCGGCTGAGTGCCTCTAGGTCTTCTCTCAGGTAGAGGTCACAGCACTTGGATGCTTGGGTCTCTGTGACTGATGCTCCGACCGTCGGTTTGCAGCGGACGGCGTTCGCTCCGTAAAAGTCCACGTCTCGATGTACCCTGGCGGCGATGTAACCGAGGAACGCCTTGTGGAGGATTTCGCCGGCGGGTGCCGTCTCCACGAAGCACTTGTCGAGGCGGTCCTCGTCGAGGCCGGGCTTCTCGCCGACGAAGACGACGGCGATGTATGCTTGGCCGGTGCCCCTCAGCTTCCTCATCGGGATACAGACGGACTTCGCGCCCTCGTGGTGTGGACACGCTGTACACGCGGTGTCCCTGTTGCCAATCACCTGAATCACTGAATGACCTCCCTCCAGGTAGACGGATGGCTAGTGTTCCTCGGATGCCCACACCCACAGCAAGCAGATGAACAACATCAGGATGACGAACAGGTCAGCGAACATCTCAGTACCTCCCTTGTTGGGGGTAGAGTAGCGACTTCCTTACTGCCCCCCCAGATAGCCGGTGAACGCTCCCAGGCCACTCTGATCCTGGAGGTCGTCGCGGGTTGTCTCGCCAGAGGCCCTGGCTAGGTCCGCCATGTCGGGCGTTCCTAGTGGTGGTAGTTCTGCCTGGAGCGGCCGATAGCCGTGGTCACCCCCTCGTCCCACGAATTGCTGTCGGGAACCACCCAGCAAGCTGGAGTCCATACCGAAGAAGTCGGTGGCTCGGGCTCCCATCGACGCTGCAACCACCTGCATGAACATGGGGCGGGTCTCCACCGGCAGGGTCTTCAGTAGGCGCTCCAGTCGGGGCACCTCTCGGCGAGTGTTTAGGGCGTCCACGTCTCGCTGTTTCACCTGGATGGGGCCGAGTCCCGGATACGCACGTCGCCACTTGGCGTTGATTGACTCGGCTCCCCTGATGTCATTGGCTGCCAACCTCTCCATGTAGTCACGCCGGAACTGCCTGATGCGGTCACGCTGCCCCAACAGGTACTTGGTGAGGGCGATCTCCTGGGTGCCGTTGATGTCGCCGAGGCCAACCGCTCGCGCCCACAGTTGCGTCGGCGTGTAGGTGCCCTGGAGGGCGCCACTCCTCGTGAACACTGGAACCTTACCGTCCGGTGTCCGGCGGCCGTAGTCAGCGAAGGGCTTTCCCAGCCAGTGACTGACCTGGGGGGCCAACACCGGCAGCAGCCTATTCGCCTGGATGCCACCGGGTACCAACAGCGGAATCGTGTCCTTGATGTCCTGGAGGTCGCCGCTGGCCGCTGCGCTCAACCCATGCCCGACGATACTCAGGAAGGGGCTCACCATCGGGAGCACCCCGAACGGTTGGTTTGCGTCACCCACCCGTGGCAACGCCCCAAACAACAGCGCATTACTGATGTCCTGGTGAAGGATGTCCTTGCCGGTCTCATAGGCAAGGGTGCTCGCCAACATCATCCGGCCCAAGGTACCCGGATTGAAGGAGCCCTCGCCCCCCAACTTCAGCGCCTGTCCCGTTCCGAAGCCCAGCACCCGAAACGGAAACTGTAGGAACTGTCGGAGCGGCGTAAACGACGAGAAGGATGGCTTTAGGGCGAAGTATGGGGCGTTCAGGGGCCCACTGCCGAACTGCGTCATGTGAGCGATCTGGTCGCCGAACTCCAAGGCGGCGGTCTGAAGCTCATCGCTACCCTTCTGGAGCTTCGGGATGACCTCGCCGGTCAGATGATTCGTCCAGGAGACGCCCGGTAGCTCATCGAGTGCCTTGAAGTAGCCGCCGTAAAACGAGGACAACCTATTGAAGCGTTCACTCCCCGTGAACAACATGAGCGATTTCTTCTTGAAGGACTCCCAGGTAGGGTGTTTGTGGGCGCCCAGCCGGAGCTCCGGCTCGTCGATGTCGATGAGTGACAACAGCTTGTCGCGGGACTCCAGCGCCCCAACGTCGAAGTGTGTATTGGCGAACTCCGGGAAGACCCTCTCGAAGGCCTCCTCGGACGCTACGCCTGCCCTCCTCAAGTCTAGGTACTTCCCGAAGCCGTTGACGGTCTTACTCATGCCCTTCATCGTGTACTTCGCGCCGATCGTCGGATACGTCGTAATGAGGTTCTGGAGAAGGTTCTTCATGGGGGAGACAACATTCAAGCCGAGGGTCGTCTGAAACAGAAACGTCTGGATTTTAGAGCCGACTCGCTGCGCCGTCAAGCTCCTCGGAAACATGAGGGGCTTCATCAGGAACTCCTTGGAGGACTTACTGATCGGCAGCTTCCCGATGGCCTCGACTGCGTAGTCCTTAGCGGCCGACCACCGTAGGCTGTCGACGGATTGCTCCCACGACATCTGGCCGGACAGCAGCGGAATGTATGTCTCCTTCATCATCGTGGCGCGGAGCTTACCGGCCGGACCGGCTTCCGGGCTGCTCATGAGCTTGACCTCGTCGCTGACCAGGTCTGAGACACTCTTGTTGTCGGTGCGTCCCACCAGCGGTATGGTCCAGGACTCAGTCCTCGCCATACCCCTGGTATAGTCCTCGAATACCTTGGGGATATCCAGGGAGTATCTGTGGTAGGGATGGCCACGGGTCTCCAGGGAGGCCCGATCCAGGAAATCTAGGGCCTTCGACAGCTCAGGGGTCAGAAGTCCAGCGGCCTTCAGGTTGCCCTCACTCGGCAACATCATGCCGTGGCGGAGTGCAAACCGTGGCGTCACCAACCGTCCAAGTCGGTTCTGGGTCTGCTTGGAGAACACCGTGTGACTGCCCTCGATGGTCTGCATCCAGGCCTCGAACCGCTTTCTGAGGCCCTCCTGATCGAGGGTCTCGACGTGCGGGAAGTAGTCGCGGCCAAGCGTCTGAATACGGTTGGGTGTCACGTGTATCCCCATGTTGGCGAGGGACTTGCTGATGGCTTGCTGAGCCTGGTTGGAGGCGTTTCGAGGGATTCGTCCCAGTCTCCTGAAGGCGACGGCCTCGTCGACGGGCGTCCTTGGCAGCCTTGCAACCTGCTTGAACTGCGTGGTCATCACCGAGCGGATCGACTCAGCCAACTCTCGCTCGGTCTCTGTCAGCGTCACCTTGGGGACGAGGCTGCCCGTGGCGGTCAACTGGCGGCTCAGGGGTCCCGACGGCAGGTTCTTCCGCAGGAACCCCCACAGCGGGTGTCCCCGTTGGTCGAGCCCGTCCAGATACACCGACATCTTGGCGGAGAGTTCCCGGCTCCAGGTGCCCCCCTTCGCAAAGAACTTGTCGAAGAGGGCATTGACCTCCTCGGTATACCGTTGCATGTGGGCGTGGTGGGTCCGAGAGGCGTGCTCCATGACGGTGCTCAAGGGTTCCCCAAACGTCTGCCGGAAGTCTCTGAGCAGCCGCATCCCTGGGAAGTTCCGCTGGCTGTACAGGGCCAATCTCTCGTCAAACTTCAGGAGACGACCGGCCGCAGCCACCGGGTACCTGAGGGTGAACACCAGACCGAGTAGCCCCAACGGTGAGGTCAACGTGTCGATGACCGGCTTCAGGAAGCCAGGGTTCTTGCCAAGTAGACGGTCGGACGCTGACTTCCGCTCGGCGGGGCTGAGGCTACTGGGCGCTACTACACTGCGGCCTGCGGCTCCCAGGTTCCCCCGCAGGAGATTGCCGAGGGCCGACTTGCTCGCCTCAAACGGGTTCAGGAAGACGGGCTCAGTCACCCGCTGGTCCAAGGGTCCTTGTGGGTATCCTGTCTGAAACTGCGTCATGGGGGTAGACTCCCGGACGACGACGCCGTACACCGTCGTCCTCTCTAAGTATACACTAGTATCTGTGGTTTGTCAAGTGGAGCGGCCCACGTCAACCGCCGCAGTCGTCCTAGTGGTGCTTCTTGTGGAAGAGACCACCGAGGGCGTGGCCGCCGGCGCCGCCCAACGTTCCACCGATGAAGCCGCCCACAGGTCCTCCCAGCGCCGTCCCCAACGCAACACCCCCCAACGTACCGCCGGCAGTGGTTGCTCCCCCTACGTAGTTGCCCTGGGAAAGATCGGGAGCAGCCGCCAACAGCCCGGCAGTCCCCGCTCCAAGGGCAGCGGCTCCACTCGCCGACGCACCGGCCTCGGCGGCCGACTTTCCCGCCATTCGGCCCAGCATCGTGGACGTGAGACCCGTGACACCGCCTCCGATGGCTTGTCCCACCGGGCCACCCGTGGAGTTAGCCACCGCTTGTCCCGCCATTGCCGCCGCCTGTAGCGCGATAGTACCCCCGAGATTGCCGTAGCCGGTCGGTTCGGGGACCGTGATATGAGCCTCGGGGGGTGGCACGACGGCCGCCGGTCCATTCGCTGCGGCTCCACCACCCGTAAGTGTGCCTGGCTGCTGGACGGCCACAGGGCCGTTCGGGTTGACGGTGTAGTCGGAGGGGAGACCAGCCAGCGGGTTCGGCCCGTCGCCGCGTCCAGGTGGACGGTCATCCCCTGCTGACCCGAACCAAGGCCCTTCTTGATGACATCATTCGGCATCATGGGAGGCATGAGAGTGCTCCTAGACGGACCTGGCCAGGACCAGCAACGATCCCGCCGATACCGTCACGACGTAGACAAAGAAGGCGAAGGCGCCCGCCGTACTGAAGATGTGACGGTTGCCCACTCGGTAGACGGTTCCCGACGTGCTCGGGTAGGGGAACTCGTTGAAGTCCCCCGAGAAATCCAACTTCACGGTTTCGGTGTCCAACGCCGCGAACGACACGGTGACTGGAGCCCCCGAGATGTCGCGGGCGAGTGGATACCCTAGTCCCAGAATGGGGCCGTTGGGAGTGCCGCCGTCGGAGTCCGGCCATGCGCTGAACCGAGCCACCGAGTCAACCTTCGTGGCATCCACCCCCTTGATGTACTTGGAGGTAGGTGTCAGCGGGTCGAAGGCCCATATCTGGGCGGTGGCCGTCGCAGCGGCATCCGTGAACAACGGCCAGAACTCCACTCGGCCACCGGTCGTGCCCGGCAGATACAGACGGCCGCCTCTCTGGATGGCGAGGCTGAGAGGGTATGGGGGGTTTGCACCGACGCCCCAGCCGCCCGGTGGCACCGACATTGGGTTCTGGGTGTTGGTGGTCCGCCACGACGAAATCCACTCAGAGAGCCCCGCTGGATCGGCGATCGTGGTGCCTGTGCCCGAATCAGCGACAGCCGGCCCAAACGCTCGCATCCACGGCTCCCGACGTTCGACGACCGTCCGAGGCGCCGCTTTCCCATATGACAATGACATGGTAAGAATCTCCTGAGGACCCTTCCGACGAGTCCCTGACGGTGGTCACAGGGCGCCGAACGGCGTCCGACCACCCGATGCTACATCACAACTGTAGGTTCGACAGAATGTCCTGGATGGTCGAGGGCTGCTGGGAAGCCAGGGGTCCCGTCGGGATGTCGTTGGACGTTCGAGGGATTCCTTGGAGCTCCGACACCAGAGACTGCTGACGGACGGCCGCCTGCTGTTGGGCATCCTGCTGCTGGCGGGCAGCCAACACCCGCTGCGCCCTGATCTCGTCGAGGCGGTCCTCGACCGACGGGCTGTACTTCGACTGCAACGCCAACATCTTGGCGGTGGTTTCCTCCTCCTGGCGGCCCCTCCCGAAGGCATTGTTCAGGATGGAAAACAAGAAGAACGCATCCAGGACCCCGAGGTTGCCACCCAGCGACTTGCCGAGTTTTCGACGGAGACCACCCTTGGGACCTCCCAGGAACTTCCCGAGCTTCGCCAGTAGACCACGACCTTCAAGGGAAGCAGCTTCCTCGGCGCCAAGTGCCTCTTGGGCGGCTCTCTCAGACGCGATACCCTCCTTGCCCTTCTCTAGGATGTTCTTGAACTTCCGCTTGCCACGAGTGAGCTTCGCCTTACCACGTGCGAAACCCTCCTGCTCCCCAACCAGCCGCTTCTGGATGTCGGGGAGCTTGTCGTACGCCTGGTTGATCTGACGTTCCAAGGGGCGTAGCTCGGCGGCCGCCTCAGCGTTGGTAAGGTCGCCACTCACCAGGCGGCTGGTGATGCTGTCCAACTGTTTCCGGTTGGTGTCCCGAAACTTCCTGAGGCCCTTGGTGCCCTTGAACGCCTCGTTCTTCTGGTCCAACTGGTCCAGGGTGGCTCCGAAAGCAGACCGTCCGGCTCGACCGGATGGTTCATTTCCAGAGCTCTCGATGAGTGCCGTTTCTACCGGATGTTCCTTGCGGCCACGGGCACCGCCTCCACCACCCCCTCCGCCGCCTCCTCCACCTCTGGTCTCAGCGGCTTCGTCTCGGAGCATCGGTCCTCTGTTACGGTCCACGTCGGTGAGGGGCGTCTCCCCGATGTTCTGGGTGTTGGGGCCCTTGCCGGTGACCTGAGTGTGGGAACCACCCGCTACCGTCTCCTGGATGATGGCCTTGCGGACATTAGGGTCCCGCAGGCGATCGGCCTGGTGAAACGCGGCCAGGGCCTCAACGTCCTTGTCGTCGCGCAGCAGCTTGATGAGAGCACGCTCATCATCCGTCAGCCGGTTAGATGCAAAACCCTTGTCGTGAATGTCGCGGAGAGCCCTCAGAAGCTCCCCACCTTCGAGACCCGTCTCACGGGCGATGAAGCTGAGAGTATCATGTTCATGTGCCAGGGCCACCAGGTCTTCCTGGTTTCCCACCATGCTTATCTTATTGACAGCGGCCTTGAACTTTCCGAGACTTGCCATAGTGTGTGTCTCCCGAGGACGGCCGTATGACCGCCGTCTAGCCGAGGTCCAGTCCCAGAGTCGGACTCCCCAGTATCTCCCCATACGGACGTTTGTTCTCGAACTGTGTCTCGATGGCCAGGTCCTGAGCGCCCTTCTGGGCGATGGCACCTGCCTTCGCCTGACCACCGGCGAGCGTCAACTGTGCCTTTTGCTGGAGGGCTCTCTGGGCCATCTCCTCCCTGGCCAGTTGCTTGGTGACTTCGCGGTTCTTGGTGGCTTCACCGGCTTGTAGCTGGAGCTGCTGCTTCATCATGCGGAGTTTACGGGGGTCATTAATTAGGGCATCGGTGCCCAAGTTGACTCCCTGGTACAACAGGTACATGGCGAAGAGGGGCCACAAGCCTCCCGTCAGTCCCAGACTGGCCAGAAGTCCCTCGCCCCCGGCTGCGGCTGCGCCTCCGGCTGCTGCTCCCTCCGCTCCGAGGGCACCTGCGGCCTCACCGGCGGCTCCCAGAGCACCGGCTCCCTCGGCGGCGGCCGCACCACCAGCACCCGCTGCGGCTGGCCCACGCAACGCCATGAGTAGCCTCTTCAGTAGACCCGCTGCCTTTTGTTCACCTGCCATAGCTTATCCTCCGGGACCGGGCGACACCGCTGGGGAGCCTCCCGCTGTTCCTGCCTCCAGTAACTGCTTGATGGTGTCCGGGTGTATGGGAGGCGGTTCGACCGTCGGACTGGTCGACGGAGTGATCTTGGGCATCTCGTTGTTGACGCTCATCATTGGCACCGCCAACTTGATCTCGGCAGGTTTCGGAGTGGTCGGCTGACCGGGGGCTGCCGCTGGACCTGGGGACGCCGTGAACGATGACTGTCCGGTTGGCTTCGAGACCGACACCTGACCGGGAGGCTCCACACTGGGTGTCCCAGGGCTTGGCTGCTGCGGCTGCTCCTGGGGACCCAGTCCCTGACGGTGAGTGTTGACGAAGCCGGCGATATCACGAGCCGTCTGCTCAACCTTGTTTGGGTCTTCGAGACGTTTCCTGTTGAGGTCAACAAGTTCTTGCTGGTACTGGTCAGACGCCCTTCTGGCTGCTTCCCCAAGCTCGGTGGGATCGGTTGGTAGACCTCGGCTTGAGAGTTGGCTCTGAAAGTCCTTGAGCGCTTTTCCGTAGCTATCGCGGGCCTCGTTGACAGCATCCGTGATTGCGGGGTTCGGCTTATCGGACATCTTGTTGAGGGTCTCAAGGTCTTTGATGCGTTCCTGGTACTTCATGAGCTTCACATAGCTATACTTGCTGAGGGCGAGACTCAAGCCGGTGTTCTTCATCCTACCCATGAGATCGTCGAACTCCGCGTCTATCCGTTTGCCATGACGGAGACGGTTGATAGACATATGAAGACCCCACTTGTTGAGTTGATCTGCGGGAATCTTGCTGACGACGCCGTCGAGGGACTTCCAGAGACGCCCGACATTGACGGAATCATTCCAGTACTCGGGGTCAGCGGTGCGGAGGTTTTTCAGGAGGGAGTCCCGAAAGACCTTGCTGGACGACATCCCTGTAAACTGGGAGATAAAGAACTTGCCCATGACGGAGGCAGCCTCTTTGTCGGTCTTAGCGTTGGCCAGTCCGGGTGCAATGGCATCCAGATGCTTGTATCGTTCCTCAGTCACCTTGTCGGATAACGACGACGGGAAGTTTGTGTGAAACTGTTGGAGAGCCTGAACCATATGCTGGGATAAGACCCTAAACCCCTCCTGCTGGAAAGTGTCTCCGAACATTCCGCCGTTGGCTTGCTCCTGATACCGTTTCTGGTACTCATCATGGAAGCCTCCTATCGCCTTGCCAATTAACAGGGCAACGTCGGGACCCTCATCGTGTAGTCGCTTCTGGATGCTCTGGATTTCATCCGGGGACATCTCACGGCCCTCCATAGAGGGCTTCACGATGTCCATGAACAGGGAACGGTAGTTCGCCGGCCACTTGGTGGATGCAAGTGAGGCTTCCATGACATCCTTGGGGCTGGCGTAGGGAAGTTTCAGGTCGCCCGTGGCGGCGGCCACCGGGTGCGTAAGAGTTTCTACGGCTGTAGAACCAAGTCTTGCAAAGGCTCCGGGGACACCACCGGGATTCACCCCTGGTGTGTTGGTGGCCTCAATCCCCGCATTGACCGCCTGTTGGGGGTTCAGCATGTAGTGAACGGCCCACCGTGCAGCTCTCCCACCAGCTTGATCCCCATTCGTGGCGATACCTCGCTGTTTGTCCAAGATGCCCTTCAAGTCTTCCATCGTTTGGTGGACGAAATGCAGTGTCTGCTCGTAGTTCATGTTGGTGAGACTATGGAGGTTCATCTTGGAGAGTGTTTGAGCGTTGGCTTCTTTACGTGTCAGTGCATCCTTCAAGAGCTCCCGGAATCGTGCTGTGGGAGAAACATCCATCAATGGGAAGTCGGCGCCCGGCCTGTTGGGGTCCGTGCCGATCGGTGGTATCGCCGGTATAAGACCAGCGAATGTCCCCTTGACCTCGGCTAATGCTGCGTCCATAGACACAACCCGCCCGTAGATCATCGCTGATCGTTGCTCCGCCAGCTTTAGCTGCTGCTCTCGGGCCAGAGCTTCTGCTTGGATCGAGGCAGCTTTCACCTGCCCCTGGGCGACGGTCTCGGCGGCCTTCACGTTGGCGCCGGCGGTCGTGTTGGTGCGGCGCTCCTCGGAGGCCAACTGCTTGGTCTGGAGTTTGGCCGCAGCCCGCCGATCGTTCTCGGCGTTCATCTGCTGGACCAACATCAGGACCAGAGCACTTGGGTCGATAGGAGCAGCATACCTTTGTCTATGATGTCTGTGAGCCATACTGTGTACTCCTTGGCTTAGAAGCCGCCTCCGCCACCGCCCGACGGCTGATTGAGTGTGTTCACCTCAGAGGTAATGTGGCCCCCGGCCACTTGGAACCCTCCGCCGATGGCGTGACCGGCCTGCGGGATCAAGTTGCCGCCGGTCTTGATGGCGGCGACATTGGCGTTGGATGCCCGCTGTGCCGAGAACAACGATGTCCAGAGGTTTGCGTCGTATGCTTGTTCCTGGGCCTTGATGTTGAACTGCGTCGTTGCGAAGTCCTTCGCGAAGTTGCCGAAGGCTAGGTTCGCGGTCGTATCAGCGTTGAAGGCCGCCACAACGCCCTGGCTGGCCTTGTACTCGTTAGAGGTGGCCGTCTCACGAGCCACAATGTTGTTGTGGGAGGCCGCTAGCTCGATCTGGGACTTCTCGGCGGCCGACTGAACAACTAGCGCATTGGCGACGTTGCTACCTTTCTCGGCGAGGGCTGCTCGGTTCTGCCGCTTCATGACCTCGCCGGCGGCCGGCGTCAACGTGCCACTGGCAACCTTCGAGTCGATCTCGGCGTCTGCGTTGGCGGAGTTTTCGGCGAAGCCCTCCGTCGCCATTCGGACGCCCTGGCCGACGCGTTCCCGGTAGTCGCCGATGGCCCTCTCACCCTCAGCGGCAGTCTTCTCCATGTTCTCGATGCCCTCGTTGCGGATGTTGTTGAAGGCGTCCAGGGCGATCTGGGTGTGGGCGCCTCCATGACTGGTGTCACCGCCGGCTTGTGTGCCCCGGCCACCCAGACGGATGTGCGCCTGATTGTTGGGGTTGCCACCGAACCCAGATGAGGAGACATCGTGGAAGGCACTCCCAATCCCCTGTATAGCGGTGTTGGCGGCCTGTCCGAGGGCACCCGTCGACCCCTCCGTGAAGCCCAACTGATTGTGGAAGGTCTCTTCGTTCTGGTTGGCGAGGTCCTGGGCGATTCCGGCGTTGTAGATGGTTCCGAGGATGTCGCCAGCCCCAGAGATTCCACCTCCGATGATGTCGCTGACCGGCCCGTATGCTTCCTTGGGAATGCCCATGACGTAGTCTCCCTATGCGCTGACTACCTGGGTGTCGGAGAACACACCTGTCACCCGCCACCAGTCAAGCTCAAGACTCAGATTCGAGGACAGACACCTAAGTACCGGATACAAGAGGGTACCGTCTGCCGTAAATGATGCACTGTGCTCCCAGTTGTCCTCGGGCCGATTTATGCTGAGGGTGGCGCCCTCAGGACTCGACCCCTTAGTCCGCATAGTTACGGTCTGGCCACTAGGTCCTGTCAGCGGTTCAGCGTCCACCAGGTCAGTGTGTCTGGCGAACCCATACTCCAGGAGACCGTAGGTGGAATCGACCGGAGCCTTCTGGGTGACGAGGGGCCCACCCCTGCTCTCCACGAGTGTCGGCATGACCGTCATGCCGGTGCCCGTCTTACGGTTGAGGTGGGCGGGAGCACGACCCGGTCCCCACAACGACGCCCCCACCACCGTCATCTCAACGGGACTGAAGGCAATCACATCACCGACGTTCGGAGGCGTCCCGACGCTCAGGTCCTCACTCAGCCACAGCAGCGTATTACCGGACGCCTGAAGGACTGATGTTACCTTGTAGATGTTGCCGGCGTGTGGCCCGCTCAGGAACCCGACATAGAATGGTACGTCCACCAGGTCGCGTAGGACCAACCCGGCGATTTGGAGAACCGTCGTGGCGCTGGAGGTGTCGACGGCGCTCAGCGGCACGTTGTATCGGGCGCCTTCATTCGGGATCAACCCGATACCCGTCATGGTCTCGGGGACCCCGTCCGTCGGGTTCCAGTTGGCCGACGTGAACCACCGTTTGTCCGTCAGGAAGTAGCAGCGGACACTGGTCTCCAATTCGAGGTCCGGGCCACTAGCAAGGTTGCTGACGGCGTGATGCGTCAGTAGTGTAACCTTCCCGGTACCCAACCATACGACGAGGGTCTCGTCGGCCGCCGGCAGATGCCAGTAGAGTGCCTGCATCTTGGAGTCGTACCCGGCTCTCAGCGACCGATCAGTCTGACCGCCGACCACAGCGGGCGTCAGTAGGGGCCTCCACCGATCATAGAATAGCCGATCCAGCCCCCTTATGATGGTGGCGTTTCCCGACCTCGCATCTATGAACATGATGCCTTCTTCGGTGGCCACGTACAGGTTGTTGCCGACGGCCACCACGCCGTTCCGGTGGAGAATCGGGTGGTCACCGTGCAGCTCCACGATGGCGACGACCCGTCCTTTCTTCTCGATGCGGTAGATGGATGATCCACCCACCAGGAACAGGTAGTCGCCGACCCTCACGAATCGACAGGTCAGCCCTGCCCTGGCCGGTATCCGGGTGGCATACACATTGAAGTCCGAGAAGCTCTCCGGCTCGAACCGATGAGTCGCTGACCACCTGATGTCGAGGAACGCGTCTCGCTTCTCCAGGACGAACGTGGTGCCCTGGTAATGCTCGCAGGCGACCACCCGACCGGCCTCCCCGACGTTGTCGCGGAAGAAATCAAACTGGCGTTGGGGATCGTCGGGTAATGTGGCGTCGTCCAGTGGAAACACCTCGTTACCTGGTATTTTACTACCACCGACGAGTGGTTTCTTCGACATCAGTTGAACGTCGAACAGCGGTGTCACGCCGAGCTTGCCGGCACCGGCACGATACCGGGTGCCGCCGGCGGGCACCGAATCATCACTACTCGACAACGTCTGATAGTACTGGATGCGGTCGAACCCGGCCGGCAGTGTACCCAACCCGGTGGGGCTCTGCACCTCAAGAGGTTGATCGGGGACCATTAGTAGGCTATCAGAGAGGTCCGACAATACAGTATACCGGCCACGCTTCACGTCCCACAGTCGGTAGGCGGCTGCATACTGTCCGGCGATCGAATACCCATTGTCACCTTCACCTGGACTAACGGTGGGTTTTGGTAGCCACGTCCGTCCTGGTCCCAGGATGTTATACGAGAACAGATCGGTCGTCGGGTCGTATGTCAGGACAGCGTGTTCAATCTTCTCGGTGAACAGGTAGATGTAAGGACCAACCGTGCAGATGTCCCAAAGCTCATCGACATCCACGACATTCTCACCCGTCCCCATGTTTAAGGTGCCGGCGGCCAGAACACCCGTTGACGAGACAGCGGCTCCGAACAAGACACTGGTCGTGAACGCCGTCGAGGTGTTTCTGGTCAAGCTGCTGCCGTTGTGCACAGCGATGCCCGTCGCGGCGCCCGAGTCGATGGTAGTGAACGCACCCAGCAAGACGAGGTTGCCACCCGCCGTCACCATTAGCCTGACATCGTCATCCGTCGTGAACTTGGCGGCCCAGTTATTGGTGGTGTCCCAGGTATCCACGTTACCACCGGCACGCGCGACATAAAGTTGCTCGCCGCTGCCCGAGTCGTAGACACCCAACGCAATCTTATCGTTCAGGTCGGGCGACCCAAGAGCTCCCGGCCGAAAAAGCGCCGGATTAGCCAATGGACGGTAGGCTATGTGCTCGGGGAAAGAAGTTGTCCCGGTTCCGTCCTTGTCGAACTCACCAACCCACCAGAGTTTGAGTCCGCCTCCGTCATCCCACGCGATGACATCGAGTACCTTACTGCTCGTTGAACCGGATACCCCACTAGTACCACTCAGTCCAGCGGATGCCATCGTGCTAATCCACCCCATATTGTCGGCGTCTACATCATCGACTTTGTCGAACAGACCCCCGAAGTACAGCTTGTTGTTGAAGACAGCCGCACAGTTTATGATGATGGAGCCGCTTGTGTCTGCCACGTTGCCAAAGTTGGGAGACACCCAGTCGGTTCCGTCCCACTTTGCGATGCCGCCGATGTCGGTGTCCCCATACGCCGTGAAGTTGCCGAGGGCGTAAATCTCGCCGTTGTACTCGATGAGGACGTTGACGAAGTTGTTGAAGCGAGGCTCTCCGACTTTCTCCCAGGAGCCGTCAGGGCGTTGGCGGACCACGCCGTTGCCGACGTGTTGAGACCCGATACGCCCCTCGCTGACGGCCTGATACAGGACCTCACCGTGGGTGTCGGGATCAGCCGCACTATACAGCAACGCGGTGGTGATGGGTATCTCCTCGTGACCAGCCGGTCCCCCCGTCTCATAGACGATGGGGGGGCCCTGAAGCCGAGTGACTGCCGTTGTGGCCGTGTTCACGGTGGCCGCCGTTCCGATCGCCGGCAGTGTAACCACTTGCTTCCTGATGGTGCCTGAGGTGTCCCCTGTCCGCCTGAACCACAGTTCGATGGTGCCGGCGCTCAGGTCTCCCACCGCGAATCCCCGAACGTGGTCCGCCGAACCAATCCCAGCCTGCACCTCAAAATACTTGCAGATGTCGGGGGAATACGTTTGGCCGGGTCCCAGAACGTCGCCGTCGTCCGGGAACCTGATGTGGCCCGGATACCGGCGGAGCACTCCGTCATACCGACCGTCGACTCCCGCCAGCATCGGGAACTGCCCGGCCGGCGCATAGCTGGGTTGCCTCCCGAACCACCCGGTGGCTCCCTCAAACACGAAATCCCAGTTGGCACGCCTCTGCATGATCTTAGGTGTCCATGCGCCCCGGTGTCCAGGGGCCTCTACATCCGTCTACCTGGTGATGGCGTCGCCCTGTAAGATGACGGCCATCTGCTGGGCGATGGTGCTCGTCCATTGGATGGTGTCGTCCAGTTGCTGTTTCACGGCCAACACCGCATCACGGTTGGCAGTGACTTGGTCTGCCATCGCCCGGAACCCACCTGCGAAGTCCTTGAGGACTTCCTTGATCTTGGCGACATCGTCGGCCACGAGACCAATCACCTCGGTCGCCGCCGACACGAACGCTTCCTTCTGCTTGGCGAGGGCATCAGCGGCAGCCTGCTCTTCGACGCGCCTCCGTCTCCTCGCATCGTACACCATCGTCCGCTCGAACTCCGACGTATAAGTCGCTGTCGGCCGGTCAGCGACCTCCATGTCGGTGCCTGAGTACGTTCCTGAACTAGGCATCAGAGGGCTCCTCCACCGGCCGATCCGAAGCCCCAGCTCCACCCGAACCGTCCGTTGCCGGGTAGGTCGCCCTGGAACCGTTGGCCGGTCCTCCGGTTGAAGTTCGCAAACCTCAACCTGATCTTCGACATCGTCCGTTTGTATTCGAGGGCCAGCCTGTTGGGACGGCCGCTACGACCTTCTACGTCCTCGATCATGGCGACCTGGTAGGCGACCCTCCACTCGATGGCCGGCGCAAAGCTCTTGCCCATGAAGGGAACCACCTCGTAGGTGACAGCGCCGACATCACCGTCCAATGGGTCGAAGTCCAGCGGGTTGTTGAGGGTGACGACGTGAGTCTCGGGGTCCATGTCGGAGATGACTCGCTCCTGCACCGGAAAGTCCAGGTAGGCGCCGGGACCCGTGTCGATTTCGGGACTATCCAGCAGCCTGATGACAGAGCCGATGTAGGCGCCCGGCGCGAAGTCGAAGTAGCCCTCGGCAGGGTCCGTGTCCAAGGTCACCGTCGTCAGCGACGCATTGGGGTCCGACAGGTCGGTCTCCCCCAGGTGTAGCGGGCAATACTCTGATGGCATATACTCCAGGATGTAGGGAGTGTCCGCTGACAAGAACGGCTCGAACCTGAGATAGTTGCCCTCCAGCAGGACCGCGCCGCCCCACGGATTCAGACGCGACCTTGGCACCAGGGTCTCCGACCCGATGCCGTCTGCGGTCTCGTCCGAGTAAATCCTGGAGAACGCCCCAAAGTTCCCAGGCAACAGCAGTGTCTTCTGCTGGTTCGTGGGTGTGAACGAAAACCTCACGAAGATAGGGTTCTCGCCGATGCCATTCACGTCGTCCATGATCTGGGACCACGCTTCCACAATCAACGGCCACAACTTGTCGTCGGTCCACTTCTGGGAGAGTTCCGGTTCGTTCAGGAACGCCCGGACGGCCGTCGTTACCTGAGCCAGAAATCCCTGGGGCCTAGCTGTATATGACATGGCGTGAGTTTCCTGGGTGGACGGTCATCCCTCAGTTGGACTTGATCTGGTTGAGTAGCCCCTGGTACTTCCTGACGAGGACGGCGGGGTTCGGAGCGCCTCTCGATCCACTGACATCCGCAACACGCTCCAGGGTCCCCCTGCCGAACCTAGTCTGGGCCATAGTGCGGAGAGCGGATTGCGCTCGCGGCAACGACTTCCTGAGTGTGCCGACGCCCTGCGTCACGTCGGTTGTGCCCGTCTCCCTGAGTATACTCCTCAGGAGCGTCGCCAACCGAGACTTATCGCCGACTTTCAGGGCGTCTCCAAGGCTCTCCGCCAGTCGACCCTCGCCGCCGTGCTGCATGACCGCCTTCTCCAGGCGGAGGATGTCGGCGGACGACAACCTGATGGCCGACAGGATATTCATGAGGGAGGGTATCTCATGGGAGGCAATCCCCAGCTTCTTGGCGAGCGCTTTCATCAGTAGTAGACGGGTGGTCATCAGGTAGTCCTCGACAGGGTCCCGGAGGCCGCCTCACAGGGCGAGCCATCCGGGATGGTCCTCATAGTGACCGGCGCACCGTTTGGTACGCAGCCACTCCTTCATGTCGACGTAGCGGTCGTGTTCGTCCTGAAGTTGATGGGCTTCGGCACGGTTCGACTCCCGGATGGTCTGCGCCATCTCACGGGCGAAGTCCAGCTCCCGAGGCGACCGAGACTCGACCACGCCGTCGACCTTCTCGCGGATGACCTCGGGGCAGTCGTTCTCGTTGATGGCGACAGACTCCAGGGCCAGGCCACCGCTCTTCAGCACCCAGGTACACACGACCAGGGTCTTCCGGCGCCTGTGATAGTAGGTGAAGATGTCGGGATCACCGAGCACCCGCCTGAGATACCTGGCGATGTCGGTCTCCCGAACTTCGTGAGTGTCCTTCTTGATCCTAAGTGGAACCATAAGGGGAGTCCTCCAGATGACCCAGCCTCAGTGGGTCGACGACCTACCGGGTGCCCCAGACCATAGCGTAGTCGACGCGGACCTTTCCGACGCCGGTCCCACCGGTCTTCGACACCTGGAGGATGGGCTGGAGTACCGCACTGGCATTCTGAACCGTCGGTATGCCAAACGTCGTCGATGAGGCCACCCGAACACCGTCGATGTAGAACTTCACGTTGGAGAGATCACTGATGTCGGCTCTCAGTATCCGGTACTGGTCGTCGGCCGTAGCAGTCACTCCAGTGGCCACATTGCCGGAGTCAGTGGTGCCGTCGTCGGTGACTACCTTGAAGGCGCCGTCACCATTCAACAGGAAGCCCACACGTTGGGCAATGGCCGATGGACTAGTGCTCCGATCCGATCCCAATCCGAAGAACATGAAAGCAGCCGCGTCATCCAACAGCGTCACGATCTTGACGCGGGTCTCAAACTGCATGGACGTGGAACCCGACGTTGTGTCACCGACGTAGAACATACGTTTGTTGTCGCTGTCCAGGGCGGCAGTTTGCAGTTCGGCGGTAGCGTCAATCGTCAGGTCGACGGCTCCAGCCTCATTCGAGGCAGTGGCTGCCAACGCCACCGACGGGGAGCCAACGGTCAACACGACACGCTGTTGAAGAACGTCGAGACCCACCGGCGTCGATGCGGGAACCACGGCCCTCTGGAAGTCTTCCTTCCAGAAGATTGGGGCCTTCACGTGGACGGTCTCGCCCGTCGACCTCTCGTACCATCTCCATATCTGGCCTTTTGCCAGACGTTGCTTTCTGAGTCCTGTAGCCATAACGATGCGTCGGTCTAAAACCGACCTCCATAACCGGCACGCTAGCCGGAACTACGCGACCCAACCCAGGCCGAGGTCCCCGATGGGGACCCCGACGCTCGGTCAGGATTTTGATGTCCATGAAACAGACGGCTGAAGAGCCCCGTGTCAACACCTCACCGATTACCCGTTGTAGGTGTTCTCGTCGTAGGTGCCAATCCGGATGGCCTTCCAGTCACGTGGTGCGAACTGACATAGGTTCTGGTAGGGTGCCTGTAGGACGTTGGTGACAGCCGACTGCGACAACAACGGCATGAAGATGCTGTTGCTGCCCATCAGCGGCGCCACGAACTCACACTCACCCGAGAACCCAGGTCGCGTTCCTGTCTTGTCCAGGCGGGGCGGAATGTACTTCTTGAAGTTCTTGTTGCGGAGCTTCAAGACGAATACGTTCCCGATGAAGCAGTTGGGACTCGTCTGGATGTTGTAGGTCATACCGTTGTAGGTGTACCCAAACGGCTGGAACCCTGCCTTCACAGCGAGAGCCTGGTTCTGGCCCTGATACCGGACGAGCTGGGACGTACTGTCCAGGTTCTGGAGGTATCCAGTGATGACGCCGGGCGTCGTGACGATCGTGTCCAACTCCTCGCCATACGCATCGTCAAACCCAACGATGTGCTGGTTGAGATCGTCGCTCATGAGTGCCCCGCTGTTGCCCAGGTTTACGATGGACCTGAACTGTGGGTACTGAGCGAGCGAGATCGCGTTGTCGAAGATCGTGTCGGTTGCGCCGGCCTTGATCCAGTCGAGGAGACCCTCCGGCGTGTTGGTCGCCGTGGTGCCCGACGGGGACCTCCCCACGAAGTGGACCGTATTGGTCCCCGTTGTGGAGGTCTGGCTGCTGACGTTCCTGATGGTGATTGTCTTCGCCAGGTAGTCGACCGCCGTGACTGCCACGGGGTACGTCGGGTTGTATTGGGTCGTGTTGTCCAACTTGCCGCCGCTGTCCCCGTACAGGTCCAGGAGTAGCCCAGGGAAGAACGACCTGATGCGACCGGACAGTAACGTCACTGTCTGAGTCGTTGTACCCGTCAAGCTGGCGGCCGACGTGTACTTCCCGATGGAGTTCTGGTCGTCGACCTTCCAGAAGGCGTGGATGTCGCCCAGGCTCTTGCGCTTGGCGGCTCCCCGAACGAGCTCGCTGACAATGTTGCCGACGGACGCATCCAACTTGTCCATCTGGAGCAACTCGAATGGGATCGGGAAGTTCCCGAAGCCGCGCACGAGCTTGATGACCCGCTGGATGATGCCGGGGCCGGCCATCTCGTCGATGCCCTGCCAGACACGGCCTGATCCGTACATCGTGAAGCCGTCTCCCCCGTGGGAGCCGTCCAACGCAACGTCGGGGCCATCGGCCTTGATCCAGGCGTGTGAACCAGACAGTGACCCACAGTAAACGTGCTTCACCTTCCAGTCCCTACCAATGTTGTCTCTGACTACGCCTTGGCTTGTCCTGAAGACGTTCAAGAAGAACTTGTCCAGCATCGGGAGAGTTTCCGCGATGCCGGGATCAATCGTCTCTCGGACAGCCTCAGCAATGCTGTCCAGTAATGTTGGCATGTTCGGTCCTCACACACTGCAACGCTCCTTTGGGGCGTACTGTGCCCCTGTCAGCGGTTGACCTGACGCACCCTGCGTCAGGCTGACGCCGAGGCCCCCCGGCCCCGGCGGGCAATATCGCGGATGAGTTTAGTCATCGCGTTACCGTGGGCTTCCGGGTCGTTGATGTTCGGCATCTTGGGACCCTCGTCGGGTTTCGAGTCGACATCGAGGCTGTCCGAGAACTCTCCGAGGGCCACATCGGGGTCATTCGGCACCATTCCCGAGTTCTTGATCCAGTCGGCAGTCTCTTGAACCGCCACCCGGATGACTTCGGGGGTCAGCGCGTTACCCTGACGGAGATACCCGTCGAGTTTCTCCTTGGCCATGTTGACCACGGCGTTTTTCGAGGTGCCACGCTCGAAAAGCCCACCAAGGAACTTGTTGGAGGTTACAGCCTCCTTGACCATGACACGTCGGTTGGAATCACTTTGGGCCAGGATTCCTGTGCCCAATACCTTACCGAAGTCCTGCACCGACAGACCGTGTGCCTTGATCGTCTTGACAAGTTCCGCTGCTTCCTTGAACGTTGGGTCCGACTTGG
>Ga0114931_10002664_pt1 | contig 22664 bp, 19 predicted proteins | sample 2SBtaG_FD_89579 | JGI IMG/M metagenome (GOLD analysis project Ga0114931, IMG submission 89579) | Deep subsurface microbial communities from Kolumbo volcano to uncover new lineages of life (NeLLi) - 2SBTROV14_V59a metaG | ecosystem: Environmental > Aquatic > Marine > Volcanic | place: Kolumbo... | reverse complement strand
TGAATGGGCCTGTTCCGACTCAATGAAAGTCATGTGATGCCGGAGCGACAATCGCTGTTGCACAGGATAAACACTCCGCGTGGAGAGCATAGACACTGGTGACTCCATCCTGCATTTGCAGTCGTCCCCGGATAGCCAGGAATTTTTCCTGGGTGATGACCAGTCGATAGGCCTCAAAGGTGGATGCGGGAACAAAGGCATTGGAAATCCCGGTCTCATCTTCCAGCGAAACAAACAGGTGCCCGTTCGCCGTGGAAGGTCGCTGCCGACAAATCACCAGGCCGGCGATGGTGACAATCTGATCCGGCTTTCCCCGCGGGAGATCTTCGGCGCGCCAGATCCGTTTTTCTGGCGGAATATAATCCCGGAGGCAGGCCATGGGATGCGGGCCGGTGCTCAGGGACAGGCCATCGTAATCGGCCTGCAATCGCTCCAGGGAATTCATCGGGCTCAGAGGTGATTTTTTTTCCGGGATTGCCGCAAACAAATCATTCGGATGCAGAATTGGTTTTTCCACCCGCCAAAGAGCATCCCGACGGTGGGAAGTGTTTTCCAAAGAATTCAAGGCCCCAATTTTTGCCATCGTCCTGCGATCATCCCGGCTGGGCCGGGTTCGTTGTAAAAAATCTTTTATCGACACAAAGGGGCCGTTCTCGTCGCGCTCCGTCACGATTCGTTTTACGACACGACGATCGAGCCCTTTCACCTGCTCCATGCCCAGTCGGATGACGTGGTCTTCTTCCACCGTGCAGATGGAAGAACTCAAGGCAACATCAACGGGCTTCACCCGGATGCCGTGATCCCTGGCATCCTTCACCAGAGTGGCGCGCGAATAAAATCCCATAGGCTGATTATTGAGCAATCCGACGTAAAATTCCGCGGGACGATGCACCTTCAGCCAGGCACTGGCGTAGGCGATGAGGGCAAAACTGATGGCGTGGCTCTCGGGAAACCCGTAGAGGGCGAAACTCTTGATTGAGTCGATAATGCGATTTTGAATCCGGGGCGTCACTTTTTTCATTTCCATGGCGGCACGGAGTTTTTTCAACACCTTGTTCATGCGCTCTTCCGATCGATGAAAACTGATGGCGCGGCGCAGTTCCTCGGCCTGGCTTCCGCTGAAATCAGCCGCGATCATCGCCATTTGCAGCACTTGTTCCTGAAAAAGCGGCACCCCAAGGGTACGCTCCAGTGCGGGGCGAAACCGATCATCTATGTAATCAAGGCCCTCTTTTCCATTGCGTCGGTTCAGATAGGGATGAACCATGCCTCCGGCAATCGGGCCGGGACGGATCATGGCGACCTCGATGGCCAGATCGTAAAATTCGCGCGGCTTCATCCGGGGCAGCGTCGCCATCTGGGCGCGGGACTCCTCCTGAAAGACACCAATGGTGTCCGCCCGACACAGCATGTCGTAAGTGGCGGGATCGTCTTTGGGAATTTTTGCCAGATCGACGGGCCGGTCTCGCTCGCTGCACAATCTCACCGTGTCCTGCATAGCCGCCAACATTCCCAAGCCTAACAAATCCACTTTTATGATGCCAAGATCACTGCAGTCATCTTTGTCCCACTGCACGACACGGCGGTTTTCCATGCTGGCATTTTCCAGCGGCACCACCAGATCAAGGGCCCGGTCGGAAATAATCATGCCGCCCGAATGCTGCCCGAGATGACGTGGCAGGCTGTAAACCGCGTGATACAAATGCAGCAGGACCGGCAGTCTCGGATGTTGTTCGGAGAGTCCGGATTCCAGGATCCGCTCCCGCAATTCTGCTGCGTCCCGAATCCGGGTGCTACCCCAGGTATCGGAAAAACGGCTCAACATCTCTCCGGGGATATCGAGAACCCGACCCATCTCACGCATGGCGGAACGCCCCCGATAGGTGATCACATTGGCCGTCATGGCGGCACCGCGCGGAGCGTATTTTCCAAATACATTCTGGATCACCGCCTCACGGCGATCTCCGCTCGGAAGATCGAGATCAATATCCGGCCAGGTATTGCGTCCCTCGGACAAAAACCGTTCAAACAGGAGCTTTTGTCCAATGGCATCGACCGCCGTGATGCCGAGGCAATAACAAACCGCCGAATTGGCCGCCGAGCCTCTGCCCTGCACCAGAATATCCCGCCTGCGCGCAAAGTTCACAATGTCCTGAACAATGAGGAAATAGCCGCAGAACTCCAGTTTTTGAATCAGCCCGAGTTCGTGTTCCAGTTGTGTTCGAATTTTTTCGGTGATGCGTCCGTAACGACTTTTGGCGCCGCGATAGGTCTGCTCTCTCAAAAAACGGGCTTCATCATAGCCGGGCGGAACGGCGAATCGGGGAAATTCGTAACCCAGATTCTCCAGGGTGAATTCGATTTCATCGGCCACCCGTCTGGTGTTGTCCAACAGTTCGGGATGATCCGGAAAGAATGTGGACATTTCATTCGGTCCCTTGAGAAAACGCTCTCCGTTCCGCGACAGCAGTTTCCCAGCGGTATCGAGAGGCACATGATTTCGCAGGCAAGTGAAAGCATCCGCCAACATCCGACCCTGTCGGGTGGCCGAGTTGACACTGTTGGAGGCAATCGTCATCAGACCATGCGCCTGGGAGAGATCGATCAGCTGACGATTAATCCACTCTTCCCCCCGGATTCGATGGCGCTGGATTTCAACCACCACGTTCCGCCTCCCGAACAGGCGGATCAGGCGCAGCAACCGCTTTTCAGCCAGAGCCGGATCGCCGCAAGCCAAAGCCCGCTGGATCGGTCCCGCCTCATCTCCGCTGAGCACCGTGAGTCCCTCCGCAAACTCCTCTAACTCGGCGATTTTGGCCCGACCTTCTTTCCGGGGATTGAGCAGGGGATTTTGGCGGGCGCATTTTTGCGACAGGCCGCGGAGTTTGGATCTCGTCAGCAGTTGACAAAGATTCTGGTAGCCGGTCCGGGTTCTCACCAGAACCGGCAGGACGGATTCTCCTTCCAGGGTAATTTCGGCCCCGATCAGGGCCCTGAATGGCTGTCCTTTTTCGTGGCGTAATCCTTTCGCCGCGTAATGTGCCCGCGCCGAACCATAGACCCCGTCGCGATCGGTCAATGCCAGAGCTGTCATTTCCAGTTCCGCCGCCCGCCGGACCAGAGTTTCGGGATGGGAAGTCCCGACGTGGAAACTAAAGGCACTCCGGGCATGTAACTCGATATAGGAATCAGCCATAAAAGCCCTCCATCACCCATGATTTTTCCTCTCTCCGGACCAGCCGACAAAGGGCGCCATTTTCGAGTTCCACGTCCCACTCCTCCCGTGACCATCGGGTCTTCAACGGTTCCCACCAGTTCCCGGAGCTGCGCCACGGACCGCGGCAGTGGCGAATATTCTCCCGCAGTCCGGTGGCTGTCCTGATCCGGGCGGGCCGCGGACTACCGTTCATTGATACGAGTGTCACTTCGACCCGGACAGGGGGCCTGAGGCGGCGCAGAGGCAGTCCGAGACAGGGGGGCGCTCCGGGCGGTCTCGGAGTCATGTCGAGGCCTTGCCCTTCCTGAAAGGGACGTATCCTGAAGACATCGGGTCGGTGAGTGTCGGGCAGTTCCGGAGAACCAACGCGATCCCTGCCCAGCAGACCTTCCAGCCGGGCCAAAGTTTCGCCGAGGCGGTTTGGATCACGCAGAGCGGGTTCGAAGAGGCGAAACTATCTCCAGGTGGCCCTTGTCGGCGCAATGCTCATGCCCAGTCCGATGACGGGCGCGGCGGCGTTGAAATTCTCCAGGTGAGCATGCAGCATCCCGAATAAGACCTCCACATCACAGGTGGGATTCTGGACCCGGAATGATCGCTGATAATTTTTCTCATTGGAAAGATCGAGACGCAGATGGAGATCTCCCGCCACCAGCCGGGCTGTCGCGAGACGTGTGCAGATGGTTTCCAGGACGCGGCGGATCACCAACAGAAGCGGCTCGAGATTCTGGATTTCGTGGTCCAGTTCCATCACTTGTGAAAAATCAGTCGGCGGACGTGTCAGTCGCAGCAGACGCGACTTTTTTCCCTGGACCGTCTCCCACAGGTCGATGGCTCCGGCTCCGATGCGCTCCGCAAGGTCTTTTTTCGGCAATGCCAGAAAATCCCCCACAGTGGAAATTCCCCACAGGGCCAACACCATGGCCAGGTCTGGAGGTGGCTCCAGCGCGGCGAGTGGCAGAGGGGCGAGGAAGTCGCGCAGGGCGTTCTCGTCACCCACTCCGACGGACCGGACGGGATCGGCCAACTTGGCGATGAGGCGCGCCAGATCGGGATTTCCGGCAATGCCGATTTGGCCCCGCAGAGAGTGTTCCGGAGCGGCCAGTTCTTCAACCAGTTCCCAGGCTGCGTCCCATTCGCGACCGTAAGGGGTATTCTGCCGCCCGTTCCAATGAGGTGCGCCGATCAAATTCAAGGTGCAGGCGCCGGGTGCGGTTTCCTCAAAATCGGGTGTTTGCCGCACGGCGAGTTTTGTCAGAATACCCTGTGCCGCCGTTTCGTCATCCGCCGACCGATTCAGGAGAATCAATTCACCGCAGCGTGCCTGCCCCTGAGCCGCTGTCATGCCCGACTCCACCCCCATTTCCCGGGCAAGATCGGTTGTGGCAAGGATTCGGGCTTTGCCGTCGTCACCGTTCCCTTCAGTCAATTCCAGCAGAGCGATGGGCTTCGCCTTTGCCGCTGCCAACAGATGAGGCAAATTCCGCAGTCGCGCCTGCAGGTAAAATTCAGGTAGAAAAATAACGGCAAACATGACTCGATCCGCGCCCCGCACCGCTTCAACCAAAAATCCGGCCCGCCACTCATCCCACCTCCGCCAAAGCCCGAACGGGTAAAGCGACGGCAGAAGTTCTTTCCAGTTTGGGAAGCACCGCAATGTCTTCCCTTCTCTCGTCAAAAACAGACAGCGAAAACCGATGCCTCAACCGGAATCGGAGTTCCGCGCAGGGAAGAAGTTTTTCCACCGTGAACACCAGCAGAATCGTGTCCGCCTCTTCGGCCAGAGTTCGCAATCGATACCACGATCCGGAGCGAATTTTACGCATTTCCTCAAGCGGGTTCATCTGCAAATCCAGTATCACCAGGGGCAGATTCCCGTCCCTCAACAGCCAGTCGGCCGCCTGCACCGCTTCATCGGCGTGAAAACATCGCACCCACAGAAAGTGCCGGTCCATTCCGGTGTCCCCGGTCATGGATGGGGGATCAAAGCTGTCCCTCCCATCAATCAACACGGGACGAACCGCGCCCCTCTCCAATTGAAAAAGCAATTGGTCAATCAACCACCCGGTTCCTGAACTCGCCGACTCCCCAATCACTTCATAGAGGTGGCCTCTCCGTAGGCCAACCGCATCGAAACAGTCCACCCCCGTCCGAAAAATTTCGCCCCCCCCTCTCCCCGACGGGGCAATCGACGACGCGGTGGACGTCGTGGCCGCGGTGAATTTCTCACTCAATATCTTTCGAAGATCCAGTATGGCTTTCCGCTTCTTTTTCTGATTCATGTTCAAACGAACATATCAGGAAAACCGGTCCTGTCAAAAAGATATGTCTTTATGCTTTTAACAAAGCAGCCAAATGGCAAGACACGGCGCTGGCCAGTCCGGACTGGTTGTAGCCGCCTTCCAGAACGGAGATCAGTTTTCCCCCGGCGAACTCTCCGGCCAGATCAATGAGAATTTCAGTGAGATCGACAAAGTCCCTATCATTCAGGGTGAACTGTCCCAGGGGGTCGCCATTTCTGCTGTCAAATCCGGCGGACAAAATCACCAGATCCGGTTTGAAATCTTTCATCTTTGACGTGAATTCGTTTTGGAAAGCAGCGCCGATCCGTTCCATGCCACTCCCGGCGGGGAGCGGCACATTCAAGGTGGCTCCGGCGCCTTTCCCTCTCCCGGTTTCGGACTGGCTTCCGGTGCCGGGATACCACGGATACTGGTGTGTGCTGAAATAAAACACGCTTCCGTCCTCGTAAAATAAGTCCTGGGTCCCATTGCCATGATGAACATCCCAGTCGACAATGGCGATGCGCCCGATTCCATATTTTTCCTGGGAATAGCGGGCGGCAATGGCAACGTTGTTCCAAATACAAAATCCCATCCCGCGATCTGCCGTGGCGTGATGCCCCGGCGGCCGAACCGCGCAAAAGGCATTTTTCACTTTCCCCCCGATCACAGCATCAACCGCACGGAGCACTCCCCCGCTGGCCCGCCGGGCAACCTCCAGCGATTTTGGTCCGAAGCTGGTGTCTCCGGTGCTGAGAACTCCGGAGTTTTTTCCGTCGATTTCACGGAGCACTGTTTTCCAATAACTCTCCGTATGACAGAGCAAAACCTCGTCATCGGTGACTTCCCGAGGCTCTATGGATTGGCATCTGGCAATCAGATCATCCTCCCCCAACCGCCGACAAATGGCTTGAATCCGCCCGGAAGCCTCGGGATGATGCTCCCCCGGATCGTGCTCACAAAAGAGGGTATCGAGAAGCAATCCAGTCTGTTTCATTGGTCCCGTCGGGTTCCTTTGGCATTTCACGTCGCGAAAATCGCAGGGCAGAGTATTCTAAGCCCATGAACGAATTATCCCAACAAATTACCGAAGACATGAAAAGCGCCATGCGGGAAAAAAACACGATCGCCCTGAACACGATCCGAATGTTGAAATCCATGATCAAAAATGCCGCCATCGAAAAGGGAGGATCTGACACCGAACTGAACGATGCCGAAATTGTGGCCGTCATTCGCAGGGAAGTGAAAAAGCGGCAGGACGCGGCTCAGCAGTTTGAGAAAGGTGGCCGCGATGAACTGGCGGAGAAAGAAAACGCTGAAATTGCTGTTCTGAACAACTATCTGCCGCAAGCTCTCAGTGATGACGAGTTGGCAAAACTGATCGATGAAGCCATCGAAAAGGTGGCCGCCACTTCGAGAAAAGAAATGGGACAGGTCATGAAAATCCTTCAGGAAACAACCGCTGGTCGGGCTGACGGAAAAACCCTTTCTCAGGCAGTTATGGCAAAACTAGGATGACCCGTTGAGCTACCGATGATTTCGGCCATCATAGTGGCTGCCGGAAGCAGCCAGCGCATGGGCTTCGATAAATTGGAGGCTGATCTTGCCGGTCTCAGCGTACTCGCGAGATCGATCCTCGCCTTTCAGGAATGCGCGGATGTCTCGGAAATTCGAGTGGTTAGCCCAAAGGACAAAGTCACCGCAGTCGGGCAACTTGCTGAAGAAATTGGAGCGGACAAGTTCATCGAGGCCGTCGCCGGAGGTGCAGAGCGTCATCTTTCCGTCTGGAATGGGATCCGAAAATTGGAGGATTCCAGAGCGGGACTCATCGCAGTTCATGATGGAGCGCGCCCTCTGGTGTCGCCCGCCGCGATTTCCGCCTGTGGAGAAGTGGCCAGCCAGTGGGGAGCCGCCAGCCTGGCACACCGGGTCACTGACACCTTGAAGCGCGGAAATGCGGCTGGCGAAGTGTGTGGATCTGTTTCCCGGCGGAACCTCTGGGCCATGGAGACCCCACAAATTTTTGATTTCGGTCTCCTGCGTGAAGCGTATGAGAAAATCATGGAAGAGGGGCGGAAAGTCAGTGATGAGGCTTCCGCATTACAGGCAATCGGGATCAAAGTCAGGCTTGTCGAAAACCACAACCCAAACATCAAAGTCACCGTTCCCGCCGATCTGGCAATCGCTGAAAGAGTCCTGCAAAACAAGGCGGAGAAAAACTGAGCCGATCCTGTTTGCATTCACTCTCTTTTCCGCGTTAGCGTGGAGCCATGTCCTATTCCATTAAAACAATCGATATCTTTGTCCGCGAGATGCCCCCCAACCGGATGCAGTTTGCCATTGGGAAAAGCAGCCAGGATCAGGGCAAGTTTATCGAGGCCGGAAAGCGCCGTCCCCGCGCCCTTCTTCTGGTTCGACTGGAATTGGAATACGCTTCGAAGGGAGAAAAAACCCTCATTGCCTGTTCCGGTGATCGGCCCTCGTTCGGATGGCTCGACAAACGCCCTGGGCGGACTCCTGATCAGAAACTTCATGATCTGATTTCACTGGTAAAAAAGGCCCGTGAAATTTATCTGGAGAACGGGCGGAAATTTGACTCTCCTTTTGCCCTCTGGCACGATTGCTACAAAAAGATCATGGCCTATGGTCGGGCCAACGGTTACGAGGATCTCAGTTCCAGCTACGCATCAGCGCTCTTTGAACGCGCCGTGATTGACGCTGCCTGTCGCGCCGGGAATTTGTCGTTTTTCGACATGGTAAAAACCGGAAAACTGGGAATCAAGCCCGAAGCAATCCACCCTGAATTGAAGGGGTATCACCTGCCCGACTGCGTTCCGGCAAATCCCCGAACACATTTTTTCATCCGGCACACCATTGGTCTCGCCGATCCCATTGTGGCCGGTGATTTGAAACCGGAAAACCGCGTCAATGACGGTGAACCCGAAACTTTGGAAGAGTACCTCAGGTGTTACGGCCTGAGGTATTTTAAGATCAAAATTTCCGGCAACCGCGGAGCTGATATTTCCCGTCTCAGTAAAATCTGGAACCAGGTTTTGGTGAAAGTGGAAGAACCCGCTGTGACCCTCGACGGAAATGAAGCCTACCGGAACATCAAAGTTTTTGCCGATTTCGTCTCAGACTTTGAAAAGACGCTTCCCGCCCTGTTTCATCATACGCTCTTCATTGAACAGCCGCTGACTCGGTTGATCACTCACGACGTCGCAAGCTCTGATTGGGTGAAGGAAATCGGAAAACGAAAACCGCTCCTGATCGATGAGGCGGACGGTAGGAACGATTCCTTCAAAAAAGCATTCGCCATTGGCTATTCCGGAACCTCGCATAAAAACTGCAAGGGAGTCTTCAAATCGCTCCTCAATCGCATGCTCTGTTTTTATTTTTATGACAAAACGGGCCGAGATGCCTTTCTCAGCGGAGAGGATTTATCCAATATGCCCATCGTTCCCCTCCACCAGGATTTCGCATCTCTGGGCGTGCTCGATATCGCCCATTGCGAGCGGAACGGATATCACTACGGATTCGGTTTATCTCATCTGACTGAGAAAGAGAAACGCCGAGTGGCCAAAAGGCATCCTGATTTGTATGTGGCGCGGGGCAAAGAACTATTTCTCAATATCCGGGATGGCCAAGTGACAACCGCATCCCTGCAAACCCCTGGATTTGGCGGCAGCACGATGCCCCAGTGGGATGCCCTCACTCGTCTGGGTGATTGGGAAGCGTGAGCGGAGGCGGCTCACTTTTTCTCTTCCTGCAGCGCCTCCTGCTCGGCTTTGGAAATCCTCGACACACGATCAACAGATGTCTTCGTCAGGATGTTTCCCTTGGCTCCCCGTCCCTTCACGCTGAGGTCACCGAAGCAGAAGTCGATCTGAAGTTTGCGCAGGCGTAGTTCCGGCTTCAAATGAACGCGGACAAATATGGCAGCGTCTTCCTCTGTGTCGTGTTCACTGAACCACAGCACTCTGGTGCCCGCTTTTCCACTGGTGAGGTCATACAGCTTCTCGCGAGTCACGCCGGCCACCTGAAAACGCTTGGCCATGGCCCGCCCACCACGCCCATCGCGGTAAATCATGTTATAAACTTTTGGTTCGTCCCGGTTGAAAACAGCGACGTGGATATTGTCTTTCCCGACAAAAACCTTGTCGGTGATCTTGACGACCCGCATGGTCCCGTCTCTGGAAAACGCGATAATGTCATCCAGGCGTGAACATTTTCCTATGGCCTCGTCCCGCTTCATCCCGTAACCCGCGAAGCCGTCTTTCCGATTCACATACAGTGTGTCATTGGCAACGACGACGGTTTTTGCATCCACTTTCTCGAAGGTGGTCAACCGGGTTTTTCGGGATCGATCCTTTCCGTATTTTTCCTTGATGTCTTTGAACCACTTGATGGTGTATCGGGTGAGGTTTCTCAGATCTTTTTCGGTTTCAGCAATTTGATCCTCGATACCGCGGAGGAGTTCGTCGGCCTTAAAGGCATCGTATTTGGATATCCGTTTGATTTTGATTTCGGTGAGACGGACCACATCATCATCGGTCACTTCGCGCCGAAGCAGTTTGAGGTAAGGACGCAATCCCTCCCAAATCTCGGCCATGACAGCCTCCCAGGTTTCGCATTCCTCTATGCGACGGTAGATTCTCTTTTCGATAAAGATTTTCTCGAGGCTGGAAAAATGCCATCGTTCCTCCAACTCAGAAAATCTGATCTCGAGTTCCCGTCGCAGAAGATCCCTGGTTTGGCGGGCATTGTGCCGGAGAATATCGGTGACAGCGAGGAAGTTTGGTTTGTTGTCCTGAATGACGCAGGAATTCGGAGAAATCGAGACCTCGCAATCCGTGAACGCGTAAAGTGCCTGAACTGTCTGATCCGCATCCGATCCGGCGGGAAGGAAGACATGAATCTCAACCTTTTCCGCCGTGCAGTCTTCCAGTCGGGAAATTTTGACTTTGCCTTTTTCGTTGGCCTTTAAAATCGAATCACAAAGACTGCCCGCCGTGGTTCCGAAGGGAATTTCGCGGATGACAAGCTGCCGGGCTTTGACCCGCTCAATGACCGCGCGAACTTTCACCTTTCCTCCCCGCAATCCGTCGTTGTAGTCCGTCACATCGGCTGTTCCACCCTGGGGAAAGTCGGGGAAAATCCGGATCGGCTTTTTCCTGAGAACGTCGATGCAGGCGTCGATGATCTCGTTGAAATTATGAGGTAGGATCTTGCAGGCGAGACCAACGGCGATTCCCTCCGCGCCGTGGGCCAGGACCAGGGGAAATTTTGAAGGGAGAGTAACCGGCTCCCGGTTACGCCCGTCATAACTGGCCGCCCATTCGGTTGTCTTGGGATTGAAGAGGACCTCGTTGGCGAATTTGGAGAGTCTCACCTCAATGTAACGGGGAGCGGCGGCTTCATCACCAGTGAGAATATTTCCCCAGTTTCCCTGAATATCCATGACCAGTTCCTTCTGGCCCAGATGGACGAGCGCACCGCCGATGGCTGCGTCGCCATGGGGATGATACTGCATGGTGTGACCAATAATGTTGGCCACCTTGTTCAATCGCCCGTCATCTTTTTCTTTCAATGAATGCAGGATGCGCCGCTGCACCGGTTTCAATCCGTCATTGATGTGCGGAACGGCACGCTCCAGAATCACGTAACTGGCGTAATCCAGAAACCATTCTGAATACATTCCCTCTAACGGTGGATCGGGCTCGGGCATGTTATCCGAAAAATATCAATTTCCAGTTTCCCTCACGCAGCGGCGGCGTCCTCGTTCACTTCCGCCCGTTCCTCGAAACCAGTTTCATCCTCCTCCACCACATCAATTTCGACCTTGAGATTCCTGATGATGTAATCCTGTCGTTTGGGAGTGTTTTTCCCCATGTAAAATGCCAGGAGTTCCTCAATCATCTTGGGTTTCGGAGGCAACTCGACCGGCGCCAGTCGCATGTCATCTCCGATAAAGAGCTTGAATTCATCCGCCGAAATTTCTCCAAGCCCCTTGAACCTCGTTATTTCGGGAGAGGCCAATTCTTCCAGGGCGGCACAGCGCTCCTCATCCGTATAGCAGTAGCGGGTTTCCCTTTTGTTTCTCACTCGAAAAAGCGGTGTCTCCAGAATGAAGACATGTCCCTCACGGATCAGGTCCGGAAAAAATTGCAGAAAAAATGTAATCGCCAGAAGCCGGATATGCATTCCGTCCACATCGGCATCGGTTGCGAGAACGACATTCCGGTAACGCAGTTTGTCGATACCGTCTTCAATCCCCAGAGCAGCCTGAAGCAAATTGAACTCTTCGTTTTGATAAACCACTTTCCGGGACATCCCGTAGGAATTGAGCGGTTTCCCGCGCAGAGAAAAAACGGCCTGGGTCTCCACCTTCCGGGCTTTTGTGATGGATCCACTGGCCGAAACACCCTCGGTGATAAACAGGGTGCTCTGCCCGGCAGCCTGGTGGGCGGTGTGGTAATGAACTTTGCAGTCGCGAAGTTTCTTGTTATGAATTTTTGACACCCGGGCCCGCTCCCTGGCCAGCTTTTTAATTCCTTTCAGTTCCTTGCGCTCGTGTTCCGACCTGAGAATTTTCTCCTGAATGGCGACGGCGGTTTCTCTTCGACGATGAAGCAGATTGTCCAACTGAAGCCCCATAAAATTGCCGACAAAGGTGCGAATCGTCTCACCCTTGGGCGCCATTTGGATGGATCCCAGCTTGGTCTTTGTCTGGGACTCAAAAATGGGCTCTTCCACTTTCACGCTGACGGCGGCGATGATCCCTGAGCGAATGTCCGGGGCATCGTATTGTTTTTTAAAATGGGTCCGGATGGTGGCGACAATCGACTCCCGAAAGGCTGCCTGGTGGGTGCCTCCCATGGTGGTGTGCTGCCCGTTGACAAAGCTGTAATATTCCTCCCCGTTCTGCTCGGTGTGGGTGAACGCCACTTCAATGTTCTTGTCAATCAGATGAATGACCGGATAGAGCGGTTCTCCGGAACCCTCCAGATTCTCCTTGAGCAGATCGAGCAGTCCGTTCCTGGATTTGAATTTTTTCCCATTGAGCGACAGCGTCAGCCCCGTATTGAGGTAGGAATAGTTCCTCAACATCGTTTCCACATATTCCAGATCCCATTGGTAGGGACCGAAAATCTCCTCGTCCGGTTCAAAGGAAACAACGGTGCCGTCAGCTTCGGTTGTTTTGTGGACCTTTTCCGTTTTCCCGGTCACCCGCCCCTGGCCAAACTCAACGGCTTTGGTTTCCTTTCCCCGGAAGCTCTGGATTTCAAAAAAACCGGACAAAAAATTCACCGCTTTAATACCGACTCCATTGAGACCAACCGACTTTTTGAAAGCCTCACTGTCGTATTTGGCACCGGTATTGATGATAGAGGCGCAATCCAGCAGCTTGCCGAGCGGAATGCCGCGCCCGTAGTCGCGCACCTTCACAAATCGATCCTCTATCTCAATCTCAATGAGATCGCCCTTTCCCATGACAAACTCGTCAATGCAATTGTCAACAGTCTCTTTGAGCAGGACATAGATTCCGTCATCCGGGGAGGAACCGTCACCCAGTTTTCCGATGTACATTCCGGGCCGGAGCCTGACGTGTTCCCTCGGCTCAAGAGATTTGATGTGATCTTCCGTATAATCAGCAGCCATGGCAGGTTCAATAAGTTCTCTCTATTATTTAAGAAAACTTAATGAATAGCAAGTATTCAGTTGTGGATTCCAGCACGGGGAAGTCGGGGGCCCCGCCCCTGGGTGACATAAAAGACTGTTGAGCTGGGCAGGCAACCCTGTTGGGTTGTGGGGGTCTGCAAAAAGGTGACTCCAATGGCGTAATCACTTTATTTTATGCATCCACTTGTAGTCCTCGATGGATTGCCTGAGTTCCTCAATTTCACTCTCCAAGCGCTTGGCCTCCTTGAGCAGTGTGCCATCTTTCATCGCTCGTTCCAGTTCTTTTTTCTGGCTGCCTTCTGCTTTCAAGAAGGAAGATCCCAGACTTTTTCGTCTCTTCTCCAATTCCTTGATCCGATCTTCTCTCCGTGCGACATAGGGATCTTTTTCACGGCTACCGGAGGCTCCCTTTTCCGGGGCGGGAGTCAATGGAAGTGAGTTGGCGAAGTCCCGATCCTTTTTTGACAAGCTGTTGATCGAATAGACGAAGCGCATTCCGTCCGCTTTTCTGATGATGGTCACCGAATCCGCATCTCGGCCAATCACCGTGACTTCCAGGGTCTTCCCTGACTCATTGGTAAGAGTCCGGTCGAGGGGCAGACTCGGTTTCGGCTCCGGATAATCAGGCTCGGTGATGCCCAGGCTCTTCTCAAGGCGACCAACCGGATCGCCGCAGCCGGTCAGCAGGGTCCCGGCCAGAAGAAATGCGACCCGTCTCCGGTTCATCCATTTTTTCAGATGCACGGTTTTCTTCATTCTGTTCAGAAAGGAACGGGACAGCATCAGTCAATTATTTTTCTGGCGCGATGACCAGTTCTTTCATCGCTTTGATATACTGATCCCAGTCAAAATCGGTCACGTCGTGTATCCCGGCCCGGATATGATAGCGAATAGTTTTGCCAACCGCCGTATTGACATCCGGGTGTTGCGTCACGCCGCCGAGTCCTTCCTTTCCGAGCAGTCGATAGACGATGTCCGCGTGCAGAGCGGAGAGAAATTGTCCTCTCGGGTCGGCCCACTGGTCTTCCGCGGCGCTGGCAATGCAAACGGGACGCGGCGCGATCAGGGCAATCAGTTGGTGTTGATCGACCGGCAGAGCCGACTCGTTGTCGTTGTATTTCTGGAAGTTATCGCAGAACCAGTGGGGAAAATTGGTATTGATACGCTTGACGGTTTCACCGAAATGACGGCGGCTCAGGGCGGCGCCACCACAACCTGAATCATTGGAAATGACCAGTGCGAAGCGTTGATCCCGTGCTCCGGCCCAAAGAGCGGTTTTCCCCAACCGGGAATGCCCCATCACGGCCACTTCCCTGGCATTGATGTCACCGGCTGATTCAAGATAATCCATGGCCCGGCTGAATCCCCATGCCCAGGAACCAATGGAACCCCACTGGTCCGGTTTTGGCTTCCCGTAGATGGCGTGGATGCCGTTCTGGAAGCCGTCATCGAAATCGGGATCGACATCGCCATAATACCAGGTGGCCAGGGCGATTCCGCTGTCGATGATTTTTTCAACCGGCCAACGGGAGGCCGCGGACCCGCGTGATTTTTCGGTGGCGCGATGGTCCTTCACTCTGCCCTCTTTTCGGTCGCTGCCCGACTCCCGCACCCACGATTTGGTAATGGAAATATCTTTGGAAAAGTGGATTGACTGATTGCCCTTGAAATTCGCTGTGAGAAAAGCGGGGGAGCCACCGTCGGGACGATTTTTTTCAGGCACGATGACCAGAAGATCGAGAAAGGGGCCATTTTCTTTTCCGTTGAACAGAAGGCGCACCTCGCGAAGGGAGGCCTTCCCGTTGAGAAAATGGTCCACCTTCTTTTTCACCACAAATTTCATTTCGGCCGGGCGACCCACGGGCGTTTTCCCATAGACGTTGACCTCGAACAAATGGAGGATTTCAGATCGTCTTTTCTTCCATTGGACCGGATCATTGACTCTCCGCCCATTTTCGAAAAAGAGGGGATCGGGCAGGGAGTAAAGTGGAACTTTCGATTCATCATAATTGGGTTCTTCCGTCTCCGCGGCGTGGAAGCCGGGGAGGCAGAGAAGCGAGAGGAAGGCCACGATGCAGGCTGCGGAAAATCTGATCATGAGCAAAGGCTAGAGGAAAGACGGGTGAAGGCAAGGTCCGAAATTGAGTTCGCCAAGGGAGGTTTTGGGGTGCAGGTTGGGGCATCGACGAACGCCAGCAGACCCAATCAGAAGAAACGGCCAACTGCCTCAGCCACGGTTTCGGGGCTCTTTTGAGCGTGGTCGCTCTGGTCGTCCTCGTCCTGAAAGCCGTTCGGTATGGCACTGTGTGGGAAATCTTCGGGACCAGCATTTTTGGCGCCAGCCTGATTCTGCTTTATTCCGTTTCCTGTCTGTACCACGGCGCTCGGAACCCCTCCGCCAAGCGGGTTCTCCGAATGCTCGATCACGGCTGCATTTTCATTCTGATTGCGGGCAGCTACACCCCTTTTGTGCTGGGCCCTCTTCGCGGTGCACTGGGCTGGTGGCTTTTCGGGATCATTTGGACTCTCGCCATCGCCGGTTTTGCCATGAAGATCGTTTTCCACCCGCGCTTCGCCAAACCGATGCCCCTTTTCTATCTTCTGATGGGTTGGCTGATTGTGGTGGCAGCCTCGCAGATATGGGATCGACTGCCCGTGGCCGGTGTTCTTTGGCTCGTCATCGGAGGTCTTGCCTACAGTTTGGGGGTGATCTTTTTCGTAATGGATCCCATGAAATTCGCGCACACCATCTGGCATTTCTTCGTAATGGGTGGCAGTGCCGCCCATTTTCTTGCCGTGTTTTACGGAGTGCTGATTGTGGCCAAATAACGGAGCAGCTTCAGCCGATCAATCTGTCAACTCGTGGCTGCGTAGCAGAGTCCCAATCCCAGAATCAGCACGAAAACGAGTTGCTTGAGTTTCTCCTGGGGAAAGCCATCAAGCGTTTTCTTGCCCAGCCAAACAGCTCCCAGGGCCGGAAGCGTGGCCCAGAGCACCATTTGAAAAATGCGGGCACTACAGTCCCCGCCACCAAACATCAGGCCCAGCCGGGACAAGCCCATGACCAGAAACGCGGATTGCATCATGGCAATCGATTGTGATTTGCTCCAACCCTGGGAATACGAGTAAACCACAATGGGCGGACCGCCCACGTTGAAGGCGCCGCCCAGTATCCCGGCCAGCAGGCCGACCGGGATTGCCGACTTTTCCGGGAGATGCAATCGGGGAAGAATCCGGCCCTTCAGCAATTCACTGAGAGCAATCAAAATCAGCAGGACACCCAGAACGCGGATGATCCAGGTCTCTTCCATGGCCCGCAATCCGTAATATCCGATTGGAATTCCCAGTAGCCCGCCAAAGATCAGGGGAACCGCTTTTTGGAAGGAAAACGCCGTGCGATTGGCCAAAAAGATGGCACTCGTGATGACAAGATTGAAAACGGTCACGAGAGCGATGCCCTCTTCAACCGGAATCACCAGGGGGAGAGTTGCCAGACAAACCAGAGCAAACCCGAAGCCGGTGGCGGATTGCAGAAATGAAGCCGCACCTAAAATGAAGACCACGAAGAGCAGATCAATCAAGTTCATGAATCCAACTTGGTTCCTGAAATCTTCGATCACTTTTTCGAGCCGCTTTCGGCCTTGATCTCCAGGCTGTGTCCGGCATTCGATTTTCCCTCGGCCGGGGCACCCGAAAGGAGGTCATCAGGACGGCCTCTCCATCGGGCAAGTGAGATTTCTCCAGGCAATCGGCCCAGAGCAGAATCCGCATATCCGGCGCCGATGTCGATGTCCGGATACCGTCTGATCTCAAAGTGCAGATGTGCCAGGTAACGGCCATTGGCCGTCCCAACGGTTCCCAATATGTCTCCACGCCTGAGTTGCTCGCCCATGGGAACGGTGATCGTCTCCAGATGAGCGTAGAATGTTTCAATCATCCGCCCGTCCATCAGTTCATGAAGTAGAATCACCACATTACCCCAACCATCCGAAGGCCATCCGGCAAACACCACCAATCCGTCGGCAACCGCATGGACGGAATCGCCCAGATCGGAATTTTGTCCTCCGATCCCATTGAGGTCATCTCCGAGATGTCTGGTGGTCAAAAAGGGTTGGGCGTTGTAAACGAGGGCGCCGTGCTCGCTACCCAGCGGAAAGTCAAATCGAACCGCCTTGGGCGCGGAAACCATTTCAATGGGTGAAAGAGTGGCAAAAGCGGGATCAAAAACAGCGTCTTCCCCCGCCTGGAGAAGTCCTGTTCGGGCGGTCGTTCCGCCCCGGGAGCCCCCATTTTTCGCAAGCGGGCCAAAGAGGGCCCATAACAACAGAAACACAGCCAGAACGATGACCATAATCGGGAGAAAATGACGCACCCATTCACGGAGGTGTTGCTTCAAATCTAAATTTTCCGGAATCTTCAAAGCACTGGAAACTACGGGGTGGCCGGGTAAAGTGCAACCGCACAGCCAATGACGTCGAATGCACCAGCCCAACGATTCCGCATTGATCTGGCCTATGACGGACGCTCCTATGAAGGATGGGGAAGTCAGGTCAGCGGCAACACCGTGCAGGATTCCCTCCAGCGGGCTTTGCAGAAAATCTGTTCTTCGATTACCGGCGCACAAGGCTCTGGCCGAACCGATGCCGGCGTCTCGGCAGTCAACCAGGTTGCCCATTTTGACGCTCCTTTGAATTGGCGCATGAAACCTCAGGAATGGTTGAAAGCCCTGAATGCCAATCTCCCGCCGACCATACGAGTTCATGGCTGCTTCCGGGTTGCCCCTGATTTTCACGCCCGGTTTTCCGCTTTGGAGAAAACCTATCGCTACGAAATATTTACGGGTCCTGTCCTGCCTCCTTTGAAGGTTCGATTGGCATGGCACCAACCCCGTCTGAGCGGGGTTCCCGACGAAAAATTGGCCCGGGCCATGGACCTTTTTGTCGGGGAACACGATTTCCGCTCCTTTTCAGCCAACCGGAATGATGGAAAGGATGAGGATCGCAACACCGTCCGGTCTGTCACGGCAGCCGTGTTGAGCCGCCCCGACAACGAAACGCTGTGGCTGCGTTTTTCGGGAAACGGGTTCCTCTACAAAATGGTCCGCTTTCTGGTGGCCACGGTGGTGACCCATGGACTGGAAAAAATACCCCAATCCGCGATCATCTCCCTTCTGGCGGGAGAAACTCCGAAAAAAAAAGCCCCTCTTTGCGCTCCGCCGGACGGATTGATTCTTGAGAATGTGCGATATGGGGTTGAAGTCGATGGGATTTCACGCGAATGAAGAAGGTTAACTGGAAATTATTATATGGCTTTCTTTTCTAAAAAATCCGGCCCAGAGGAAAACCGCATTGAAAATTGCGGACGCTGGCCCGTGCGACTGACAAAATTTTATCTGGAGGAGGATTACGAATTTCCGCCGACCGACATTCCCGATGTATTTTTCGTGCAGAAAGGAAATTTTCTTCACGAGACTGACGGAGGAGCACAGGCGCTGCATACGGGCGGCATCATTCGGGTCAATCCGGGAAACCGTCATTCCATTAAAAACCCGGAGAAAGTGCTCTTGATCCGGCTGCGGTATCTTCCGGAATGGTTTTCCGAAGAGTACAGTCTGATTATTCATTCACCGGATCTGGTGGCCCTGTTTTTCGATCAGAGTTGGTTTCAGTATCCTCGCGACGAAACGATTCACGTTTTCACGACCCGGAAAGAAGCAGCCCGCCGAATCAGCGAAGAACTGGCTTACGCTCAGGATCTCCTCTCTGAGGGCCGCCAATTCGAACCGGTGACCAGGGTCAGCCTGCTCAGGCTCATGATGTTGATTGCGGACGAATACAAGCGGTATTGGAGAGGAGTCGGAGAACTCGATTTTCGGCCGGAGGCAAAGCATGCTCTCGATGTAATCGAGCGAAAAATTCGGAACGGCGACCCATTTTATGAGAAAAAGATGGCGCGAGGCGGTTATGAATTTGCTGCCATCGAGACGGCATTCAGGAACCTGACGGGCTTGGAAATGAAAGCCTACGCAGATCGGCGTCGCGCCTTCCATGCAGCTGTTCGATTGTTGTCCACCCGTGAAGAACCCCGCGCTATTTCAAAATCGACGGGATTCAGCACCACATCACAGTTTTCCCAGTTGTTTCAGAATACTTTTGGAATTTCACCGAACGTCTACCGGGAAAGATTCGGACCATCGCAACTACCGGATGCCGCCAACGACGGGAAAGGGACCAACACGCAAGCATGAAAACGCCCGGTGAACAACTGACCATTCTCACGAGAGGCGCAGCACGGATTATCAGCGAAAAAGAATTGCTGAAAAAACTCCAACGGGGCGATCCCCTGCGGGTCAAACTCGGGGTTGATCCCACTTCGCCCGACCTCCATCTCGGCCATAGCGTCGTTCTGGAAAAACTGCGTCAATTTCAGGAACTGGGGCATCAGGCCGTTTTGATTATCGGTGATTTTACGGCTCAAATTGGTGATCCCACCGGACGATCCAAAACCAGGCCGCCCCTTTCCCGTGAAGATATTCTGGCCAATGCGGAAACCTACACCGAGCAGGCCTTTCGGATTCTCGACCGGGAAAAAACCGAGATTGTTTTTAACGGGGAGTGGTTCAATGAAATGGCTTTTTCAGACGTAATCCAATTGAACGCCCGGGTCACGATGCAACAGATGCTGCAAAGAGAGGATTTCAAAAACCGAATCGCCAATGACCAGGAAGTGAGGCTCCACGAGATCCAGTACCCGATCGTGCAAGGTTGGGATTCCGTGCAAGTCCGGGCCGACGTGGAGCTTGGGGGGACGGATCAGTTGTTCAATATTCTGGTGGGTCGTGACATGCAGAAATCCGAGGGAATGGAGCCGCAGGTGGTGATTTGCATGGCCATTTTGGAGGGCCTCGACGGCGTGCGGAAAATGAGTAAAAGCCTCGACAACTACGTGGGGATCAGCGAGCCTTCGGAGGAAATGTTCGGCAAACTGATGAGCATTTCTGATGAATTGATGGAGCGCTATTCACTTCTTTTACTGGGTGAAGAACTGAGAAAAGAAGTTCATCCGATGGAGGCCAAAAAATGGATCGCCACCAGATTGGTCACTCGTTATCACAGCGTAGGGGCGGCCATTGAAGCAAGAGAGAGATGGGAGGCCCGCTTCAGCCGGAAAGATATAGATGCCGGTGATTTGCCAGGATTTTCGATCGGCGAACGGAGAGATTTGATCGGCGTCGTGGTGGACGCTTATGCAAAGACTTTTGACGAGAAACGTTCCGGTTCGGAAATCCGCCGTCTGATTCAGCAGGGCAGCGTCCAGGTTGATGGAGAAAAAATCACCGACATCAAATCGGAGATTGAATGGCTTCCCGGACAGGTGTTGAAACTCGACAAAAAGCGCAGCGTCAGGATCGAATGAGGGAAACGGAACTCAGTTTATTCATTGCCTCCGCGGTATCTTTGGATTTCAGTGTCGGATGAAAAATTGGTTGCTTCTGCTTTTCCCCTCACTCGTGTTCTGGGTCCCGGTGACTCATGCCGAAAGAGATGCCCGTCCCAATATCGTCATGATCATGGCTGACGACATCGGGTATGAGTGCCTTTCCTGCAACGGGAGTTCAATGTATGAAACTCCCAATCTGGACAAACTCGCGGCGAGTGGCATGCGCTTTGAACACGCCCACTCCCAACCAATCTGCACGCCGTCGCGGGTGCAGATCATGACGGGTATTTACAACAACAGGAACTACATCCGATTCGGACTGCTGGATCCCAGGGCTGTCACGTTTGGAAACGTCATGCGTGAAGCCGGTTACGATACCTGCATCGCCGGAAAGTGGCAATTGGAGGGCGGAATGCCAGGACCGATCCATTTTGGTTTTGACCGGTATTGTCTGTGGCAGTTGACCCGGCGTCCCAGCCGTTATCCCAATCCGGGCCTGGAAATCGACGGGCGGGAGAAAGATTTCAAACAGGGCCAGTTCGGCCCCGATATCGTGAGCGATTATATTTGCAGTTACCTGGAGGAGAAAGGGGACAACCAGAAACCCTTTCTCGTTTACTACCCGATGATCCTGCCGCACTGGCCCTTTGTCCCGACGCCGGACAGTGAGGACTGGGATCCGAACATGTGGAAGAATGCAAAAAACGAACCCGGGGGATACAAAGACCAGAAATATTGGGACGGCATGGTGCGCTATACCGATAAGATGGTCGGAAAAATCGTCGGAAAACTGGATGAACTGGGCTTGCGTGAAAGCACCCTGGTGATATTTACGGGTGACAACGGCACCTATGCCGGAATCCGCTCTGAATTCGACGGGCGGGAATACATGGGCGGCAAAGGGAGCACCAAAGACAATGGAACCCACGTTGCCTTCATCGCCAGTTGGCCGGGGACGATTGAATCCGGGCAGGTGAGACAGGATCTGGTCGATTTTACCGATGTGTTTCCCACAATGGCGGAACTGGGAAAGGCAAAAAAACCTGACGATCTCGACGGACAGAGTCTGGTCCCTGTTTTTACGGGAAAAGGATCCCGAAAAAAGGACACCATTTACTGCTGGTATCATCGGGACGGCATTCGCGATCAGGCGAGTCAGCACACCCGGAATGCGCGATACAAATTGTATGACAACGGCAAGTTCTACGATGTCAAAACCGATCTGCTTGAAAAGAATGATCTGGCGAAAGATGGGATTCCCCCGGAACTGACAGACATCTATAACCAACTGAAGTCTGCTCTTGAAAAACACCAGGCTGACACCCGGAAGGCAGATCCCATTCAGGAGAAAAAGCGGATTGCAGCCAATACGAAGAAAAGGAAAAGCAAGAAAAAGAAGTGAAGCTTCCTAAATTTTCAGGGCTGTTCTGAATTCACCGTTTTTCAACAGGCCCCTAAAGTCTGAAGCTCGACAGACTCCTGGTTCGACATCCCCGGATGTCTGCCTGTCAGCCGTTCCTGTATTATAACACGTATACGAGGATGGTTTTTCCTTGCGAAAATCACATCAACCTGATATGCACGTTCAAACGAAGCACGCATGAGCCATAAATCGAACAGGACCGAAGATGAAATGAACCTGTTGAAAGTGCAGCTTGGCCCGGTTCAAGATTTTATCGCCGCGGCCCGGAAACCGGGCGCCTGACCTGGCAACCCTCTTTCGTTTCAAACCCAACCCTGTTCGTTCAGTCGTTCAAAAACGCATGAAAACCAAATCCATCACCCTGCAGGCCCTGATTTCGGCAAGTCTCGCGCTCACCGCCTGCGCGCAATCGACCAAACCCACCCACGATGAAGCGGCCCCCGCTCTTGCGGAGGCGGCCAGGGTATTCTCCTTCGACGATGCGGAAGCCGGCAAGACGCCTGCCGGATTCACCGCCGGGCTGACCGGCGGCGGGGGCGCCGTTCGCTGGGAAGTCCAGGAGGTCGAAGGCGCACCCTCCGGAGGGAAGGTTCTCTCCCAGCTCAGCAACGACCGCACC
>Ga0114931_10002663_pt1 | contig 22664 bp, 13 predicted proteins | sample 2SBtaG_FD_89579 | JGI IMG/M metagenome (GOLD analysis project Ga0114931, IMG submission 89579) | Deep subsurface microbial communities from Kolumbo volcano to uncover new lineages of life (NeLLi) - 2SBTROV14_V59a metaG | ecosystem: Environmental > Aquatic > Marine > Volcanic | place: Kolumbo... | reverse complement strand
TCCTTCGACCGCGCTGGAAGATGCAGTTGCCTATGCCGCGGACCACGACGTGGTCTGCGTTGCTCCTACCGGCAACACGCAAGCGCTTGGCGTTGCGTTTCCGGCTCGCTACGACGGGTGCGTTGCCGTCGCTTCGACCACAAACACAGACCAACTCGCGTCGTTCTCCAATTTTGGTGACGAGGTGGAGCTTAGCGCTCCTGGATTCAAAATCTGGTCGACGATGGATAGCGGCGGGTTCGGGTTTGAGCCGACTCCCGGAGGTCAATCCGCCACGGCCCTGGTGGCGGGAGTCGTTTCGTTGGTTCGATCGTATGCGCCTCAGCTTAGCGCAGTGCAAGTGCGTGATATCCTCGTGAACTCAGCCGACGATCTCGGTGCGCCCGGATGGGATATGTTTTTTGGTGCGGGCAGGGTCAATGCCCGGCGGGCGCTGGAGCAGACTCCGGCACCGGCATTGCGATTTTCGTGGGAAGCGGGCATACCATCGACGATCCTTCCCAATCGAGTGACCCATGCGATCGTAACGATCGCGAACGAAGCGGAAATGCTCGTACCCGACTCGCCCGAGCTACATTTTCGAGTTGTTCCCGGCGGAGATGAAACGTCGTCTCCGCTTAACGACCTTGGCAACGGACGCTATGCGATTTCGTTTCCCGCGATTTCATGCAAAACGCAGATAGAGTTTTACATTACGGCGTCTGGAAAGGGCGGCACCGTTGTAACAGACCCGCCGCACACTCCCCTTCGCGTCCATCGTGCCGTAGCCGTTGCTACGGATGTCCTTTTTGACGACGACTTTGAGACGGATTTAGGGTGGAAAAGCGAGGTTGCTGGGGCTTTCACAACAGGAGCCTGGGAACGCGTTGATCCGGTTGGGACATTTAGCTCAACCGTTGCGGTGCAACCGGAATACGATGCCTCATACAACGAAAAGACGATGTGCGCCGTTACGGGGCAGCATGTAGCGGGAAATGGCGTGGGGTGGAACGACGTTGATGGTGGACCGGTTACGCTGACGTCGCCGCCGATTGCGCTTTCAACGGGCGAAGCCGAGGTGAGCTTCTGGTGCTGGGTGTTTTCCCAGTCGGGCAACACCGACGCCCTGACGGTCGAGGTGTCGCGTGATGGTGGGGTGAGTTGGTTCGTTGCGAAAGAAATCTCCGCGACAAATGGTTGGGAATCGCACCGCTTTCGCCTCAGCGATGTTCCCCAGGCGTTGGGTAATGAGTTGCGGCTGCGTTTTGTCATCGGCGATCTCGACAATGACTCGTTGATAGAAGCGGCGGTCGATGAGGTTCACGTCGAAAGCATCCGATGTAACGAAACCCCCGGCGATGTTGACGAAAACGGGTCGATCAATCTGCAAGACTTCCGCACGTTTATTGGGTGTATGTCGGGTCCGAATCAAGTCGTGCTGAATCCGCCGTGCGTATTTCTCGATCTTTCCGACGGCGAATCCGTTGACATGCGCGACTTGGCGACCTTTCTCGCTCGTTTTTCCCCGTGAATCAAGTGCCAATTCATGTGCGACGCAAAAACATTACATCCTAACACTTCCCAAACCAAAAGGTTTGTGCTACGCTGCCGTCCGAGTTGGGCTGCGCGTTGAAACTGGCGCGGCTCTGGGCGTCAGTCAGTGGATCACAATTACAAAGGAGCAGGTGATGAGTAAGCGTACGTGGACGATTTTTTCGCTGTGTGGAATGGCACTTGTCTTTGCCGCAAGCCAGGGTCGGTCTCAGGAAAAACCAACCGATCCGGCCATGGAGGCGATGATGGCCAAGATGATGGCCTACGCCACGCCGGGTGCCAACCATCGGCACCTTGGCGCGTTCGTGGGCAGGTTCCATTGCGACGTGAAGTTTTGGGCAGACCCGAGTGCACCCGCGGAGGAGTCGACAGGCCTGATGGAGAGCACGTGGATGCTCGGCGGACGGTACGTCCAGCAGAAATACAAGGCGGAGTGGATGGGCCAGCCTTTCGAGGGATTCGGGTTGATGGGCTATGACAACGCCGAGAAAAAGTTTTTCACCACGTGGATGGACTCGTTTAGCACCGGTCTTTTCTTTGAGACCGGGTCGTGCGACGAATCCGGGAAAAACTTTACGCTCACTGGAAACAACTTTGACCCGCAGCTCGGCAAGAAACGCTGGACGAAGACGACCTTTGAAGTGGTCAATAGCGACAGACATATCATGCGCATGTTCAGCAAGGGCAAAGACGGAAAGGAGTTCAAAACCTTCGAGATGATCGCCACCAAGAAATAATCCGACACGCGACCCACACCAACGAGCCCACTCGACCGTGCGATGCGCGGTTCGGGTGGGTCTTTTTTGTCCTTGCGACTACGAGTTGTCGCGGCACAGGTCGCGCGTGGTTCGGACGATGTCTTGTTCTTGCGGTAGGACGAGGTTGGCGGCGTCGCCGAGGGGAATGTATGTGTCAACGGCTGCAATCCTCTTGACTGATATGTCGCCGCCACATCGTTCGTACAGGATCGCCAGAATCGCCTCGCCGACCCCACCTGTTTTTCGACCTTCGTCTACGATTACGACACGCTCGCTCGCCCGCGCCTGCTCGATGATGAGGGTTTCGTTCAGCGGGTTTAACCAGCGGAGGTCGACCACGCGAGCTTCGATCCCGTGCTTTTCTCGTAATTCTTTTGCGGCCCGCAGTGACATGTAAACCCCGTTTGCGAAGGTAAGAATCGTCGCGTCTGACGCGCCTTCGTTGTAGATTCCCGCCTCGCCCAATGGAATGGACTCTCCCTGTGCGGGGTATGCGAACGACCACTGGTGATCCTTGTTGGAAAACAGGTCTTTGGTCATGTAAAGCGCAATCGGTTCGACAAAGGCGCTTACTCTCCCGTCGATCTTGGCCATCGCCATGCAGGTGCGCATCATCTTGACCGCGTCGTCACCGCGCGACGGTGTGGCAATGATCAGTCCGGGAACGTCGCGAAGGGCTGCGATGCTGTTGTCATTATGAAAGTGTCCGCCAAATCCTTTCTGATACGCCCAACCCGCAATGCGCATCACCATGGGATTGCGAAATTGATCGTTGGAAAAAAACTGAAGCGATCCCGCCTCCCCTCGAATCTGATCTTGAGCGTTGTGGTAATACGCCAGGTATTGAATCTCGGGGATGGGTAAGAAACCGACGTGCGCCGCACCCACCGCCAATCCCAGAATCGTCGTCTCGTCCAGGATCGTGTTAAACACGCGCGCCAGTCCAAACTGCTTTGCCAGTCCCGTCGTGACGTGGTACACGCCGCCCTTTTTGGCCACGTCTTCACCGAAAAGCGTCGCCTCGGGATACTTGATCAGCAGATCGAACAATCCCTGATTGATCAGGGCAGCCATGTGTCTCGGTGGTTTGTTTTCGGGCAAATGACCTTCATCGCCGAAAACCGCCATCCGTTGTTCGCGCGCGACGATGCGGTCGGCTTCTTCCAGAACCGCCTGCGGCGAGTGCGGCGCAAGCACGGAAACGACTTGATCTACCGACGCAAGCTTTGGCGCAGTGGCTGCGTAGCGCGATCCCCCGGCAACGCGCGACCGCGCGGTTTCGTATATCTCAAGCACGCGCGAAGGTGATACAACCCCAAGATCAACCAACAACTTCGCCGAGGCAAGCAGGGGGTCCTTCGCTTCGTTCGCCTCGATTTCGCCCCAAGAGTGATACTCGGTTTCCGCATCGCTGCCGGCGTGCCCGAGCAACCGCACCGTGCGAAGGTGCAGAAAAACGGGTGTGCGCTCGGTCCGACAGGTATCCACGGCGCGTTTGGCAGCGCGGAAGGCATCGATTAGATCCAATCCGTCTCCACGAAAATACCGAAAGCCGACTCGATCGCGAAAACTCGCCTCGATCCAGTTCGCCGCGGTCTGCACGCTGATACCGATGCCGTTATCCTCGCACATGAACAACAGTGGTACCGGCAAATGGCGATAGGCGGCGTTGCTGGCGGCGTTGAACGCCGTTTGTGCCGTGGCATGATTGGCCGAAGCGTCGCCAAAGCTGCAAACCACGATTGCGTCCTGCGGTATGGGGGTTTGGATTCCGAGTCGTGCAGCGCGGGGGAGGGTCATCGCCGCTCCAACCGCCTTGGGAAGGTGGCTTGCGATCGTGCTGGTCTGCGGCGGAACGAAAAGAGCCTTGCTCCCCCATACCTTGTGGCGACCGCCGGAGATGGGGTCTTCGGCGCTGGCGGCGAAGCTGAGCATGGTATCTTTGACAAAATCAACGCCGGAAAATTTTCTGGATCGCTCGGCCATGAAGGCGCCCGATCGATAATGGATAAAGGCCAGGTCGGTGCGGCGAGTGATGCGTCCGACGACGGCGTTTCCTTCGTGACCGGCGCTGGCGATGGTGTAAAAACCTTCGTTGCGAGCGCGCATGTTGCGCGATTCGATGTCCTGATGGCGCACGATCACTTGCGACTCAAACAATTCGACCAGGTCGGCGGCGGTCAAGCCCGATTCATGGTCGATGATGTCGGTGATGGCGCGCGTTTGGATGCTTGCGGGAGAGGCAAGACCCTTCACGAAGTCGATAAAGTTTTCATCGACGACCTGCGCGCGGTTTAGATTGAAGCGGTGCCTGGGTTTGGTCACGATTGATTCGCCATCCTTTGAGGCGCGTCTTTGGAATCGCACTTGTTCACAAGGTGAAAGCTCAATCCGGTTTTCGTGGGCGGTGCAGGTTCTCTCCGCTTGCGGTGGTGTTTCATTCGCCCGCTTCCCTCCGGTCGGGCCCGGGTTGTCCGGTTACTACAGTGCCGCCACGCCGGTCAGTTCCCGACCCACGATGAGTTGGTGGATGGTTTCAGTCCCTTCGTAGGTAACGACGCTTTCCAGGTTCATCGAGTGGCGAATGGGGGCGCATTCGATGCTGATTCCGCCGGCACCGAGGATGTCCCTCGCTTCGCGGGCGATGTCCAGACCTATGCGCACGTTGTTCCACTTTGCGAGCGAGACCTGTGTGTGGTGCATCGTTCCTGCGTCCTTGAGTCGACCGAGCTGGAGCGCGAGCAGTTGCCCCAGCGTGATCTGTCGGAGCATATCGGCAAGTCGCACCTGCATGTGCTGTTTGCGGATGAGCGGTTCACCGAACAAGACCCGCTCGCGACAAAACTCGACGGCTTCTCGATAACAGGCCATCGCCGCCCCGATCCCACCCCAGGCGATTCCGTAGCGGGCTTGTGTCAAACACGAAAGCGGTCCGCCCAGACCCTCGGCGCCGGGAAGTCGGTTTGCATCGGGAATGCGCACGTTGTCAAAGAACAATTCGCTGGTGATAGATGCGCGAAGAGAAAACTTGTGCGGAATATCGCGCGTCGAGTACCCCGTCATCTCCTTTTCGACGAGGAATCCGCGCACCCCCTCATCGGTCGCCGCCCACACGATGGCTACGTCTGCGAGGGAACCGTTGGTGATCCACATTTTCGCCCCGTTGATGATCCAGTCGCCGCCGTCTTTTTTCGCGGTCGTTTTCATCGTCCCCGGATCGCTCCCCCCGTCCGGTTCGGTCAGACCGAAACAACCTATCTTTCGACCCTTGGCCATTTCCGGTAGCCATCGCTGCTTTTGCTCGTCTGTTCCGTACGCATGAATCGGAAACATGCACAATCCGCTCTGGACCGAGGCGAAACTGCGCACACCGCTGTCGCCGCGTTCCAACTCCTGCATGATCAATCCGTAGCAGACGTTGTTGAGTCCGGCGCAGCCATAGTCATCAAACGTCGGACCAAACAGCCCCAGTTCGGCCATTTCCGGCACCAGGTCCATTGGAAAGCGTTCATGTTCGAAGCACTCGCCGATAGTGGGGAGCACGCGGTCGTCCACAAAGCGAGCGACCGTGTCGCGCACTTGTCGCTCGTCCTCGGAAAGTTGAGATTCGATGTCGTAAAAATCAGGCATTTTGCTGTCTGGCACGGGGTTTCTCCTCGTATGGTTGCGCGGGCGAGCGACCTGGAGCACGTAACGGAACGCCAAGGCGGGCCGTTCGTTTCCGTCCCCCCTTCACAAGGGGGGATTGGGGGGGGTAGCCCCCGGGGCCGCGCGCCAAGTGATGAAAAATTCGCCACACTCAAAGGGGGGGCATGATACTCACTTAAGCGCGTAAACTCAATGCGGACCGTCCGACGGGATTTCAATTCGTAGCTCCATCGGTTAGAATCCCCGCACGGCTCTCTACAAGAGCCGAGTGACATCAAGGAACCCGACCGCGAGTTGTGACGTTTCGCGACAGACGGACGGGGATCGGGACCCATCATGGTAGAAAGCAGACCCGCGCCCGGCGCGTGCAATCCGACTGATTTTGTTCAATTAAAGCTCCCCTCTTGCGGGGCGGGCGAACCGCTACCGATGAGCATGGACGAAGCACGGCGGCGAGGCTGGAACGAACTCGATGTCGTTTTTGTCACCGGTGATGCCTACATCGACCATCCGAGTTTTGCGATGGCGATTCTTGCTCGCGTTCTTGAGGCGGACGGTTTTCGCGTGGGAATCGTCGCGCAGCCCGACTGGAAAAGCGCCGACGCGTGGCAAACATTCGGCAAGCCGCGCCTTTTTTTCGCCATCAGTGCGGGCAACATGGACTCCATGATCAACCACTACACGGCCAATCGCAAGATGCGCAACGACGACGCGTATTCCCCCGGCGGACAAATCGGTCTTCGTCCGGACCGGGCAACGCTTGCTTACTGTCAGCGTGCGCGGGAGGCGCATAAGGGGGTTCCCATTATCGCCGGGGGAGTCGAAGCAAGCCTACGGCGATTGGCCCACTACGACTACTGGAGCGACACGGTCAAGCGGTCGATCCTGCTCGATGCAAAGGCGGATTTGCTCGCGTTCGGAATGGGCGAAGCAACGATTGTCGAAATCGCTCGCCGACTGGGTAATGGCCAAACCGTCAGCGACCTTCGTGACATGCGCGGTGTGGCGTATACGATGGGGGCGAAGGAGAAGCCTCCGGAGGGGGATCACGTAATGACGCTTCCTTCGTTTGAACAGGTGCGGGAGGACAAGCGGGCGTTTGCGGAAGCGACGAGGCGGATTCATCTCGAAACCAATCCTTATAACGCCAAAACCCTCGTGCAAATGCACGGTCGACAGGCGGTTGTGTGCAACCCACCCCGTCTTCCCGAGTCGCAGCGGGCGATGGACTTTTTCTACGATCTTCCCTACACGCGAAAACCGCACCCGCGCTACAAAAAACCGATCCCCGCATTCGAGATGATCAAAAACTCCGTGACCATCATGCGCGGATGCTTCGGTGGCTGTACGTTTTGTTCGATCACTACCCACCAGGGGCGGATCATTCAATCGCGCAGCAAGGAATCGATCACACGTGAAGTCGCCGCGATCGGGAAGGATCGATCGATGAAGGGAATCGTCAGCGACATCGGGGGACCGACGGCGAATATGTATGAAATGCGCTGCGGCGATCCCGGCGTTGAGGCCATTTGTCGAAGGCTCTCCTGCGTGCATCCCACGCTTTGCAAACTTCTTGAAACGGATCATGGTTCGTTGATTGAGGTGATGCGCGAGGCGCGCAATCAAAAGGGGATTCGCAAAGTTTTCGTTGCCAGCGGAATTCGCATGGACCTCGCGCAGCGAAGCGGCGAATACCTCGATGAACTGACCGCCCATCACGTGGGCGGACACCTCAAGGTCGCCCCCGAACACAGCGACCCCGCAACGCTTCGCGTGATGAAAAAGCCCGACATTGACGACTTTGCGCGCTTCGCGGAGGCGTTTGAGGCGTCATCGAGGAAAGCGGGAAAGGAGCAATACCTGGTCCCGTACTTTATTGCGTCACATCCGGGGAGCGATGTTGGGGCGATGATTGACCTCGCTGTTTTTTTGAAGCAAAACGGGTATCGTCCGCAGCAGGTGCAGGACTTTATCCCCGCGCCGTTTGACATTGCAGCCTGCATGTATCACACCGGTCTTGATCCGATGACGATGAAACCGGTGCACGTTGCCAGGCACTTGCGCGATCGGAAAGTGCAACGCGCGCTGATGCAATTTTTTCAGCCGGAGAATTATTTTCTGGTGCGCAGGGCGCTGATTGAAGCGGGGCGGCGCGATCTGATCGGCAAGGGGTGTGACTGTTTGATTCCGGCGAAACCCCCCAGGGCGGCAATCGAGGCGCGACGGAAGCGGGCGGCGTTGGAGGCGAGGTCCGGCGATCATGTTCACTCGCGCCGGCGCGCCCCCGGTTATCGACCCAAACGCCGATCCAATTCGAAGCCCAAGACGCAATAGCGAGGATTGTGTAGAACAATGGCCACCAATTGTGCGGCATTGGCATCTTGCCGGTGGTTTCATGGTTGAGGAGTCCTCGCCACAACTGTCCTTTGTATAGGTTCTGTGGCGACGCGGGTTACCCCCCTGAATCCCCCTTTGTAGAGGGGGGACGAAGAGGATGATCGTAAAGTGGGGACGAAGAAGATGATATGACGAAAATTGCGATATGACGACGGCGGCGGTATGACGACGGAGACGGAGTTGTAACGAAAATGAGAATGTGTGTAGGCGAAGAATCCCCGACGATTGTATAGCGAGCCGCGGACATCAGTCCGCGCGGTGTTTGCGAATTCGAAACGGCTTGGAATGTCCGCCACCCGCTACATGAGAATAGATTCTGCCGTTAGCAGGGGGTTCGTTTTGCTCGCCGAGACGTTCAGCGCGATTTTCTCCGCGCGGGCACTGCCGTGCGTCGAAACTCTTGCTTGGAAAAGGGGCATGACCGTAATGAACCGTAGCACGAAGAAGGTTTCACTGGGGTCAGGAGATGTGATCGCCTCGCACAAGGATGACATCGAAGAAATCTTCAGGGGTGGCCTTTTTACAATCTTTTCGAAAGTGTACACCGATGGAATGGTTGCGCTTCCGGGCCGAAGTCGCCACGGCCCACGCGACCGTCAGTTCATTTTGCAACTCCCACCCCGCGCGGGCGTCGAAGGTTTTGTCGAGCACGTAGTGTCCCCAGAATCCCAGAATCTCGCACGTTTCTTTCAGGCGACTTTCGGTGCGTACAATCCCGGCATTTCGCCACATCACGCTTCGTAGCGAGTTGCGAATATCGGCGACATCAAGCGGCGTGCGAGTCGAGGCGGGGATCACATTCACAACCGTGGACACCGGGGATTTTCCATTGGCGTCGCGGGACTCGCGACCCGCCCGCAATCCGGCCACGCGCCCAAAGACCAGCCCTTCCAACAGTGAATTACTCGCCATCCGGTTCGCACCGTGAACGTCCGTACAGGACGCCTCTCCGCAGCAAAGTAGTCCGTCAACGGAGGTGGCCGTGTCGATATCGACGTCCACTCCGCCGATCAGGTAGTGGGCACTGGGGCGGACCGGGATCAAGTCTTTGGTCGTGTCGATCTGAAAATCCCTGCACAAACGTTCGATCCCCGGGAAGCGTTCGGCAAAGTTTTTTAGGTGCCGCGTATCAAGATAGACGGCGTTCGATCGCGTTTTGGTGAGATGTTCGTGAATGGCGCGACTGACGACGTCGCGTGGGGCGAGTTCGCCGTCCTTGTGATGGTCGAAGAGGAATCGACGGCCTTGCTTGTCGACAAGATACGCGCCTTCTCCGCGGACCGCCTCCGATATTAAAGTTCGACCAGCCCCCGCCACATACAGCGTGGTCGGGTGGAATTGCATGAGTTCCATGTTGCACAGTTTCGCCCCCGCCCGAAAGGCGGCCGCGATGCCGTCGCCCGTGGAACCGGGCGGGTTCGTTGTTTCCCGCCAGATTTGACCACATCCTCCGGATGCGAGAATTGTTCTGCGTGCCCAGATGAGTTGGTGACCATGGGTGGGGTGATGCGAAATCGCGCCGCGACAGATACCATCTTCTGTCACAAAATCAATCAGAAAGCAGTATTCGAATACACGAATGTTCGGGTCTTCGCCGACACGCTCGCGAAGCGTCCGGACCAGTTCACGACCGGTCTGGTCACCGAGTGCGTGCACGATGCGATGGACCGAGTGGCCACCCTCTTTGGTGAGTGCGAGGCCTGCCCCGACGCGATCCAGTTGAATCCCCCATTCGATCAACTCCGCCACGCGTGCAGGCCCATCGTCCACGAGTTTTCGGACGACTTCGGGGCGATTGACGCCCGCTCCGGCGCGGAGGGTATCCTCAAAGTGGCGTTGCGCATCGGGACCGTCGTCGCGAGCGGCGGCAATCCCGCCCTGGGCGTAGCGCGTGGCGGATTCGCCGAACTCGTCTTTGCACAAGAGGACGACTTCCCCGAACCGTGCCGCTTCAATGGCCGCACGCATCCCCGCCACCCCGCTCCCGATAACAAGGACATCGGTCAAGATGTGGCTTATCCGGCGCGAATCGAAGTTCGTCAGGTACCGCCTTGTGTCGAGCGTCGCTTGCATCGTGCCGGCTATCGTACGCTTGAGTGACATTACGGGCAATCGCCCGAAAAGCGTGGTCCGGTCGCCAAGACGTGAATCCGACCGGAGGGTATTCCGATGTATCCGGGTCCGAGTCAGTGTCCCGGTCTGGGTCCGAAAATGGAAACGCAGCCAGTCAGTTGGAACGGAGTTGGGTTCCGCTCGTGGTGGCTTTGTGCCTTCACCTTGGCATGGGGCGCGATGGTCTGCGCTGCGCCTTTGGGCGAAACCGACGACGATGCCAACCACCAACTCGTTTACCATTTCGACTTCGATGAACGACCGGCTGGCAATCTCGAGCCGCTCCCCAAGTACTGGGAACCCATTCGAATGAAAGGGTTTCCGAGTTTCTCCGAGGGAGGATTCGACACGGCGGTTGGACACGACGCCCCACCGTCCTTTCACCTTCAAAGTCGCGGACGCAACGTCGCGTACGAGTACAACGGACCTGATCTTGCGGTTCGCGTCGCCAGTCATTACCGCGTGAGCGCGTACCTTCGCCCGGATCGCCTGAAAAACGCCCGCACCTGCGTCTCGGCGTTTTATCGTGATCGACATGGCAAACCGTTGCTCGACACGTTGGTACGAACCGGTTACCTCGCGTCGGATGATTCGCAAGATGAGTGGGCCGCGGTCAAGCTGCTGCTGCCGCCCGCGCCCGTCCAGGCGGCGACGATCGGGCTGGCGGTCTGGGTCTTGCAGAAACCGATGTGGGACACTTCTGCCCACCTTGCGTGGGAGATTCAGCAGGTGGATGTCGCCGGCGGTGTCTGGGTGGACGACATAGACGTCGTCACGCTCCCGACGGTAACCCTGGGGACCTCGACTCCGGGAAACGTTCTTGAACCAACCGATAAACCCGAGCTGACGATTCGCGCGTCGGACCATCAACGCCGTTCGATGGACGCTTTGCTGACGGTTTGGGACGCCCAGGATCGCGTCGTCATGACCCGCAAGCTCGTTTTGAGGCTCAACGAAAAGCCCAGGACGATCTCGGTCGACGAGTTGCCCGTTGGGTGGTACCACGCCAATGTTTCGGTGGGTACTGACGGAAGGAAGATCCTGGAACGCAACTTGTCGTTTGCGCGCGTGATGGGCAGGATATCTGATCGCCCTGGAGGGACCACGTCGTTCGGCATCTCGATCACGGCGACCCATCGCAGCGAACCTATGACCGAACTCGCCCTTTTGAAGCGGCAGCTCACGCGCTCCGCGAAGATTCCGATTTGGTCATCCCAACGGGATCGATCAAGTTCCCCACACGGTGCGCGAGAGGATGATGTGCTTTTCCGGCAGCTTTTACGACGTGGATTCTCGTTGACCGCGGTTCTGGCGGACGTGCCCGCCTCTCTCGCCGGGATGAACGATGCCTATCCGCAATCGGTGGTGAAACTGTTGGCGGATTCACCGGGCTTGTGGCAGGAGAAGCTCGCGGGTATTGCCGCACCCTATGCGAGTACGTTTCGCTGGTGGCAGGTCGGCGGGGATGGTGAATCGGTGGATGCGTTCGCCGGGGATTTTTCGCACGCCACCGACCAGGTGCGCGACGCCCTGAAACCTTACATTCCTTTTCCGCGTATGACGGCATCCATCCTGCCCGCGACCGACTCCGATACGGTCAAGCTTCCAGTGGAGCAAGTGACGGTGACGATGGACAGTTCCGTTCCGGTCGATCGCGTTGCCGGGGTCCTCGCGGCGCTTCGCGCCAAGCAGTATCAGCGGGTTAGCGCGCTAGTACCATGGCATGACCCGGCGCGGTTTTATCGAATGGATCGGCTGGCCGACTGGGCGCAGCGATTGATTGCGGCGCGACACAGCGAAGCAGACGTGGTCTATTCACGTCCCACCTGGGAGGTCCGCAGCACGATGGCGGGCACTGTTACGGAACCTCGTGAGGAGTTCATTTTGTTGCGGACCCTGGCGGATGTCATCGGCGATGCCCGGTCTGGTCCGGAGGTTCCCTTGGTCGGCGGGGTGAAGTGTTTGGCTTTCTACTTGGATGCGGACCAGACCGTCGTGGCGCTTTGGGATCCGTCCGCGCCGGCGGGCGGCAAGGAGTACGAGATTCAACTCGGTGCCGCCACCCATTCGATCGATCTGTGGGGACGGTCCACATCGCTTTACCGGGACGATCACGGTCGCCAGCGGATTCGGCTGACCAACATGCCCGTCCTCGTTCCAGGAGTGGAGCGATGGTTGATTGATTTTCGCAGTTCGCTTTCAATTGTACCCAACCGGGTTGAACCGGGCACGGAGTTGGTTGAACACCGGGTGCACTCCGATTACATCGGGGCGACAGCCATTACGGGTCGGGCTTCCCTTGACGTGCCCCACGATTGGCGGGTGGTCCCGCGCGGATTTCCCATCAGCCATTCCTCCGGTGCGCAGAGTGAGGGTGTGGTTCGCGTTCACTATTCCCACCGCGAGCCGGCGGGGGTGAAGGAAATCTCCCTCCGGGTCGCGCTGGACAACGACGACTACTACCTGGAAGTTCCGCTCGAAGTGGAGATCAATCGAGATGACTTCGGTGTTCAGGCCGCAGCGATCATGGAGGGTGATACGCTTGTCGTCGAGCATTTCGTACAGAACCGGAGTGATCGTACGCTGAATCTTCGCGGTTCCATTGCGGTACCGGGCAAGATGCGACAGTATCGTCCGTTCGTGGCCATCGCGCCCGGGGCGACACAGCGCGTGCAGTATCTCTTTCATCATGCAGGCGCACTGGCGGGTCGGCGTATTCTTCTCGGTCTTCGAGAAATGAGTGACGATCCGCGTACGCACAATTTGGCGCTCACCGTACCGTAGGCAAGCCCTGGGTTACGATTCTCCCTTGTGAGAACGATTCCTTCGCTCGTTCCACCCGTTTCGTTCACCTTTGCATTGCGATTTCCATCGATCGTTGGCAAGGATTACGCGTTGCCGGTAAAGTGTTTCCGGGGCGTATGTGAACGTGTGTAACGCCGGTGACTTGCAGCGAGAGTTTCAAAAAGGTGTGCCAACGCAGATGATCGAGGCGATGCTTTTCGACGTGGGCGACACGTTCGTACACTTCGAGACAAGTCATCTCAGCAGGTTTCTGCGTTCGGCCGCGACCCCGGCATGGGACCGCCTGCGCGAGCTGGGGATGAATCCCCCGCCGTTTCGCACCTATCTTCGCGCGTTGAAGTGGACCGCCATCGGCGAGGTGATCTGGTCGCGCCTCCGACGTCGTGAAGCGAGGCTCATGTCCGCGTTGCATTCGAAACATCGCCGAATCGGGATGGACCTTTCCTCCGATCAATGGATGGACGTGTTATCGCGATGCGTTCCTGTTGTGCGTCAACACTTTCAGGCGGACGACGAGGCGGTTGCGGTGATGCAAAAACTCCACGCAACGGGGATCAAGATGGGCATTGTTTCCAACACGATGTTTCCCGCCTTTGCCATCGACGACGTTCTCTCGCACGATGGATTGCTTGAATGGTTTTCGGTTCGCGTCTATTCTTCGGATGTCGGTTATATGAAACCGCACCCCAAAATCTTTCAAACGGCGCTGGATCGGTTGGGCGTTCGGGCCGATCGAACCCTTTTTGTCGGCGACCGCGTCGACAAGGACGTCAAAGGGGCGCAGCGTGTAGGGATGAAGACCGTGTTGATTGCGCGTCATGGACCTCCACCCGGGGGTAGACCCCGCCCGGACCACACGATCAGTCGGTTGTCTCAGCTTCTACCACTGGTGGAGGCGTAGGCTCGCGTCATGCCCCACCCACTCGACCCGTACCCTTTGCTCAACGCATATTCGGTGGGGATTTTTCCGATGGCCGGCGACGATGGTGAGCTACACTGGCTTGCGCCCGATCCCAGGTGCATTCTTGAGCTGGACACCTTCAAGACGTCACGGTCTCTCCGGTCGGTCATCAAGCGTGGTGTTTTCGAGTTGACCGTGAATGAATCGTTCGAGGAGGTGGTCAACGCGTGCGCCGAACGCCCAGAAGGGACCTGGATTTCGCCGGAGATCAAGGCGGCGTACGCTGCGCTGCACAAGCTGGGTTTTGCCCACAGCGTCGAAGCACGACGGGGTTCAAAACTGGCGGGCGGGCTTTATGGGGTCGCGCTTGGAGGGGCGTTCTTCGGAGAGTCGATGTTTCACCGTGAGGCAAACGCTTCGAAGGTCGCGTTGGTGGATCTTGTGCGGCGATTGCGCGACCGTGGGTTCGTTTTGTTGGACGTGCAGTTTATGACCGAGCATTTGCGACGGTTTGGCGCGACGGAGATTCCGCGATCGCGATATGAGCAACGGTTGCAAGAAGCGGTGAGAATGCCTTGCTCGTTCGTGGAGGATGGACCCAGGGTGTTGGAGACGGGATGAATACGACGCAAAACCCCATCGTCGATCACGACGTTTTTTTGCGGAACATGCGCTTTTTGTGGCGGCGCGACCCGGCGCTGGCGGTGTGTGTCGACGCCGTGGACGATCAAGATCGTGTTGCGATCGAGGCGGCTCGCAATGGTCAGGCGACCGCCCGGGTTCAACTGCCCGATGGTAAGACGGTGTATCTCCACAGTCGTCACGATCCGGGGATGGAAGCAAAAAAGTGGGCCGCCGCCGTCGACCGAGATGAGAAGTTCTGCGTGGTCGTTTCGGGGAGCGGTTTGGGGCATCACCTTCGCGCCCTTTTCGACCTTCTTCATGATGAGGCGATCATGATCTGCATGGAACCGTCGATGGCGCTTGTTGCTTCCGCCCTTGCGTGCGTGGACCTGACCGACGCGATCGACTCGGACCGACTGATTTTTCTCGTAGACGACGACAAAACACGGATCCACGAACGCTTGAGAAAGCACAGCACCCTCATCATGCTTGGAACTCAATTCGCCAGGCATCTACCCTCCGTTCGTTTCGGCGGAAGTGCTTCGGATCGGATTCATGAGGCGTTAAGCGAGTTCGTCACGTTTTCACGCATGTCGCTGCTGACACTTCTGGGAAACGCACGAATCACTTGCAAGAACATTGCCATGAACCTGCCGAACTACGTAGCCACCCCTCCCATTGATTGTCTGCACGCTCGTTTTCGCGGTTGTCCGGGGATTGTCATCTCAGCCGGACCGTCGCTCTCAAAGAATCTGAACCAACTGACTGCGCTCAAAGGAAAGGCTGTACTGTGCGCCGTGCAGACCGCTCTTCGTCCGCTGACGCGGCGAGGAATTGTTCCCGATTTCGTCACCAGTCTTGATTTTCACGAAATGTCGCGCAAGTTCTACGACGGAGTGGATGGTTTGGAACACGTCCACCTTGTCGCAGAACCCAAAGCAACGTGGCACGTCACGGATACCTATCCCGGGCCGATGTCGCTTTTGGATAATCACTGGGCGCGTCTGGTCGCGGGAGATGAGCTTGGCGGTCGCGACGGACTCACCGCCGGAGCGACGGTCGCCCACCTGGCGTTTTATCTTGCGGTCTATATGGGATGTGATCCGATTATTTTCGTGGGGCAGGATCTGGCGTTTACCGGGCACGTTTTTTACGTGCCGGGAGTTGAGATTCACCGCGCCTGGCGCGGTGAGATCAACCGATTCAACTCCATGGAGCAAAAGGAGTGGGACCGAATCGTTCGCAACAGGCCCATTTTGCGAAAGGTGACAGGCAACGACGGAACCCAGCTCTACACCGACGAGCTGCTCTTTACATACCTGGAGCAATTTGAAAAAGACATCCGCGGGGTTGCTGCCACGGTGATCAATGCGACCGAGGGCGGAGCGCGCATTCGCGGAACCACGGTGATGTCATTGAAGGAGGCAGCCGATCGCTTCTGCAAAACACCCATCGACAAAGCGCGGTTTCATTATCAAAAAGAGGAAGAATGGTGGAACGAGTCCCGCCTTGCTTCGTTGAGGGACGTGCTTCAAACTCGCATCGCGTCGCTGGATGAAGTGGAGGAAGTCTGCGATGAACTGCTCGGATTGTTTGACGAATTACGCGGTCTTACCGGCGATCCCGCGCGGTTTAACGAGAGAATTACGCGAGTGGACGAGCTGCGCGTGAAAGTACATCAAGACACGCGCGCTTACGAAATGGTCAACGCCGCAACCCAGGTCGCCGAGCTTCGGCGCTATCGGGCGGATCGGTTGATCAGCGCCTCTTGCGACGATGACGTTGAGCGCGCCAAGAGGCAGATTGAACGCGATTCGCAGTTTATTACGAGTGTGCGAGAGGGTGCAAGAGACGTTCGAGGAATGCTTGAGGAAACGCTCAAGCGGACGGAAGATCCGCCTCGAAGAAAGCTCCCCATTTCGCGGAATCGGACGGTCGTGTCGTGAAGACCATCGCCGTGCTCAACGCCGACTTGGTTCAATCGCCGTTGGCAACGCCCAGCCGGTTGGCGCGCGAGATGAACGGCGTGCCGATACTGGCGCAAACGGTAAGTCGTGTCTTAAAGATTCACTCCGTTGAGGGTGTCTACGTGTTGTGCCCCACCGATCAGCGCGACCGTTGCGCAAGAATCCTGACCGGAATGAATGTCACCGTTTGCCAGCACGACGCGGGTCCGCCACCCTGGGCGACGCTGGTTCGCACCGCTCGCAAATGGTCGCTCGACGCGTGGCGCGGGGGGATCGGTGGTGCGACCTGCTTCGATGAATATACCGACGCCCGACTGATCGCCGGATTGCTGGAAACGACCTCGGCCGATGCCGTCTTGTCGCTGCCTCCCGCCGCCATGCTTTTCGACCCGGCGCTGGGCGAAAAAATCATCGCCCATCGCAAGAAAATAAGCGACGAGGCGAAGATGTCCTTCGTTCAAGCGCCACCCGGTCTAACCGCGATCCTCCTCGATTCGGATGTCGTTGGGGAGCTTGCTGAAAAGAGACTGCCGGTTGGAACGATTTTTGGCTACAAGCCCCAAGCCCCGCAAAAAGACATGATCTTCGAACCGTGCTGCTGTCCGACTCCCGCCGATTTGCGATTTGCGACGGGTCGACTCATCGCCGACACCGATCGCGCCGTCGAACGCATTTCGAGAATCCTATCGTCCGGTTGCTCCGCCGACGCCGAGACGATGGGACGCCATCTGATCGAGCGGGACGAACGCGGCAGCGAACCATTTCCCTACGAAGTGGAAATCGAGCTGACGACCGACGACCCTTATCCTGCCAACCTGTTGCGTCCGCGCGGGAAAAAGGTGCCTCCGCGCGGACCCATACCGGTGGATTGTATTTGCAAGGTGGCGGATGAACTCGCGGAACGAGACGACGCCTTGTGTGTTCTGGCAGGGTTCGGTGATCCGCTGCGTCACCCACAACTCCCCGCAATTCTCGACGCGCTTCGACCTGCGCCGGGGGGCGGTGTTTACGGATTGGCCGTTGTGACTGCGGGCGTCGATCTGACTGACAACGTGATCAACCTGCTGATTTCCCACCGAGTGGACGTTGTGAGCGTTACGCTCGACGCGTGGACCCCCGAAACCTACCAAGCATTGCAGAGCCCCGGCGGCGAAACGTCGGCCCGCCTCGATGTGGTCTTGGAGAAACTGGATCGTTTGGCCTCCCTCAGGGCGGATCGTAGGTCGGTTGCTCCGCTGGTTGTCCCGACGTTCTGTAAGTCGCGTGAGAATCTGCATGAGATGGACGCCTTTATGATGGTTGGATGCAACGATTGGGGATCGTGTCGGTCACCGGGTTTAATCATTATGGTCATCGAATCCCCGATCGAAGTGTAATTCGAATGGCCCCATCGGATCGCACGCCCTGTGGCCGGGTCCGATCGAGGGCGATGATTTTGGCAAACGGGATGATGGTCCTTTGCGATCAAGATTTTGAGGGGGAGCACACTTTCGGCCACGTCGCCGGGGCATCGATTGCAGAGTTGTGGTCGGGTGCAAAAATTTCCAGAGTGCGCGACTCCCACATTTCGGGCGGTCGCGATCAGCCGGAGATTTGCGGACCGTGTGACGAGTGGCATCGACCGTGAACGGGTTTCGTCAGCACTGGTGCGCGGGAAGGTTGAATGCGTACGTTCAGGCGACGATGTGCGGCGGGTTTTCGGTTCAAACTGCCACTCCCGAGCGTGATTCGAGGCCCCACCGTTTCCCCACGGACCCCGTTCAATAATTCGCCGGGTATGGTACGATACGCTCGCGTCGCGGGCCCTCATTGACGACCAGGTCCCATGCAGTGGGTGGGGCAGGCAACGGGTCAGGCTGGAAACAGAGCAGCCCACTTGACTCATTCAGGTGCCGTGGGTCACCTGGTCGTCAATGAGCGCCGGTGCAATGGCGGGCAGGCCCCTGAAATGGCGGGGGAGGGGATTGGAACAAGGATTCGGTGGAAATGGCTTATCGCGTTCTGGCAAGAGCTTATCGCAGTTCGACGTTCGATGAAGTCGTCGGACAGGATGCCGTTGCAACCACGCTCAAAAACGCCATTACGGGCGATCGCGTGCATCATGGATACCTGTTTACCGGAACGCGCGGTGTCGGCAAGACGTCGATGGCCCGCATCCTCGCCAAGGCGCTGAACTGTTTGGCGTTTGACGAGGCGACCCCGACGCCCTGCGGTGAGTGTGAGTCCTGCAAGGCGATCGCAGAAGGCGAGGACATTGACGTCATCGAGATCGACGCCGCCAGCAACACCGGAGTTGACAACATTCGCGAGCTTCGTAGCAACGCGACACTTCGACCCGCTCGAGCGCGTTTCAAAATCTACATCATCGACGAGGTTCACATGCTCAGTAGGGGCGCGTTTAACGCGCTGCTGAAAACGCTGGAGGAACCCCCGCCGCACGTGAAGTTTATTCTCGCGACCACAGAGCCGTACAGGGTGCCCGCGACGGTCCAAAGCAGGTGCCAGCGGTTCGATTTTCGCGCGATCGAAGTCGATGCCATTGTCGGACACCTGTCGCATATTGTCGAGGCGGAAAAAATCGAGGCGGAGGAGGGTGTTCTGCGCCGCGTAGCCCGTTTGGCCAATGGGTCCATGCGCGATGCCCTTTCCATTCTCGATAAGCTGCTCTCCTACGAGGCGACGCGCCTCACGCGAGAGGTGATCGACCGGGTGATCCCCCCCCCGCATGACGAACTTTCATTTGCGATCGTGGACCGCGTTGCGGAAAACGACGCGGGCGGGGCGCTGCAAGCACTGGACGACGCGCTGCAGATCGGTCGTACCGTCGAACAGTTCTGCACGCACCTGATCGAACACCTGCGAACGCTGATGCTGTTGCGCGTTTGCGGGGGAAAGACCGACCTCGTGGACGTGTCCACCTCGATGCGGGAAACGCTTGTCGCTCAATCAGCACGGTTCGACGGCCCAACGTACGTGTACATGATATCGCTTCTCGAGGAGCTTGGACAACGCGTGAAACAGGGCGTCTCAGCCCGTGCGCTGGCTGATGCAGCCATCGTTCGTTTGGCGATGAGCACACAGTTCAGCGACATCAATACGCTCATTAAGAAGATTGATGAACAAGCGCCCGCTTTGCTCGATTCCGACAACCCGGCGTCAGCATCGGCAAAAAAAAAAGAGCTTAACGGTGGAGCGATCATAGCCTCTTCGCAGGCGACGCGTGCGGCGGTTGAGAAAACGCAGCTCGCAAACGATTCAAACGAGTGTGCCACCGGGGGGCCAGTCGCGGAAAAAATACCTTCGAAAAAGGCCAAACCCACACCCGCAGAGTGGGACGCCGCCTCGCGCGATCCGCTCGTCCAACGCGTCAAAAATGCCGTCGATGGAACGCTTCTGGACGTTAAACCGCGCACGACACCCCCGACCGGGATTCCCGCACGCAGGTCTGCAGGAACCGGTCCGGACGAATAGACGAACAATAACCGATCAGAAAAGAGAGGCCGGACGAAACCCGGCTTTTGGAAACCGGATACTTGGAGAAAACAATGTTTGGAGGTCTTGGAAACCTTACGGAGATGCTCAAAAACGCAAAACAGTTGCAGGGCAATCTCATGAAGATGCAGGAGGAGATGGCCGGGAAGCGTTTTGAGGGCGTCTCCGGGGGCGAGATGGTTCGGGCGACGGTCGACGGAAAGGGGACGCTGGTCGATCTGAAAATCAATCCCGATGCCGTGACCGATGTCGAGTTGCTCGAAGATTTGGTGAAATCGGCCGTCTGTGCGGCCTCTACCAAGTCGCAGGAGGCGATGAAAGAGCAGATGTCTGCGATGACTGGTGGAATGGATTTGGGCGGGTTGTCGCAGATGCTGGGCGGCGGAAGTTAGCCGTCCGCTGAAAAACGACCGCCCGCGTTTGTGGCACCGGCATCTTGCCAGTGAAAACAGCGGCTAAAAACCTGCGACACACTCGTTCAACGGGTGGTTGGTGCATCTTCACGCGTGGGTTGGCGATTTGCCCCCGGTCCGCTCCCTCGCGGTCGCGGCTGCGATGGGGGAGGTCCGCGAATGCAAGGTTGATTCTCCTTGTCGATGAGGAACGACCGTTTTGGAAATGGAACCGGCATGAACAGCGAACCGATCGAATCACTGGCGAGGTTGAAGGAGCAGTTCCGCAAACTTCCGGGGATCGGCGAACGGAGTGCGGAGCGTCTTGCGTTTCATATTCTCCGCGAGCCCAAAGACTTCGCGTCCGCGCTGGCCCGTGCGTTGCTGGATGTCAAAGAAAAGGTCATTCATTGCCGCATTTGTTATAACCTGACCGAGTCGGACCCGTGCGCGATTTGCTCCGACGCACGTCGTGACACAAAGGAAATATGGGTCGTTGAGCAACCCAAGGACGTCATCGCCTTGGAGGCGACCGGTCTGGTTCGAGGGGTCTACCACGTTTTGATGGGACACATCGCTCCTTTGGAGGGGATCGAACCGGAGCACCTTACGATCGACGCGTTGTTGCGGCGCATCAAGTCGGACACCCCTCGAGAGGTCGTACTGGCGCTCAACCCGACGCTGGAAGGCGACGGAACCGCGCTTCATATCCAGAGCCTACTCGCGGATTTGGATGTCAACGTGACCAGGCCCGCGCGGGGATTGGCCGTCGGGTCGCAACTGGAATACGCGTCGGTGGGAATGCTTGAATCCGCGATTCGGGGGCGTTCCGCGATGTAACAGGGGCCTCGTAGGAACAACCTGCAAATGCGACTATAATGGGCGTCTGGATCGCACGCGGTGTGCAGTGGTTTTTGTCGAGGCAATCGGTTTCTTGTCCGGCCAGGTAAACAATGTCGCAGTACCTGTCACAACATCTTGGCCAGCAAATGCGAATGGAGCAGCGGCTGACTCCGCGCCTGATCCAGTCGATGGCCGTGCTGCAAAAACCGGTAGCGGACCTGGAAGCCTACGTGGAAGAAGCGCTTGAGTCGAATGCGGCTTTGGAAATCGTCGAACCACAGCAGGAAGACCCCGCTCGAAAAAACGACGATCGCCCCGCGAGCAAAACGGGCGATTCCGAGGCCGGCGAGTTCGCTCGTGCGGAGCGGTTCTCGCGGGAAAATGTTCCGGATTGGCAGGACCATCCCGCTTACGCGCGCCGACACGTCGCTCCGACGGGTGAACCCGATGCAAAAATGGGTGCCATGGCCAACGCGGCGGGTCGGGAGATTAATCTTACCGAATACCTTCGAAACCAGTGGTCTCTGGCCGACGTGGATGATGAAACGCGGGCCGCAGGCGACGCCATCATCGACAAGCTTGATCCGGATGGATACCTGCGAGCCTCCCTGGAGGAAGTCGCGCAAAGTGCAAGACCCCAGGTGTCGGTCGAGGCGGTCCAGCGGGCCAGACCGATGGTCCAACGACTTGACCCCTTGGGGGTGGCCTCACTGGATATGAAGGAGTGCCTGTTACTTCAATTGGAGGCTCTTCCCGGCGATAACACGATCGAGCGCGTGCTCGTCGAGCGACACCTTGACGATCTTTCGCACAATCGTCTTCCCGCCGTTTCCAAGGCGACCGGATTTTCCCTGGGCGAGATCAACGAGGCGCTCAAGGCGATGCGAACCATGCTTCATCTTCACCCGGGGTACCTTGTGGGCGATCGATCGGTTCCGCCCATTCGTCCGGACGTGATCGTTGACTACGCCGAAAGCGGCGGTGGGCTTGAGGTTCGCCTGACGCGTGGAAACATGCCCAATCTTCGATTGCGCAAGGACGTTCTTGCGCTTGCCAAGGCGAGAGGCAATGGCAAAAAAGAGCGTGAGTTCGCCCGCAAGCACGTCGAGGAAGCGTCCGCATTGATCGACGCCGTCAGTTTTCGCAAAACCCGACTGCTGCAAGTGGCCGCCGCCTTGGTGGAAAGACAACG
>Ga0114931_10002662_pt1 | contig 22666 bp, 20 predicted proteins | sample 2SBtaG_FD_89579 | JGI IMG/M metagenome (GOLD analysis project Ga0114931, IMG submission 89579) | Deep subsurface microbial communities from Kolumbo volcano to uncover new lineages of life (NeLLi) - 2SBTROV14_V59a metaG | ecosystem: Environmental > Aquatic > Marine > Volcanic | place: Kolumbo... | reverse complement strand
TGGATAGTGTAGCTGTATGTAATAATATATTTATAAAAAACAGAGATTCCTTATCTATTTGTACCAACATACCCAAGCCTAGCACTAATCTACAAATGAATTTATTGTACAGAATTGACTCTGTTCCCGGGGCATCTCTAGCAAAACTATTTGTAGCAGATATTAATCAAAATGGTTCTCCGGAAATTTCATTGTATGATGCAATAAATAATGAACTACTAACTTATAACGGAAGTAACGGTAACATATCAAATAAAATTTCTTTATTACCAGCACCAACCGGATTTATTTCATCTAAATCAGTAACTATGGCTGATATTGACAATGATGGCTATGTCGAATTTTTTATTGCAGGGTTGGTAGTTGCACCATTATTACCTACAGATAGTACCGGATTTCTAGTAAATTGCTTTGAACATAATGGTAGTCTAAAATATACTACAGATACTATTTTTTATAAAAGTGACATTTTTACACTTGACCCTCCAATAGGGATAACAAATTTTGGAAATATAGATACTGCCAGTATATATTTGGGAAGTAATATTATAAATGGGATTACCGGGAATTTAATTACTAAAGCCCCTACTCCTTCAGGTCCCTCTATTGCTGTAGATGTTTTAGGAAATGGAGTTTGTCCTGATTGCAGTGGTTTGGAACTAATAACAAGTAACAAAGTCTATAGTGTTGATTTATTATCCAAAACGATGACCTTAAGAAAGACAAAAACTGATTCCATCGCAGAAGGAGAGGTAGCGGTGGCAGATTATGATAATGATGGAAAATTAGATATTATTGTAAACGAAGATACTACCTTTAGGCAGATCGTTTGGAACCCTAGAACAGAAACTATTATAGAAAAGATCCACACTATTTCGGGAGTCTCCGGTGGAGGGTTCGGAGTAATCAATGTGGGAAATTTTGATAATGACCCTAAATTAGAAATGGGTGTCGTAACAACAACTTTCTATATTGCAGTAGATCATGATATGACTGAATTATGGAGAAAATCAATCAATGAAACGAGTTCTGGTTTTACAGGCAGTACGCTATTTGACTTTGACGGAAACGGCTCCAAAGAGATTGTTTATAGAGATGAGGATACATTAATGATTATTAATGCTAGCAATGGTTCTACTATAACCGCTTACCCTTGTAAGTCGGGAACCGAAGGAGAGTATCCAACAATAGTTGACATAAATCAGGATGGTCATGCCAATATATTATGTGGCTGCAAGGATAATAATGACATGAATTATATCATCGTAATTTCAGGTGTTAAAAATAATTGGGTATCAACAAGAGAAGTATGGAATCAACAGTATTATTTCAATGTACATATTAATGATGATATGACGATCCCCTGCTATCAGCAAAACCATGGTCATGATTCTTTACCTTCACTTAATGGTTTTCTAAATCAGGCAAACCTATTAGATAATAACGGTAATATCATAAAATTCACAAAACTCAACGATGCTATTATTAATATAGACAGCGTCTCAGGTCTTTCATGTAATGATAAAAAAGCCTATGTGACTATATGTAATAACAAAACAGAAGGTGATTGGATTTTTGGCTCTGAATGTAGCCCTTTCTCGCTATACCAAGGGAATCCTAAAAGTGGAGGGTCACTTATTCTTGATACTTTTTTAAATCAATCTATTCGTCCTGATTCTTGTGTGCAATATGTATTGGACATCCCCTCTGGCAATTATACTTTATTCGCCTATGTTAACGATGATGGTTCAAATCCACCAAGTGTTCCTAATACTATCTTTTTAGAATGTGATACCTCTAATAATTTTGATTCATTTACTATTTTCGATACAACAATAATAGAAATTCTTGCACTTGACTCGATGTATTGTCTTGGTGATAAACCAGATACGCTTGTTGGAAATCCTGCTGGAGGGACGTTCTCAGGACAGGGAATAACAGGAAATATTTTTAATCCCGACTTTGCAGGTGCAGGAGGTCCATATCTAATTACTTATCAAATCACATCTCCCTGTCCGCTAATTGCAACAGATTCTACCACCGTTAATAATTTTTCTGTATTATCAAGTCCAAACGATACTATCATTTGCTTAGGAGACACGCTTGATTTTAAAATTTCTAACGGTAATATTTTTAATTGGATTGTTAATACTAATCTTAGTTGTAATAATTGTCCTAATCCATTTGCATACCCTATTTTTGCAACCGATTACGTTATAGATGTAACAGACACAACTATAGGTTGTAATGCTTTTGACACCATCTCTATTGCAATCGATACGATTCCTTTTCTATCTGTGAATATCGACACCTTTATTTGTTTAGGAGACAGCATTCAAATATCAGCAACAGGTCCCATGGGAGCAAATTGGACTTCATCATCAGAAATAATAAACTGTCCTACTTGTTTTACACAATTTGTAAAGCCAAACAGTACTACAACTTACTATTTTAAATTCAATGATAATATATGCCCTGAAGTAATTGATTCAACGATAATTACTGTTTTCAATTCACCAATATTAACCCTTTGTTGCGATGATACCATCCCATTAGGTGGGAATACTTTACTCAATGCTATTGGAACGCCCCCTTTCAATTGGTTACCTCCTACATGGTTGAATGATCCAAATAGTGCTAACCCAACCTCTACTCCTGACAGTACCATAACTTACAGCATAACACAGATTTCATTAGAGGGCTGTAAAACAACAGATTCTATTACGATATATGTTATTAATGAATTATTGATAATTCCAAATGCTTTCACTCCAAACAACGATGGGCTTAATGATGTATTTAAAATTATAAATAATGGATTAGAAGAATTAGAATATTTCAAAATCTATAACAGGTGGGGAGAAATAGTTTATTTTGGAAATAACCTGCAGGAAGGATGGAATGGGAACTTTCACGGAAAACCTCAAGAAATAGGAACCTATCATTACGAATTTAGTGTCCTTAGTTTTGATGGTAGTTCTATTCAACAAAAAGGCACCATTGCTTTAATAAGGTAAAATATAATATTAAACTTATTTTTTTAAAACCTTAGGTACTTTTATATAATCAGAATCTTTTTGAGGAGCATTTAATAATGCTTCCTCTTTAGAGATGGTATTTATAACAACATCTTCCCTTAAAGTATGTATTTCATTGCTAAGATAAATCAAAGGTTTCACCCCATCAGTATTTAATTCATTTAACTTACCCATAAAGTTCAAAATATTAGACAAATCATTTTTAACAGCCTCCTTTTCGGTCTTGTAAAAACGAAGTTTAGCTAATTCAGAAAGTCTATCAATTAATTTATCATCTACTTCCATACGCTTCTAATAAAGGTTTATTAATAATATCAAATACTTTTTGCTTTAAATCCTCAGCTCCTTCTATGTTTATCTTATCCGTAGAAATAGGTTCGTAAAAAATAGCCCTACTACTACCGGGACGAGCAAAGTTACAACCATCATCTAAAAATAAGTGCCAATTATCTAAAAAAGTTACAGGCACTATTGGAGTACCCGTTTCGATTGCAAGCATAAAAGGCTGTTTTTTAAAATTTTGCAATTGATAATTTCTCCCTGAAGTACCTCCTTCCGGAAATATGACGATGCTTTTACCATTATTTAAATTATCAGCAGCTTTTTGAAAAGCTCTATACGAATCAATATTACTGTTTCTATCTATTGCAATATCAATAGTTGAGAAAAAGATATTAAACAAAGGGATTTTTGTCAATTCTGCCTTTGCCATAAAATGTAGATACCCTTTAACAGCATAAGCAAAACAAGGAATATCTAAATAAGAAGTATGATTTGACATAAAAATATACCTTTCATTGTTTGATAATAGTTTTTCAAAAGATACATCCATTCTAATTCCCATCAATAATAGTATCAATTTTGCCCATAAACGTCTAAGCTTAGATACGAATGAATATGATTTTTTATTTAATAAAAGAAAAAAGAACAAGGGATAAAAAAACAAAAAGATAGCACTAAAGCATATATAAAACCAGTATGCCCAAATACGCTTAAATATTCTTTTTATCATCTATGGCAAAAATAAGATTTTTTGTACTTTCGGTGCATGGAAACAGTTGTTAGTGGCATTAGATCTACAGGAAATTTACACCTAGGAAATTATTTTGGTGCAGTAAAAAACTTTATCAAAATGCAAGATTCCTATAAGTGCTTTTTCTTTATAGCAGATTATCACTCACTTACAACGCACCCAAAGCCGGAGAATCTACAAGAAAACGTAATTGATGTATTAGTAGAATACCTAGCTTGCGGAATAGATCCAAAAAAATCAACCATCTATATTCAAAGTGATATACCGGAAATACCTGAATTATATCTATTATTAAATATGTTAGCTTATAAAGGTGAATTGGAGAAATGTACTACTTTCAAAGATAAAATTAAAAATCAGCAACAAAATATAAACGCAGGCTTACTGACTTATCCTGTGCTGATGGCAGCAGATATATTAATTCACAGAGCAGACAAAGTCCCTGTTGGAAAAGATCAGGAACAACATCTTGAAATGACAAGAAATTTTGCGAAACGATTCAATCATTTATATCAAAAAGAAGTTTTCCCTGAACCAAGTGCATTTAACTTTGGAGAAAATTTAATTAAAATACCAGGATTAGACGGATCAGGAAAAATGGGAAAATCTGAAGGTGTAAATAATGCCATTTATTTAAATGACGATGAAGCTATTATTAGAAAAAAAGTAATGAAAGCTGTTACTGATAGTGGCCCAACAAAAAAAAATCAAGAAAAGCCTGAAATTATTCAAAACCTATTTACTATTATGCAAGCAGTTTCTACAAATGATGTATTAGAGCATTTCAATAATGCCTATAATGATTGCAAGATAAAATATGGTGACTTTAAGAAACAATTAGCCGAAGATATTATTACATTTACCAAACCAATTAAGGAAAAATGTGATGACATAAAAAATGATAAGGCTTACCTAAAACAGGTTATTGAAGAAGGAGCTGCAAAAGCTAGAGAAAGTGCAAAAAAGACCTTATTTTTAGCAAGAGAATCTGTTGGTATAAAAAAATATTAAAACAAAATTTTGGCAAAAGCAAAAAAAGACAAACTTAAACATATTGCAGTCGCAGGCAATATTGGTTCAGGCAAAACAACGCTTACAAAGCTTTTAGCAAAAAACTTTGGTTGGAAAACACAGTTTGAAAATCCTGAAGACAACCCATATCTATACGATTTTTATGAAGATATGCCTAGGTGGTCATTCAATATGCAAATTTTCTTTTTGAATACGAGATATAAAAATATTATACAAATACAAAATCAAAAAGAAACGATAATTCAAGACAGAACGATATATGAAGATGCCTATATTTTTGCGGCCAACCTACACGCAATGGGTTTGCTTCCGACAAGAGAATATAACACTTACCTTGGTTTATTTGAGTCTATAAGTTCACAAATAAAAGCACCGGACTTATTAATATATCTGAGAGCATCAATACCCAAATTAGTAGATCAAATACAAAAGCGTGGCAGAGAATATGAAGAAAACCTAAGATTGGACTATCTTAAAAGGTTAAACGAACGCTATGAGGCATGGATAAGTACTTATAAAGAAGGGAAATTATTAATTATAGATGTTGATGATATAGATTTCGAAGATAAACACGAAGATTTGAGTGAAATAGTTAATAAAATTAATGCAGAGCTAAACGGCTTATTCTAGAAAGCATTTTCTCATCTCGACTACACTCTATGAATACTCTGGCTACGCTTGACTCTTCGACTTCTTTCAATCAGGACAAATCGTTCGATAAGCTAATTCACTTAAATTTCTTTTCTTTAATTGGATAAGTTTTGGAGATGTAACTTTTAACCTCAGATTGGCTTTTCTTTAGCTGTTTAAGCAAACCATTTACAAACTGCACCGTCAAATCTTCTTCCTTATTTTCTAATTCGCTAGATGCTAAAGAAATAAGTTTAATATCGTCTCCTTCTCTTACTTTTATCAAATAACCTTCTATTTCGGAACTCCACAAATCAATATGATTGTCCACAAATAATTTGGTGTCTATGCTAGCAATTTTATTCTCATGATAAAAATCCATAGTTTGTTCAAATTTATCAAATTTAATATTAGAAAAAACCTTCGCACGATATTCTCCAAAAAACAATATTGTTTTTAAATGCTCTTCGCCATTCTCAATCCACATGATATTATAAATCAAGTAATGATGTGGCGATTTTGTATCTGCCCCTTGAATATAATTCTGATAGGCTTCAACAATATTTGTCACTCCCCTATCCATAATTTGTTTCACAAAATGAACCTCATGAACAGAATTTTCATCTTCCACCATTACACTATCAGTTTGTGCATTAACTAAATTTACCATACCTGCAACAAACAACATTATCAATAAAATGCTTTGTATCTTTTTCATAATTCTTTTATCTATTAGTTAGGCAATAAATAAGCCGTATAGTAAAGATATGAATTTATGATTATTCAACCATAAAAATCATAAATAATGTGTTAGAAATATATTAAGTAATCGTATCAAATTATTTAAATAAGAACAAATACAATAATAACTATAATTATAATAACTTTGAATAAACATTTTAAAATTCATTCTTAAAAGTCGTAAGACATTCGAATATAATATGCTTACAACGATATATAAAAACATCCCTCATGCTTTCAAACTAAAAGCAATTTGGGTATTATTATTGCTATTGTTAGGTTCTATCTTAGATATTTTAGGTATTGGTGTACTAATTCCTTTGTTTAAAATATTATTTGATGATAGTTTTTATATAAAAATCAATCAATATAATAGTAGTCTAACGAAAAATGATATTATTGTCATAATGTGCCTAGCCATTCTATTGCTCTATTTATTTAAAAATATATTAGGCTTGTTTATAGAAAAATTCAAGAATAAATTTGTGTTTAATTTATTTGAAAAATATTCTTTAAATATTCTTAATTCATATATAGAAAAAGGATTAATATGGTTTAATAGTATTAATTCGACTATTCTATTTAAGAACATCTATTTAATCCCTCTCTATTTTTCTACGAACATAGTATTGGTTATTCTTACATTATTATCGGAAACAATTGTTATAAGTGTACTAATTATCGGATTAATATATACAAATACAGTAGTTTTTTTACTTTTAACCTCAATAATAATTCCGGTTTTATTCTTATACTTTAGACTATCAAAGAGAAAGACAAACAATATAGGAAAAGACTTGGATCGTCTAGCACCCAAAGTTCATCAAGCTATAAATGACATAATATTTGGCTTTCTCGACATGAAGATATATCAAAAAGAAAAAACCTTTAAAAATAAATACATAAAATTAATGTCTCAATTTTCTGATTTAAATATAACCAAGCAATATCTTATGATTTTCCCGTCAAAGCTTACAGATTTTGTAATTGTAGCAAGTATTATTGGTATCGTAATATATGGAAATTACTATAATATTCCCTCCTCTAATATTATGACACTACTTTTAACTTTTGGATTAGTAGCAATGAGAACAATTCCATCTATCAATAAAATAAGTACGGCAATAATGTCTATTAGGAGCTATTAATATACGATTGATGAAATTAATCTCAATTATAAAGATATGCACCAAAATCCTCACCCATCTGTATCTCAAAATAACGATTTATTCTTTTCAAAATCAATTATTTTGTCTAATGTTAAGTTTAAATATTCAACAAATAAATCTATATTAAAAGGGATTGACCTTGAAATAAAAAAAGGTAGTACGATGGGTATAATGGGTGAATCAGGATCAGGAAAAACTACCCTAATATCAGTAATAGCACAACTCTACAGACAATCAAGTGGAGAAGTCATTGTTGACAATATCCCTATAACAGATCAGAATAAAATCGCTTGGAAAAAACATATAGGATATGTTTCTCAGAATATATTTATCATGAATGATTCTCTCAAAAAAAATATATCTTTTGGAGATAAACAGATTGATGAGCATCGATTCAAAAAAAGTATTAAAGATGCTGCACTTACAGATCTTATAGAGCAAAATTCTGATAATTATGACATGTTACTCAAAGAAAATGGCACAAATCTTTCTGGAGGACAAAGACAGCGAGTTGGCATAGCTAGAGCACTATATTCTGGGGCTAGCGTATTCATATTTGACGAAGCAACTTCAGCCTTAGATAGTAAAACAGAAAAAGAAATAATGGATTCAATTAAGTTATTATCAAATTCAGGTTATACCGTAATAATTGTTACACATAGAATTACTACTTTAGCAAATTGTGATGAAATTATAAAAATAGAATCAGGAAAAATAATAGGCAAATACAAATATAGGGAATTAATCAAGCAATAAAGATGAGTGCTTTATATTTGTAACATCAAACTACAATAATCTACAGCCATGAACGCAAAAGTATTTCTATCCGATGAAGGCTATGGGCATATTGTAAGGCAAAGTGCTGTTATTAATGCACTAAAAGAGTTTGACTCAAGTATTGATTTTACAATTCAAACGCATAAACACATTGATTTTGTGAAAGAAATAATTTCTGACGTAAAATTAATAGATAAGTTCAATAATATTAAATGGCACAGACATGATTCAGGTTCACCTAATATTTCTGCTATTAATACATATTATAATAATTATCTAGATATAGCTAAAACATATATGGCAGCGGAACAAAAAAGTATAGCCCAATATGATTTTATTATTTCTGACTTTGTATACGAACCATTCAAAGTTGCAAAAGATTCAAAAATAAAAGCATATGGAGTTGCTCACTTTACTTGGGATTGGTTCTTCTCAAAATTATACCCTAGGGCTATTGAACAGCAAATACAAAAACATTTCACTCAATGTGGGCTTGCTGCAACAAAAATATTTTTTCCGCCATTCACTCCTCAAGAAATTTTAAATTATTATAAGAATTCTGTTAAAGTGCCCTTTATTATTAGAAAAGGAATAAACTTAAAAAAAGTAGCTGCAAATAAAAAATTCAAAATAATGTTTATTGATAGTGGTGCAGGCGTATTGAATAAATCGATTAAAAAATCATTAAAACAATTAGAAAAAATAGATGAATATTCTTTTTATGTATCAGAATCCTTTCCTGGAGCATTTAAAAATGTAATTAAAATTCCTAAAGAACACTTATTAGTAGATTATATACATGACATGGATTTAGTAATAGGCAGAGTTGGATTTAATACAATTTCAGAATGCATTACATTTAGAACCCCCATGTTATTAATTGGGGAAGCCATGAACCCTGAAATGAGTGAAAATATATTAAACCTACTCTCATCAGGACTCGGCTTTTTTATTTCTTTAAATGAATTGGAAAACGGCTTGAACAAATTTCTGCCTAATTTTATAAAAAGAAATTATAAAACTATTAAATCCAAAATGGATAATCATAATTTAGCTACAAATGGTGCAGAAATTATTGCTGAACATATATTAAATGATTTAAAATGAAAGATATAAAAATCATTGGGGAGATAGCCAATACCCATGATGGGGATTTTAACTACTTATTAAAAATGCTTGAATTAGCACATAGAGCGAAACTTGATTATGTTAAAGTCCAAATGTTCACGGCTAATGGATTAGTTACAAAAGACCACCCTAAATATAAAGATTATGTACAAAAAGAATTTACAATAGAAGAATGGCTTCAAGTATCTGATTTTTGCAACAAAAAAAAGTTAAAACTAATTGCAGAGATTTTTGACATTGATAGTTTGAAAATTTCAGAAAAGATGAATATTTGTGCTTACAAAATACATTCTACAAATCTTTTAGATTATGAATTAATTGATATTATCGCAAAGTCAGAGAAAACTATATTTCTTTCTGCAGGAGGAACAACTATAGACGAAATAGAAAATGCAATTAATATTATTCGTAAAAATGGGTCGAACAAAATAGTATTATTAAACGGGTTTCAGAATTTCCCAACAGATATCTCAGATACAAACCTGAATAGAATCTTTCTCCTAAAACAAAGATTTAAGCTAGATATTGGTCTTCAGGATCATATAAATGGAGAAGAATATTTATCCAAAATTGTTCCATTTATGGCACTAAGTATGGGTTATAAATATATTGAAAAACATTATACCTTGGACAGAAGTGCGAAGGGGGTTGATTATTATTCATCCCTTAATCCAGATGAATTAATTAATTTAACTAAAGAACTAAAACGAAGTACCAAACTATTTGGGGATAGTAATTTTTCTTTTTCTGATGCAGAAAATAATTATAGACAAGCAATGAAAAAGAAAGTAGTTGCAAGCAGAAATTTAAAAAAAGGACAAACCATTACACAAAATGACATATCATATAAAAGATCAACAAATGAAGGCATATTAACAGATCAAATTAAATTAATTTTAAATAAAAAAATAAACAAGGATATATTGCAAGATGATACAATCAAATTAAAAGATTTAATTTAAACAGTAACTATGAAAACAATTATATTAATCGCAGTAAGATTAAAATCATCACGATTGCCTAAAAAAGCAATATCAAAGATAGAAGATCAAACTCTTATAGAACATCTAATCGACAGGATGAAAAGTGTTAAAAACATCTTCAAAGTTATTGTATGTACCTCTACAAATCCACAAGATGATGTCCTGGAAGACATTTCCCGAAAAAAAGGGATTGAATGTTTTAGAGGTAGTGAAAATAATGTCATAGAACGTTTTTATTTAGCAAGCAAAAAATACAATCCAGACCTAATTATAAGAACCACCGGAGATAATTGTCTAGTTAGCACAGAATTTATTGAAGAAGCGATAACAAAACACATAGAAAACAAAGCAGATTATACTACAACTGAAAAATTACCAAGAGGCGGAAAAGCAGAAGTAATTTCGTTTTCAACACTTATAAAACTTTTAGAATATTCCGAAGACCCTAATAGTAGTGAATATATGACCTGGTTTTTGGATAATCCAGACATTTTCAGAGTACAAAAGCTCAATGTTAAACCGGAATGGGATAGGCCAAATTATAGAATAACTTGTGACACACCAAATGACCTAAAACTCATTAAAGAAATTTACAGCAGATTATATAAGCAGGGTAATATTGTTGATTTTTCTTCTGTAATTAAACTTTTAGATAACAATCCAGATTTAGTTGCATTAAATAAAGAAGTAAAACAAGTTTCAAAAGATGATGTAGGAGACATTATTAACTACAAAGTAAAGAAGCAATAAACAATGTGTGGAATTGCAGGCTATATATCAAAAGACAGAATCGAAAGTCACTCAGTCAATTCAACTTTAGATTTGATGTCCAATAGGGGACCAAATAACAAAGGATATAAAGAATTTGACTCAAAATCTCTAGGTCATATAGCTCTATTACACTCTCGTCTTAGTATCATAGACATAGACGAACGCTCTAATCAGCCATTCAATATCCAGGGATGCCACCTAATATATAATGGCGAAATATACAATTATTTAGAACTTAGAAAATCCCTTGTAAAAAAAGGGATATCACTTAAAACAGAATCTGACACAGAAGTTCTCCTTTGGTATTATATCATTTATGGGGAAAAATGTGTTGAATATTTTGAAGGAATGTGGTCATTTGTTATTTATGACAGTAGAAGTGAAACGGTAATGTTTTCTAGAGATAGGTTTGGAGAAAAACCTTTTTATTATTATCAATCCAATGAGGGTATATATTTTGGATCAGAAATAAAATTTATAAAACAATTATGTCTTGACAAACTAGAAATAAACTACAATCATATTAAGCGCTATATCGTAAATGGACATAAATCCCTATATAAAACAAAAGAACAGTTTTATAAAAAAGTATTAGAACTTGACATTGCTACTAATAAAATTATTAATTCTACAGGTAGTATAGATAAAAAATATTGGCAGCCGGAATATAATCCTATGGCAAGTATGACTATTAATGATGCAATAGATGGCACAAAAGAAAGATTAATCAAAAGCGTGGGTTTAAGATTACGTTCAGATGTCCCATTAGCCTTTTGCTTAAGTGGTGGAGTTGATTCGGCTTCATTAGTATCAATCGCTGCAAAAAAATATAATTTTGATGTGAATACTTTTACAATTATCGATGAAGATAGTAGGTATAACGAACTTGATAATGTTTCAGCAACAATTAAAGATATTGGCTGCAAGAATACAATGATTACCTTATCTAACAAAGAAAATAATTTAGAAAAACTAAAAGATTTGGTTCATTATCATGATGCTCCAGTCGCTACCCTAGCCTATTATGTACACTCATTATTATCTGATAAAATAGCTAAGCATGGTTATAAGATTTCAATTTCTGGAACTGGTGCCGATGAGCTTTTTACCGGCTATTATGATCATTTCAACCTACATTTTTATGAAATGAGAAAACACGTTGACTTTGCAACAATAAAAAAAGACTGGGAAACGCAACAGCTTCAATTCATACGTCATCCATCATTTCGTCAATATAATCTGTATTTTAAAGATCCTTCTATTAGAGATCATATATATTTAAACAATGATATTTTTTCTAGTTATTTAACCGAAAGTTTTGAGGAGCAGTTCACAGAAACCAATTACACCAAATCATCCTTACTAAGAAATAGAATGATGAACGAAATGTTTAGTGAAGTAGTTAGGGTTATTCTACATGAAGATGATTTAAATTCGATGAAATATTCTGTCGAAAACAGAAGCCCCTTCTTAGATAAATCACTGTTTGATTTTGCATATACAATTCCTAATGAACACCTCATCAAAAATGGTTATGCAAAATATTTACTTAGAGAATCCATGAATGGGATTTTAAATGACAAGGTTAGACTTTCACGTGAGAAGAAAGGGTTTAATGCCTCAATTAATTCTATTATTGATTTTGAAAATAAAAATCATATTGATTACATTTTATCTAATTCGAAAATTTTCGATTTCGTAAATAAAGACAAAATTGCACGCCTCTTGAAACAAAAAAATTACACAAATAGTTTTAAGAAATTTTTATTCAATTTTATTAATGCTAAAATATTTTTAGACGCTAATTAAAGCTTTAAATGGAAAACATAAGAGAATTAAAAACCTGCAATATATGTAACAATGAAAAATTTAAAGTATTACATCATTATGCAGCAGGATACTATAATCACAATAAATATATCACACATTCTTGGGATGGCGGTCTAGATATAGACTTGCAAATTGTTAAATGTAAAAATTGTGGTTTAGTGTATCAAAATCCTTGTTTTAATACTAATGGATTAAAATATTTATATCCGAAAAGCACCATCCCCAAGATTTTAAACTATAATGATTTAATGCTAAATCATAAATTTCATTTTTTAATTGATAATATCATACCCCAATTTTACCCAACTCCAAATAAAACGAAACCAACTTTAGCTGATATAGGGACTCGATATGGCGTTCTCCCCGAACTTCTATCTAAAAAAGGATTTAATGCTTTTGGCATAGAATACAATTCCAAATGTGTAGAATCTGCTAGAGAAAGTGGATTTAAACATATTTTCGAAGGAACAATTAATAATTTAGGTAATATTTGTAAACAAAACTCAATTAAACAAATAAATTTAGTTATTTTGGTAGACGTCATAGAGCATTTACTAAATCCTACAGAAGACTTCAATAATATATCAAAATTGCAACAAGTTGGGGATAGAATAATTATTTCAACAATGAATTTCAACTCTCTCGGTTATAAATTATTTAAGTCAGATTGGTACTTCATTCATAGTCAGCATACATATTATTTTGATAATAAATCAATGACTAAATTTGCTAAAAAAATAGGCTATGAAATAGAATACACATTCCAAATAGATAAAATAAAGAATATTACTATTTTACCTCATGAAATAAAAAAATATATCAAACATAAGCTTGAAAATAAGAGAAGCAAAGTATTATTAGATAAAAAAAAATGGTTTGCAACAAACCGCCCCTCTTTATTTGACAATTTCATTACCGTATTAAAGAAAAAATAAATTAAATTTGAGATGAAACCAATTTATGTTTCTATCAATATCACAAAACATTGCTAGATTAAAAAAATTATATAAAATATGTTTATAATATCTGAAATTTCGCCACAGTTTGGAGGTCAAGTAGAAGTTGCTGAACAAATGATTTTACAATCAAAAATAGCAGGTGCCAATGCGATAAAAGTTCAATTATACACTGAATCGCAATTTGGGGCTGAACGTGCATACCTATCAATGCCTTTTGAAGAGTTAAAAAGATTAAAAGAATTTGCAGATAAAATTAATATTGCTTTATTTGCAACTCCCTTTACTTTTGACAGACTGGAATGGTGTTTGAAATTAAAATTACCATATATGAAAGTTGCGTCTCGTATGCACAAAGAAAGACCTGATTTAGTTGAAGAAATCATGAAACAAAAAATTCCAACTTTTGTTTCTATCCCTTCTGACGAAAATCCTGATAAAATACCTAAATATGATCATGCAACCTATTTATATTGTGTTGTAAAATATCCAACAAGAGTAGATGAATTCTCAATGCCAAATTTTGAGACATCCATTTTTGAAGGCATATCAGATCACACCTTAGGTAATGCAGGTGCACTATATGCATCGGCACACGGAGCAATGTATCTAGAAAAACACTTCACTTTAAGACACTCCTTTCAATTTGCAACAGAACAAGCACACTTAGGAGCAATGGATAAAAATGATTTAGAATTGATAAAAAATACTTCCAAAGAATTTGAAACTATTAGAAAAATATTAAAGTAGTATAGCTACAAATGATACGCTTATATGTAATCTACTATATTTTAGTCTCAATACTCAGTTATTTCTTCCCATTAAAAAAATCTAAATTATATTATTCTGGAAAAAATTTATTATCTCCTTCTTTCAGAATAAAGAATCGAGATAGAGAAAACATATTTTCCATTTTCAAAATAACTGCATCAACAATTAAAGCATATTTTTCTAACCGCATTTATTTTCACGAGAGAAATAAGTACAGTAACAATTTAATTTATGATGGAAAATTAAAAAATCCTAAAATGAGGATAGATTATGTCAGGTACCACTCGGGTAATGATGTTAAAGGAGTTCTTGCAAAAGATACTATAATTGGATACTTAGGAATAAATACCCTCATTGGAGATTCTTTTCAAATAATGCTATTAACATTATGTCTATTTCCAGCCTACCTGCTCCTTGTAAAAAAGAGAGGGGTAATAGCTTTAGCAATTAAACAAAGTCTTGAAATACATCGTTTATTAAAATTTTGCCAAAAGAATACAATTAAAACAATTTATTTTTTTTGTATTTATCAAAATGATTCTAATATAACAGCATTACTACTTCAGAAGTTCAAGATAAGTGTCATCAAAATAGCCTCAGAAGTGCCCTTAGTCTTTTGGAATAAAATAATAATTTGTGATTGTTTATGTATTTGTAATGCATATCAATATGATGAAATTAAATATTTTAATCAATCAATGTTTTTTAGAAACACAGCATTTTGGGGACCTGAATCAATGCTACACATTATGTCGAAATACATAGATACTAATAGTCAATCAACTCCAAATGTAATAGGTTTTTATTCTACAGGAGGATGGATTAGAGAGCTTGAAGGAGAAATGGATCAGGGTGTAAACATGATCAAAAACGAACATATTGTAAAAAAATATATCGCAGCTTATTTGAAACATAACACTAAAAAATTAAAACTTATAATTTTTTTACATCCTAATGAAAAAAATAAAAAATACGAAGTGGATGTAAAAAAACATTATAATATTTATTTTTCAAATATAAACTATAGCTATAATAAACCAACAGAAAATACAGCAAATTCTTTTGAAAAAACTAATCTTGCAATCGCATTTAATTCTACAATTATATATGAACGTTTGTATTTCGGATTTAAATGTTTATTAATGCCATTACATATAGAAAATTTCCCATTAGAAAATTCAACTTTAAAGAACATTTGTGCTTTTAATAAAGAGGAGTTTTTTAACAAATTAGAGAAAAACCTAAACTATACGGAAGAAGAATATTTCAAAATAAACAAATTGGAAAATTATACTTATCATTTTTCTCAACAATCTAAGGATGATGTTATAAATTAGTATCAACTTAAAATAGATCAATTTTTGAAAAAAATACTTATACTAACGGATTCTTTAGGACTCCCGAGAGAGCATAATAATGACATAATTCAAGCAACACAAACATGGCCTAGTCTCTTGAGTAAGAAATTTGATGTTTGTCATTTAGGTATAGGAGGTGCGACAATAGACATTTTAACAAATCAAGCGGCTTATCATCGTTTTTTTTATCCCAATATTATAATAGTACAGTCGGGAATAGTTGATTGTGCACCACGTACCTTAACAAGGCGAGAAAAAAATTTAATTGAAAATTTACCATTTGTAGGGAGGTTTATATATCCAATTATTAAAAGATATAATAAACAAATTAGAAAATGGAGAAATGCTAAATTATCAACTGAGGAACTATACAGAAGTAACGTAAAAAAAATAATTTCACTTTTTGATGGGAAACCAGTATATTTTATTGGGATACTCCCAGCTTCCAAAGAATACGAAAAAATCGTACCAGGTATTACAAAAAGTATTATAACTTTTAATAACATTTTAAAGCAAGAAGCAAAAGGCAATTATATTAATATGGATACAATCTCACAATCAGATATATTAGGCTGCCATCATCACCTAAGTATATCTGGGAATGAGTATTTATATAAAAAAATTATTGATAAACTAAATAAATAAATGTGTGGTATTATTACATATTACAATAAGACTGGGATTTCTAAAAAAAATATTCTAGAATGTATTAATTCTTTGGATTCAATAAAACACAGAGGACCTGATGGAGAAGGGATTGTTTTGATAAATACCTTAAATGGCGAAGCTAAAATATTAAAAACCGAGGACACACCTAATAATATTATTTATGATTACAATAGTATAGAAGAAATAGAAGAAAATTATTTCAACCTTATTTTGGGACATAGGCGTTTAAGTATTTTTGACACTTCAACTGCTGGACATCAACCTATGAAGTCGCCTTCTAATAACTGGATTGTTTTTAATGGAGAAATCTATAATTTTATTGAAATTAAAACTGAATTAAAATCAAAAGGATATACTTTTAAAACGAGAACAGATACAGAAGTTATACTAACTGCATATCAAGAATGGGGAGTAAAATGCTTGACAAAGTTCAATGGGATGTGGTCAATTATTATTTGGGATAATCTTAAAAAGATTTTTTTTATTTCAAATGATCGATTTGGAGTCAAACCCCTTTACTACTACAAAAATACAAATGAAATAATTTTTATGTCTGAAGTAAAACAAATCCATAAGTTTACTAACAGAATAAAAAGCTATAACACAAAAAACTTTCATGTATTTTTAGAATCTGGCTTTTTAGATTTTGATGACACAACTTTTTACAAAAAAGTAAATCGTTTTAGAGCATCTCATTTCATTTCAGAAAAGGCATCTAAGATTCTGAAAAACAATCACTTACCATACAGAAAATATTACACATTAAATCTCATCAAAAAACAATGTAAATTAGATGATGCTATAGAAGAATTTAGATATCTATTCAATAATGCAGTAACGATTAGATTAAGAAGTGATGTCCCCTTTGGAGTTACCCTTTCTGGTGGGCTAGATTCGAGTTCTATCATTTATGAAACAAGGCATATTATAAAAGAAAAAACTAAACTTCAAACATTCTCTGCTATTTTCCCTGATAAGGAAGGCGATGAATCTGAGTATATTAATTTTATTTGCAAAGATTTGAATTTAACAAAAAATACGACAAATCCGATGGATGATTTCATATTTGAAGATTTCAAGAAACATATTTATCATCAAGACTTTCCCATTCCATCTACATCCTATTATGCAGAATGGTGTGTAGCTAAACTAGCGAATAGGAATAATGTTAAAATCATTCTCAACGGACAAGGTGCAGATGAAGTCTTTGCTGGCTACCACCATCATTTCTATAAATACTGTAAGGCATTAATTATGAAAGGAAGAATATTTAAGTATTTAAAAGAAGTTAACAATTATGCCACTTTAAAAGAATGGGATGTGCGAAAAGTCCATAAAAATGTTATGGCAGATGTTAAACTTGCTATAAAATTTCAAATACATTTAAAGAAACTAGATCAAACATTGAGTCAAAGATGGAATAATGCTAAAAATTTAACTGAAATATTAAATATTGACTTAACAGAAGCAACTATTCCAACTTATTTACGTTCAGATGATAGAGATGGTATGGCATTCGGTATAGAATCGAGACATCCATTTATGGATTATAGATTAATAAATTTTGGATTTTCATTATCTGATAATTTCAAAATAAACAATGGATGGCAAAAATTGATAATTAGAGATTCGATGGAGAAGCTACCCGATAAAATTAGATGGAGAAAAGACAAAAAAGGTTATACAACTCCACAAAATGATATTATAAATAAATATCAGAATGACTTAAAAAAAGAATTAAATTTATTATCGGAGTACGGCATTAAAAAAAAGCCTGACTTTCGTCATTATTCACTTTCATTGTGGTTAAAAGGAAACGCTTTTTCATGATAACAATTCTTGACTATGGACTTGGCAATATAGCGTCTATTGCAAATATGATAAAAAAAGTAGGTGGCAAATCAATCATAACATCTGATATTAATGAAATAGCAAAAGCAGAGAAATTAATTTTACCAGGTGTAGGTGCATTTAAAGAAGGATTTAAAAATTTAAATGAGGGTGGTTATATAAATATTTTAAACAAGAAAGTTCTCGAAGATAAAATACCCATCTTAGGAATTTGTTTAGGAATGCAATTACTTACAAGAAAAAGTGAAGAAGGTAATAGTAAAGGTTTGGCTTGGATTGAAGCAGATACTGTGAAATTTGACATATCAAAACTAAGTGCCAGACATAAAATTCCACATATGGGATGGTCAGATATCAACATAAAAAAAAATAAAAAATTATTAGGGAGTAGTGCTCAAAAATCTAGATATTACTTTGTCCATTCCTATCATGTTGCATGTGACAACATTTCAGATATCATGTGTACAGCGAACTATGGCTATGAATTTGTTTGCGGTATTCAAAAAGGAAATATTTTAGGAGTTCAATTCCATCCAGAAAAGAGTCATAAATTTGGTATGAATTTAATACGAAATTTTATAAATAATTTTTAGTGAATAGAAATAGAGTAATCCCAATTTTAACGATTGATGGCAACCGTTTAGTAAAGACGGTCAAGTTCAAAAACCCCAAATACATTGGAGATCCAATTAATGCCATTAAAATTTTTAATGATAAAGAAGTAGATGAGATTATTGTTTTAGATATTACAGCTTCCAAAAAAAAAATATCACCAAATTTTAAACTAATAAAAGAAATGGCAAGTGAGTGCTTTATGCCTTTAGGATATGGAGGAGGTATAAACAATATAGATACTGCAAAAAAAATTTTTGATTTAGGTGTCGAAAAAATTATCATGAACACAACTATATATAACAATGCTAAGTTAATTAAAGAAATTTCAAGACAATATGGTAATCAGAGTGTTGTTGTATCATTAGATATTAAAAAAAATATATTTGGGAATGAATATTGCTATTATAGAAGTGGGAGTATTACAAATAAAGAAAAGGTTAAAGATGTGGCGGTTAATATAGAAAAAATTGGTGCGGGTGAAATAATTTTAAACTACGTAGATAGAGAAGGTACTTTTAAAGGCTATAATTTAGAATTACTAAACACCATAAGTAGTTTAGTCAACATCCCGGTAGTGCCTTGTGGTGGTGCAAAAGGAATAGAAGACTTTATTTTGGCAAAAAAGAATGGTGCCTCTGCTATGGCAGCTAGTAGTATCTTTATTTACAAATCAAATAACACCAATTCCATTTTAATCAACTATCCAACACAAACAGAATTGGAAGAAAAATTATATAATATTTAAAAATAAGACATTATTAAAATGAATAATATAATTGAATGTACTAGATGTGTATTAACAACAAAAGATGATCCTGAAATATTTTTTGACGAGTCAGGAGTATGTAATCATTGTAGAAGTTATGAAGAAAAAGCTAAGGTATTTCCTAAAACAGCCAAAGCTAAAGCACAAGCATTAAGTACAATACTAAGTGACATAAAAAAATCTTCAACAGGAATCTACGATTGTATTTTAGGGATAAGTGGTGGAGTTGACAGTACTTTTCTCGCGTATAAAATTAAAGATTTTGGGTTAAATCCACTTCTTGTACATTTCGACAATGGCTGGAATTCAGAGCTTGCTGTTCAAAATATAGAAAACCTAATTAATAAAACAGGATTTGACTTATTCACCTATGTCGTAGATTGGGAAGAATTTAGAGATTTGCAAAAATCATATATTAAAGCTTCTGTTTTAGATTGGGAAATCCCAACCGATCATGGTTTTTATGCAGTTCTGTTTAACCAAGCATTTAAACATAAAATAAAACACATAATTAGTGGTCATAATATTGTTACTGAAGGAATATTACCAAAATGTATGAGATGGAGTAAATTAGATGTTGCAAATATAATTGATATACACAAAAAATTTGGGACGAAAAAACTAAAGACCTTTCCAACTCTTAGCTTTTACAAAAATATATACTACCAAAAAATTAGAAATTTTTCAAATTTATCTTTACTAAATTACATGGAGTATAACAAGGATGAAGCAAAAAAAACAATCATACGAGAATTAGGCTGGAAAGATTATGGGGGCAAACATTATGAATCAATTTTTACAAGATTTTACCAAGGTTATGTTTTATTGCAAAAATTCGGATTTGATAAAAGGAAAGCACATTTAGCAACTTTAATTAATTCAGGTCAAATAACAAAAGCAGATGCACTCAAAGAACTTCAACAACCAGGATATGATGCAAATCAATTGGCAGAAGACAAAGAATATGTCATAAAAAAATTAGGTTTTACGATAGAAGAATTCAATGCTATTATGGCAAACCCTATAAAAAATCATTTAGATTATAAATCTTATGAAACAGGCATTTACCGTCAACATGAAACTTTTATGAAAACAATATCTCCCCTTTCTAAAATAGTAAAGAAATTTCTTTAAAAATATCTTTTTATCATCAACGAAATACAAAGTGTGCTAAACAAAACTTTAATAGTATCTTATACATTCCCTCCTTCTCCAGAAATTGGTGGAAGGCGTTGGGCAAAATTCTCAAAGTACTTAAACAGAAAAAGTGTCCCTATTAAAGTTATTACATCAAAGATTCATAACGCACAAAATAATTGGGCAAAAGATATTACAGACATAGAATGTAAAATTGAAAGAATATCCTTTAACTACCCATACTATTTAGGAATTCACCCAAAAACACTTTTTGAAAAACTAATGTATAAATTAAGCCTCAATTGGTCAAAATTGAGAACTAGCGGCAATTATTATGACAAATCTATTCATTGTAAAAAAAGGTTATTAGCTAAAATCGAACAATACATAAAGGTAGGTTATAAAAATATAATTGTTACCGTTGCACCATTTCATCTAGCCACCCATATTTCGAGTTTAAAAACAAAATATCCCAAAACCAATTTCATTGTAGACTTTAGAGACCCATGGCTTGAAAATGAAACCTCATACGGGTATTTTACATTATCTAATAGTAGGAAAATATTTGAGCAAGAAGCTGAAAAGAAAGTTATAGAATCATTCGATATTATTACTACTGTTTCAAATAATATTACTAATGATTTGAAAAAAAAATATCCGACATCTACAGCAAAATTCATTACTATTCCAAATGGTTTTGATAAAGAGGATATTACTTTTGATGTGCAACATATTGAATCTAACCCAAAAGACAAAATAAAACTTGTATTTACCGGCACATTTTATATGCCTGCAGAAAAATATTTAAATAAATTATGTGAATGGTTAGATGTACTTAAAACATCAGAAACTGAATTATACAATAATTTATCTATCGAATTTTATGGGAAAATACATACTAATATTAAAAGTATTAAACGTCATGGAATTATAAAACTAAATGGATTCGTTCCCATAAATAAAATACATAAAATTATTAGTAGATCAAGTGCATGTCTTTTATTTTTAACAGATGATATAAATTATTCTTTTAGCACAAAATTTTGTGAATATCTAGCTTTCAAAAAACCAATAATTGTAATTTCTAATAATGGACCTACAGGAAAATATGTTGATCAAAATAAAATTGGAAATTCGCTTACCATAAATGATTCTGTAGATAAATTAATAGATACCTTAATCGATATAAGAACTAATAGAAAAAACTACTATCAAGCATATGATATAGAACAATTTAATATTAAGAATATTACTAAAAAACTTCTGCCTTTATTAAAATAGCTCCCCTAATAATTAGGGTTTCCTCAAAAAGGGCTCAATCCCTAATAAACATTGAAAAAAAAGATGATTTTTCCTTTTTTTAATGCAAGGTTATTTGTATTTTTGTACAAATAATATTGTATATGGTCGA
>Ga0114931_10002661_pt1 | contig 22672 bp, 35 predicted proteins | sample 2SBtaG_FD_89579 | JGI IMG/M metagenome (GOLD analysis project Ga0114931, IMG submission 89579) | Deep subsurface microbial communities from Kolumbo volcano to uncover new lineages of life (NeLLi) - 2SBTROV14_V59a metaG | ecosystem: Environmental > Aquatic > Marine > Volcanic | place: Kolumbo... | reverse complement strand
TCCGTTCTTCACGAACTACCGGCCGCAGTTCTACATCCGGACGACGGACGTGACGGGCTCGGTAAAGCTGCCCGAGGGCATCAAGATGGTGATGCCGGGCGACAACGTGACGGTCGAGGTGGAGCTCATCACGAGCGTCGCGCTCGAGGAGCAGATGCGCTTCGCCATCCGCGAAGGCGGCAAGACCGTTGGCGCCGGAGTGGTCACCAAGATCATCGAGTAGGCGAACGCGCCGGGTGTCGGTCAGCAGTGTCCGTCACGTGCCGGCCGCTCTCGTCCCCCCTGGAGAAAGCAAATTGTAGCGATGCCTGATGCGACCAAGATTCGAATCCGCCTGAAGGCGTTCGACCATCAGCTGCTCGACAAGTCGACGACCGACATTGTCGAGACAGCGCGGCGTACCGGCGCGCGAGTGGCGGGGCCAATCCCGCTGCCGACGTCGATTCGCCGCTACACGGTGCTGCGCGGACCGCACGTCGACAAGAAGTCGCGCGAGCAGTTCGAGGTCCGCACGCACAAGCGCCTCATCGATATCCTGGAGCCGACCCCGCAGACGCTCGACGCGCTCATGAAGCTCGATCTGTCCGCTGGCGTCGACGTCGAAATCAAGAGCTGAAGAGGGCTCCATGGCGAAGGTCAACGTTTTCAACCTCAAGCGCGAAAAGGTGGGCGAGGTGGACCTGGCGGACGAAGTATTCGCTGCCGAGGTCAAGGAACACCTCTTCCACGAAGTGGTCACTGCGCAGCTCGCATCGCGTCGCGCAGGCACCCGTGCCGGCAAGGAACGCTCTGCCGTGCGCGGTTCGAGCAAGAAGATCTACCGGCAGAAGGGCACTGGTCGTGCGCGTCACGGTTCCATTCGCGCGCCGATCTTCGTTGGCGGCGGGCGGGCGCATCCCCCGAAGCCCCAGGACTGGAGCTACAGGCCGCCGCGTCGCGTGCGCATCGGCGCCCTGAAGAGCGCCTTGAGCTTGATGCTCAAGGAAGGTCGGCTGACCGTGGTCGAGAACATCGACCTCGGCGAGATCAAGACCAAGAAGCTTGCCAGTGTGCTGTCGACGCTCCAGGCGCCCCACAAGGTGCTGGTGGTCGACGACAAGGGCAACGAGACGCTCAAGCTGTCGATCCGCAACATGAGCGACAACCAGTACCTGCCGCCCGAGGGCGTCAACGTCTACGACCTCCTGCGTCACGATCATCTGGTTGTGTCGAAGGAAGCCGCCAAGGCGCTCGAGGCGCGCTGCCTGGGGGACAAGTCATGAATCCCGAGAGCATCATCAAGCGCCCGATCGCGCTGACGGAGAAGGCTTCCCGCCTCAAGGAGAACAACCAGGTTGTCTTCGAGGTCGCGCCTGAAGCCAACAAGGTGCAGATCCGCGAGGCGGTCGAGACAATGTTCGAGGTCAAGGTCACCGACGTGAACACACTCGTGCAGCGTGGCAAGCGCAAACGCATGGGACGCCGTCTGGCCAAGCGACGCAACTGGAAGAAGGCGATCGTCACGCTGCGTACCGGCGACGACATCCAGTTCTTCGAGGAATCCGAGGAGTAGACCGATGGGTATCCGGGCCTTCAAGCCGACATCGGCGGGTCGCCGCTTCTACACCTGCAGCGACTTCGCGGACATCACGACGGACAAGCCGCTCCGCAAGCTGCTGGACGCCAAGTCCAGCAGCGGCGGGCGCAACAGCTACGGGCGTGTGACCAGCCGCTTCCGCGGCGGCGGTCACAAGAAGCGCTATCGCATCATCGACTTCAAGCGGAACAAGATCGGCGTGCCGGCGAAGGTGGCTCACATCGAGTACGACCCGAACCGCACTGCGCGCATCGCTCTGCTCCACTATGCCGATGGCGAGAAGCGCTACATCCTGGCTCCCGACGGGCTCAAGCAGGGCGACGAGATCATCTCGAGTCGCGAAGCCGACATCCGCCCCGGCAACTGCCTGGCGCTGCGCGACATCCCGGCAGGGACGACGATCCACAACATCGAGATGAAGCGCGGCAAGGGTGGACAGCTGGTTCGCTCGGCCGGCGTCGCCGGTCAGCTCATGGCCAAGGACGGTGACTACGCCCAGGTCAAGCTGCCCAGCGGCGAGGTGCGGCGCATCCATGTGCTGTGCCGGGCGACCATCGGGCAGGTTTCCAATGTCGAGCACCAGAACATCAAGCTCGGCAAGGCCGGGCGTGCCCGCTGGCTGGGTCGGCGCCCGCACAACCGCGGCGTCACCATGAACCCCGTCGATCATCCGATGGGCGGCGGCGAAGGCCGTACCAGCGGTGGCCGTCACCCGTGCTCGCCCTGGGGCAAGCTGGCGAAGGGCATGAAGACGCGCAACAACAAGCGCACCGATTCCATGATCCTCAAGAAGCGGAAGGCGAAGTGACCAATGGCGCGTAGCATCAACAAGGGCCCGTTCATCGACGGTCACCTGTTCAAGAAGATCGAGGACGCCCGGTCCTCGGGTTCAAAGAAGGTCATCAAGACCTGGTCGCGCCGTTCCACGATCTTCCCGGAAGCCGTGGGGCTCACCTTCGCTGTGCACAACGGACGCAAGTTCGTGCCCGTGTTCGTCACGGAGAACATGGTGGGGCACAAGCTGGGCGAGTTCGCCCCCACGCGGACCTTCCACGGTCACGCGGGCGACAAGAAGTCCAAGGGCAGGCGCTAGGTCCGATCGCGGCGGCGCTCGTTCGGTCGAGCGCCGCCTCCGGATTGCTGCCTACAAATAGTCGTCGATGTAGTACGCGCAGTCGACGAAGTCCGAGGCGCAGTCACCTGTGTTCGGCTGGTATGTCGTCTGGCCGTCGTAGCAGTAGTAGATGTCCTCGCGCGTCGTCCCGTCGTAGGCGTTGACCACTGCGTTGCACTGCGCTTCGCTGATGCTGCTGCACGAGGTCGCGATGTCGGCGCAGCTGACCGAGCCGCCGTCGTAGGTGAACGGCGGCGCCATACACGCCTGTGGGAACACGTTGTCGATGCAGGCCTGCACGTCGCTGGCGCGGGCCGTGTCGTCGCAGGCGTTGCCACTGATGCTGGCCAGGCAGTTGAAAAAGACCTCGAACACGCCAGCACGGGCGTGCTTCTGCATGCGCTGGCAGAAATCCAGCGCGACGGGAATGGTGCTGCCGCCGTCGGTGGGGCAGGTCGTGCTCGCGTACGGCAGGTTGTCGCAGGCGTTCTGCGGGATAGTGCCGGCGTCGTTGAGCGTGTAGTCCCCGAGACACGCTCCGCCGTCGGCACCGCTGGTTCCGCCCGTACCGGCTGAGCCGCCTGTGCCGGCTGAGCCGCCTGTGCCGGCTGAGCCGCCTGTGCCGGCTGAGCCGCCTGTGCCGGCTGAGCCGCCTGTGCCGGCTGAGCCGCCTGTGCCGGCTGAGCCGCCTGTGCCTGCGCTGCCGCCGCCCGAGCCGCCCCCGGCGTCGTTGCCCGGCGTCACGGTCTGGTTGACCACGCAGCCCGCGCCGGCTGCGGCCGCCACGGCAAGTATCGCTGTCGTCGCCAGAAAGCGTTCGAGATTCATGCGCATTGGAAGGGCCCTCCCATCAAGAAGTGCAGGGGTGCTCGCTCCCGCCCGCTGGGCGGGAGCCCGTCCAGGTTGGACGATGCTCTTGGCCGTTCGGTGCAACGGCGCGGGATCCCCCCGCGATCCCGCAGGAATTCTGTTGCTGCTGGAACCACGATCGGGGTACGGATGAGCAGTAGCCGGAAAACAAGGCGAAGTACGCGTCGGGCCGCTTGCGTAGCCGGTCCCCCTTTGCTAGTAAGCGGTCCCCTTTTTCGGCGCCCTTCCCGAACCGGCTTTGTCGGCGGGGCGGGCGGCGACAGCCGCCTCCGGTAGGCGGCGCGCGGCGCGGCCCCCCGGGGCCGCCATTGTTTTTCTGCCGCGGCAGCTGCCGGAACGACGGTTGCCGGGGCAGCGGGTTCGCCGCCCCAGGGGACGACGGGTCCAGCAAAAGGAAACTGTCGCGATGATCAGCCAGGCAAAAGCAAAGCATCAGAGGATCAGTCCGCGCAAAGCGCGTATGATCGTCAACCTTGTCCGCGGGCGTGACGCATCGGAAGCCCTCCAGCTTCTCGACTTCACCCCGAAGGCGGGCGCGCCCTTCGTCAAGAAGCTGATCGCGAGTGCAATCGCGAACGCGCGCTCCAAGCGGCCCGATGTCGACGTGGACGAGCTGTTCATCAGCAAGGCCACCGTGGACAAGGGGCCCGACGCGCACATGCGTCGTTGGCGTCCGCGCGCGATGGGCCGGGCCACGCGCGTGAGCAAAGGCATTAGCCACATCCACATCGAGCTCGACCAGCGCTAGCGCGCCCGAGCGAGCGGAGAACACGGCGACATGGGACAGAAGACGCATCCGTACGGCTTTCGCCTCGGCGTCATCAAGACGTGGACGAGCAAGTGGTACGAGGACAAGCAGTACACGAAGTGGCTGCATGAAGACATCCGCATCAAGCGTGCGGTGAAGGACTACCTCTACAACGCGAACGTCGCGAGCGTGGAGGTCGAGCGCGCAGCCAACAAGGCGAAAGTCATCGTCTACACGGCTCGCCCCGGCATGGTGATCGGCAAGGGCGGCAAGGGCATCGAGATCCTCAAGAGTGGCAATCTCGACAGCGCCGCCAAGGGCGAAACCCGTTTCGCCGGCGTGCAGTCGTTCACCGACAACGAGGTGTTCATCGACGTGCAGGAGGTGCGCAAGGCCGAGACCAACGCGCAGCTCGTCGCGGAGAACATCGCCACGCAGCTCGAGCGGCGCATCGCTTTCCGCCGCGCGATGAAGAAGGCGCTGTCGACAGCGATGAAGTTCGGCGCCAAGGGCGTGCGCATCCGCTGCGCCGGTCGCCTGGGCGGCTCCGAGATGGGGCGCATCGAGACGTACCGCGAAGGTCGCGTCCCGCTGCACACGCTGCGTGCGGATGTCGACTTCGGTCTTGCCGAGGCCCGCACCACCCAGGGCAGCATCGGCATCAAGGTCTGGATTTTCAAAGGCGAGGTTCTTCAGCGCAAGGCCCGCCGCATCCCGAACGAGTGAGTCATGCTTTCCCCGAAGCGCACCAAGTTCCGGAAGCAACAGAAGGGCAAGAACCGCGGCATTGCGTGGCGCGGTAGCGACGTGTCCTTCGGCGATTTCGCGCTGCAGGCGATCGACCATAGCCACATCACCGCCCGCCAGCTCGAGGCAAGCCGCATGGCCATCCAGCGCCACGTCAAGCGCCAGGACAAGCTCTGGATCCGCGTCTTCCCTGACAAGCCGATCACGAAGAAGCCGCTCGAAGTCCGCATGGGCAGCGGCAAGGGCAGCGTCGAGGGCTGGGTCGCCGTCGTCAAGCCCGGTCGCGTGCTGTTCGAGATCTCGGGCGTGCCCGAGAAGCTGGCCCGCGAGGCTTTTACGCTGGCGTCCGCCAAGCTTCCCATCCACACCAAGTTTCTCGTGCGCGGAGAGCTCTAGATGAAGGCCAAGGATCTGCGCGAGCGCTCGACAGAGGACCTCGTCAAACTGAAGTCGATGATCAAGAAGGATCTCTTCTCCTACCGGATGAAGAACTTCACCAACCAGCTCGATGACACGAGCCTGATCAACAAGTCGCGGAAAGATATCTCCCGCATCGAGCTTGTCCTCCATGAGCGCAAGCTCGGGGCGGCCGCGGGTGAACAAGGAGACGAGTCATGAGCGACGCAGCCGAGGCAGAAGGGACGCGACCGGTCCGCCGCCGTGCGCTCATTGGCCGCGTGTCCAGCAACAAGATGGACAAGACGGTCGTGGTCGAGGCGGTCCGCTACAAGATGGACCCCATGTACAAGAAGTACGTGCGCGTCCGTCGCAAGTACAAGGCCCACGACGAGAAGAACGAGTACCGCATCGGCGATCGCGTCGAGATCCTCGAGCACCGTCCGGTCTCGAAGAACAAGCGGTGGATGGTCACCCGGCTCATCGAGCGCCCGGCAGGAGCTGAGCTGACATGATCCAGGCGGAGTCCGTTCTCGCCGTCGCGGACAACTCTGGCGCGAAGGTGGTCCAGTGCATCAAGGTGCTGGGCGGGTCGCGGCGTCGTTACGCGCACATCGGTGACATCATCGTCGTGAGCGTCAAGGAAGCCCTGCCGAACAGCAAGGTGAAGAAGGGCGACACCGCCAAGGCGGTGGTCGTCCGCACCAAGCGCGAGCACCGGCGGCCCGACGGCAGCTACATCAAGTTCGACGAGAACAGCGCTGTCTTGATCAACGCGCAGATGGAGCCGGTGGGTACCCGCATTTTCGGGCCCGTGGCCCGCGAGCTGCGCGGCAAGCGCTTCATGAAGATCATCTCGCTGGCACCGGAGGTGCTGTGATGGAGAGGCTGAGGGTCGGCGACGACGTCGTGGTCATCCGCGGCAACGACAAGGGCAAGCGCGGGCGCGTCAGCCGCGTGGTCACGGAAAAGAACGCCGTGGTGGTCGAGGGCGTGAACATGGTGAAGCGCCACATCCGCGCCACACCGGACCGCCCCGGAGGGATCCTCGAGGTCGAGGCGCCCATCCACGCGAGCAAGGTCATGCCGGTGGATCCGGAATCGGGCAAGCGGACCCGCGTTCGTCACCAGAACGAAGGCACCGAGAAGACGCGCATCGCCGTCAGGGGCGGGGCGGAGATCTCGCCGTCCCAGGATTGAGTCATGGCAGACGCAGAAAAGACAGTGGAGCCGCGGCTTCGCGACAAATACAAGGCGGAAGTCGTGCCGTCGCTCATGAAGCGCTTTGGGTACAAGAACCCGATGCAGGTGCCGCGTCTCGAGAAGATCGTGGTCAACATGGGCCTCGGTGAGGCGGTCGCCAACCCGAAGATCATCGATTCGGCGGTGCAGGAGATGGCAGCCATCACCGGCCAGAAGCCGATCGTGACGCGCGCCAAGAAGTCGATCGCGACCTTCAAGTTGCGCGAGAACATGCCTATCGGCGTCAAGGCAACGCTCAGGCGCGAGCACATGTGGGAGTTCCTCGACCGACTGGTCACGCTCAGCCTTCCGCGTGTGCGTGACTTCCGCGGTACCAGCCCCAAGGCCTTCGACGGCTCGGGCAACTACACCCTGGGTCTCAAGGAGCAAATCGTGTTTCCGGAGATCGACTTCGACAAGGTCGACATGATCAAGGGCATGAACATCACCTTCGTCACCTCGGCTGGGACGAACGACGAGGCCAAGGCCCTGCTCGGCGGGCTCGGCATGCCTTTCAGGAGCTGAATCGATGGCACGTGCATCGCAATGGGCGAAAGCGAATCGCCCCCCCAAGTTCTCCACCCGCGCGGTCAACCGCTGCCACGTGTGCGGTCGCGCGCGTGGTGTGTACCGCGACTTCAAGCTGTGCCGTGTGTGCCTGCGTCAGCTAGCACTCAAGGGCGAGCTTCCCGGCGTGACGAAGGCGAGTTGGTGATCCCATGATGACCGATCCCGTTGCCGACATGTTGGCTCGTATCCGCAATGCGGCCATGGCTCGCCACGAGACCACCCACGTCCCGGCGAGCAAGATGAAGAAGGCGATTGCCGAGCTCCTCAAGCAGGAAGGCTACATCGCCGACGTGCGCACCGAGGAATGGGGCCCGCAGAAGCGCCAGACCATCACGATCACGCTCAAGTACGGGCGCGAGCGCGGCGCAGCCTTCGTTGGCCTGAAGAGGGTTTCCCGCCCGGGTCGCCGCGTCTACGTGCGCCACGACGAGATCCCGCGGGTGCTCAGCGGTCTGGGCGTCTCCATCCTGAGCACCTCCCGCGGTCTGATGACGGACAAGGAAGCCCGCCAGAAGAAGGTCGGCGGCGAGCTGTTGTGTGAGGTCTGGTGATGTCAGCCGAAACGCAAACAAGCGCGGGCGTGCGCAAGCAATCGCGCAACGGCAAGCGCCCGGTACCGGTGCCCAAGGGGGTTACTGTCAACATCAGCGGCAGCACGGTCGCCGTGCAGGGCCCGAAGGGCAAGCTTTCGCAGGCGCTGCCGGACAGCATCAGCATCGCCCGCGAGGGTGACGTGCTCAGCGTGCAGAGCTCGGCAAAGGGACGCGACGCGATCCGGCTGCAGGGCCTGGGGCGCGCACTCCTGGCCAGCATGGTCAAGGGTGCTGCGGAAGGCTACGAGCGCACGCTCGACCTGGTCGGCACCGGCTACCGAGCGGAGGTCAAGGGGCGCACCATCACGCTGCAGCTCGGGCTCTCGCATCCCTGTCCGTACGACCTGCCCGAGGGCGTCAACGCCGTCGTTCCCGGCGACTCGAAGGGCGCGGTGCTGGTATTGACCTCGGCCGACAAGGCTCGGCTCGGTCAGGTGGCTGCCTCGTTGCGCAGTCTCAGGCCGCCCGAACCGTATGGTGGTAAGGGAGTCCGCTACCGCGGAGAGCAAATCCGTCGCAAGGCGGGCAAGGCCGGCAAGGGCCGGAAGTAGGTACGGAGAGAAGCGATGAAAGCGCTAACCGGTCGTCAGCGGCGCAAGCTCCGCATCCGCAACAAGATCTCGGGCACGGACGAGCGTCCGCGTCTGAGCGTGTTCAAGAGCTCGCGGCACATCTACGCGCAGGTCGTCAACGACGTCGCTGGGCAGACGATTGCCGCCGCTTGCACGCTGTCGCGCGATCTCAAGGGAACGCTCGACGGTGACAAGAAGATGGACGCCGCCAAGAAGGTCGGCGCCCTGATCGCGAAAATCTGTCTCGAGAAGAAGGTCGACAAGGTGGTGTTCGACCGCAATGGTTACCTCTATCACGGGCGCGTGAAGGCTCTGGCCGACGCTGCGCGAGAGGCCGGTCTCCAGTTCTGAACCGTGACGTGCTGCTGCAGAGCAGCGGCACGCCGGAGACCCCCAGGAGTCAATGATGGCATTCGATCAGTTGGACGAGGAAAAGCTCAAGGAGCGCGTCATCCACATCAACCGCGTTGCCAAGGTGGTGAAGGGTGGGCGTCGCTTCAGCTTCTCGGCGCTCGTGGTGGTGGGCGATGAGGCCGGCCATGTCGGCGTCGGGCTCGGCAAGGCCAACGAGGTTCCGGAAGCCATCCGCAAGGGCAACGACCAGGCTCGCAAGAACCTGTTCAAGGTGCCGATGATCGGCGCGACGGTGCCGCACACGGTGGTGGGCCGGTTCGGGGCCGGCAAAGTCCTGCTCAGGCCGGCTGCTCCGGGTACGGGCGTCATCGCCGGCGGTCCGGTCCGTGCGGTTGTCGAGTCCGCTGGCATCCAGGACATCCTGAGCAAGTGCCTGGGCTCGTCGAACAAGCACAACGTGGTCAACGCGACCGTGGCTGCACTCAAGGGGTTGCGTGGTCCCGAGATTGTCGCGTCGGCGCGCGGGCTGAACGCCGAAGACGTGGCCGCGGACTACCCGGTTGCGAAGGTGTCGGCCAAGGCCGCCGCAGCTTCGTCGATCGTCGCCTCCACCGAACCTGGAGGCATGTCATGAACGCCGTCAAGCTCGAGGTCCGCCAGGTCGTTAGCGGCATCGGGCGGCCGCATCCGCAGCGTCGCGTCCTCAAGGGGCTTGGCCTCAGGGGGCCCGGCTCCAGTGTCATGGTCGACAACACTCCGTCGTTCCGCGGCATGATCAAGAAGGTGATGCATCTCGTCGAGGTGCAGGAGAAGAAGTCATGAGCGACATCCTGTCCCGCCTGGCTCCTCCGGCCGGTGCCCGGGAGTCCGAAAAGCGCATGGGGCGCGGCACGGGTAGCGGTCTGGGCAAGACGGGTGGGCGCGGTCAGAAGGGCCAGAAGGCTCGTTCCGGCGGCAACATCAACAAGCTGCATTTCCAGGGCGGTCAGACGCCCATGCAGCGGCGCCTCCCGAAGCGCGGCTTTCGCGTGCCCTTCCCGTTCAAGACGGTCGCCATCAACGTCAGCGACCTCGAGCGTTTCGACGCCGGCTCCAGCGTGGACGAGGCGGCGCTGAGGAGCGCGCGGCTGGTCCAGGGTCGGGGCGTGCGCATCAAGATCCTCGGCGACGGCGAGCTCACCAAGAAGCTCGAAATCAGCGCGCACGGCTTCAGCAAGTCGGCTCTCGCGAAGATCGAGAAGGCCGGCGGCAAAGCGGTGGTCATCGCGCAGAAGCCGACATCCGCAGAGTCAGCTAGCTAAGCGAAGGGCCGGTCATGGCCGTATCAGGCGGGTTCTCGAACATTGCCAAGGTGCCGGAACTGCGCCGGCGCATCGCGTTCACCCTCGGTATCCTCGCGATCTACCGGGTCGGCGTGTTCATCACGACGCCGGGTGTGGATCGCACTGTCATGCGCCACATCGTGGCGGGCCAGAAAGGCCTGCTCGGCCTGTTCAATCTCTTCTCGGGTGGTGCGCTCGCGAACCTGTCGATCTTCGCGCTCGGCATCATGCCGTACATCTCGGCCAGCATCATCCTGCAGCTACTCGGGATGGTGTCGAAGCAGGTCGAGGAGATGCGCAAGGAGGGCGAGGCCGGGCGTCGCAAGCTCGAGCAGTGGACGCGCTACGGCACGATCATCCTGAGCGCCTTCCAGTCCTTCGGCGTCGCGATGTACCTCGAGGGGCTCAACAACTCGGACATGGGCGGCGGGCGCTTCGGCGACGTCGTGGCGCACCCCGGCTGGGGATTCCGCCTGATGACCATGGTCACGCTCACCACGGGCACCGCGCTCATCATGTGGTTGGGCGAGCAGGCCACCGAGCACGGCGTCGGCAACGGTATCTCGCTCATCATCTTTGCCAGCATCGTGAGCAGGATCCCGAGCGGCATCGTCAACTACTTCCAGCAGAACGCCGGCCAGGTGAAGCCGCTCACGATCTCGATGGTGGTGCTCGTGCTCGCGGTGAGCGTCGCGATCGTCGTCTTCTTCGAGCAGGCGCAGCGCGAGATTCCGATCCAGTACGCGAGGCGACAGGTTGGCAGGCGTATCTATGGCGGGCAGACCGCGCATCTGCCGCTCAAGGTGAACATGGCGAGCATGATCCCGCCGATCTTCGCCTCGAGCCTCCTCATGTTCCCGGCCACGCTCGCCAACTTCAAGGTGCCGGGCATGCAGACCTTCAGCTCCATCCTGAACCGGGGCGACTGGGTCTTCCACACGCTGTACGCGCTCCTCATCATCTTCTTCTGCTTCTTCTACACGGCGGTGACCTTCCAGCCCGTGGAGGTCGCGGACAACCTGAAGAAGCAGCAGGCGAACATTCCCGGTATCCGACCGGGAAGGCAGACAGCCGAGTACATCGACCGCGTACTGACGCGGATCACCGTCGGTGGTTCGCTCTACGTGGCAGCCATCTGTGTCGTCCCGACGCTCATCACGGCGGCGCTGCGCGTGCCGTTCCGGTTCGGCGGTACCAGCCTGATGATCATCGTCGGCGTCGCACTGGAGACGGTCACGCAGATCGAGGCACATCTCATCACGCGCAGCTACGAGGGCCTGACCGGCCCGCGTGCCACGCGTCTGAGCGGTCGGCGGCCGGCATGATGGACCAGGGAGGCCACGGATGAGGATCGTGCTGCTAGGGCCGCCGGCAAGCGGCAAGGGAACCCAGGCGAAGCTTCTGTGCGAACGCTACGGCGTGCCCAAGATCAGTACCGGGGACATGCTGCGGGCGGCCAAGACGGCCGGGACCGAGCTCGGCCAGCAGGCCGAAAAATACATGTCCGAGGGCAAGCTGGTCCCCGACGAGGTAGTGATCGGCCTGGTCGAGGAGCGGCTCGACCAGGAGGACGCGAAAAAGGGCTTCGTTCTCGACGGGTTCCCGCGTACCGTCCCGCAGGCCGAGGCGCTGGGGAAGCTCCTCGACGGCCGCGGCACGCCGCTCCACTGCGCCCTACAGATCGACGTGCCCCACGACCTGCTGATGGAACGGGCCACTTTGCGCCGGACGGACATTCGGACTGGACAGATCTATCACCTCAAGTACAATCCTCCGCCCCCGGACGCCGAGCTCGAGCATAGAGCCGACGATCGGGAGGAGACGGTCAAAAAGCGTCTGGAGGAATACGACGCGATGACGGCGGCCTTGCTGCCGTTCTACGACAAGGCCGGCCTACTTCGTCGCATCGACGGCGTGGGGACTCCGGCCGAAGTGACCGAACGCATTTTCAAGGTATTGGAAGACTAGAAGAACCCCAGGAGGCCCAGGGCGAATGTGACGGACAGAGCAGGCGTGATCGAAGAGGTGTTGCCCAAGGCTATGTACCGGGTGCGTCTCGACGACGGCCGAACCGTCCGCGCCAGCATCGCCCCAGCACTCCGTCACGCAGTTGTCCGGCTCATCTCGGGGTGTGAAGTAGAAGTCAGGCTTTCTCCGCACGACCCAACCGGGGCCAGATTACGAAGCAGCTCTAGAGCACGAGAAGGCAGTCGTCATGAAGGTGCGTCCCAGCGTCAAGAAAATCTGCGACAAGTGCAAGGTCATCAAGCGCCGCGGCATCGTGCGCGTGATCTGCGAAAACCCGCGCCACAAGCAGCGCCAGGGCTGAAAGAGAGATCTAGAAAATGGCACGCATCGCTGGGAAGCTCATGGCGTCGGCTCGCCGGGTATCATCTGAAAGAGGACGCTACACATGGCACGCATAGCTGGAGTCGACCTGCCCCGCCGCAAGGCTATCCGCTACGCCCTGCCGTACATCTTCGGCATCGGTGACGCGACGGCCGTGATGATCTGCAAGAAGGCGAACATCCCCGAGGACCGCAAGGTCGACGAGCTGAGCGACGCCGACGTGAAGGCGATCCGCGACACCATCAACGCGAGCGTGAAGGTCGAAGGCGACCTCCGCCGCGAGGTGCAGCAGAACATCAAGCGTCTGATGGACCTCGGCTGCTACCGCGGTCTCCGTCACCGCAAGGGCCTGCCCGTCCGCGGTCAGCGCACACACACCAACGCGCGCACCCGCAAGGGGTCGCGCAAGGGCGTAATGGCCCGCCGCAAGTAGTCCAACGGACAACCCCGAGCACTCGAGTTTCGCATCATGGCAGCCACGAAGAAGCGCAGCACCAAGAAAGTCGTCCGCAAGAACATCGGCTCCGGCATCGCCCATATCAAGTCCACTTTCAACAACACGATCGTCACGATCACGGACGTGAACGGCAACACGGTCTCCTGGGCCAGCGCCGGTGCACGTGGCTTCAAGGGTTCGCGCAAGAGCACGCCCTTCGCTGCCCAGCTGGCGGCCGAGGAAGCAGCGCGCCGGGCGATGGAACACGGCATGCGTTCGGTCGCGGTCTTCGTGAAGGGTCCCGGCGCAGGGCGCGAGAGCGCGCTCCGCGCACTGCAGCAAACCGGGTTCAAGGTCACGCTGATCCGTGACGTGACCCCGATTCCTCACAACGGTTGCCGCCCGCCCAAGCGCCGCCGCGTCTGAGAGAGATAAGATGGCACGCTATATCGGTCCCGTTTGCAAACTCTGCCGCCGCGAAGGCATCAAGCTCTACCTGAAGGGCGATCGCTGCTTCAGCGAGAAGTGCGCGGTCACGCGCCGCCCGTACCCGCCCGGTCAGCACGGCCAGGGTCGCATCAAGATGAGCGAGTACGGCCTGCGCCTGCGCGAGAAGCAGAAGATGCGCCGCATCTACGGTCTGCTCGAGCGTCAGTTCCGCAGCTACTACGGTCAGGCCTCCGGCATGAAGGGTCGTACCGGCGAGGAGATGCTCGGTCTGCTCGAACGCCGTCTCGACAACATAGTGCACCGCATGGGCTTCGCCGCCACACGCGCGCAGGGCCGTCAGCTGGTGCGGCACAATCACGTGCTGGTCAACGGCAAGCGCGTGAACATTCCGAGCTATCGCGTGCTCCCCGAGGACAAGATCGAGATCCGGGAGAAGAGCCGGAAGATCTCCTTCATCCAGGCCGCCATGGCGTCGGCCGACAACCGGCCGCGGCCCAGCTGGCTCGAGCTCGACAAGGAGAACTTCTCGGGCGTCTTCAAGTCGATGCCGGTCCGCGACGAGCTCAACGAGCCGATGGTTCGTGAGCAGTACGTCGTCGAGTACTACTCCAGGTAGTTTTCCGGCCCGGGTTGTTCCGGGCCCAGTCTGAAGACAGACGAAACGCGGGCAGGCCGCGGAGCACGATCGGGGAGCGGGTTCCCCACGGGCTCGGGACGGCCGCGCGAACCCCCGACAAGGAGAGAAGCACATGGTCACGCAGATGATGAGCCGCAACTGGCGGGAGCTGATCCGCCCCAAGGCGATCCACCTCGATCCCGACAGCGCGACGGATTTCTACGGCAAGTTCACGTGCGAGCCTCTCGAGCGGGGGTTCGGCATCACGGTGGGCAACTCGCTTCGCCGCGTCGTTCTCGCTTCGCTCCAGGGTGCCGCGATCACGGCGGTGCGCATCGACGGCGCGTTGCACGAGTTCACGACGATCGCCGACGTGGTCGAGGATGTCACCGACATCATCCTCAACCTCAAGGAGGTCGTGTTCAAGGCGGAGAACCCGAAGACGTACAACGTGCGTCTCGAGAAGGAAGGCCCCGGCCCGGTCACCGCGGGTGACATCCAGGTCGTGGACGGCCTCCGGGTACTGAACCCGGACCATTCCGTTGCCACGCTGGACAAGAAGGGCCCGCTGGCGATGGACCTGACGATCAACGTCGGGCGTGGCTACGTGCCCGCCGAGCGCAACAAGAGCCCGACGATGCCGATCGGCACGATCCCGATCGACGCCCTGTTCTCGCCCATCCGCAAGGTGAACTACACCGTGCAGAACGCGCGCGTCGGGCAGGTGACGGACTACGACAAGCTCGTGCTCGAGGTCTGGACGAACGGCGCGGTCAAGCCGGCCGACGCGGTTGCTTTCGCCGCGAAGATCCTCAAAGAGCAGCTCTCCATCTGGATCAACTTCGAGGAGACCGAGGAGGCCACCTACCAGGCTCCCGGTTCCGAGGAAGAGCCGCTGAACGAGAACCTGTTCCGTTCGGTGGACGAGCTCGAGCTGTCGGTGCGTTCGGCCAACTGCCTGCAGAACGCCAACATCACGCTCATCGGCGAGCTGGTGCAGAAGACCGAGTAGGACATGCTCAAGACGAAGAACTTTGGCCGCAAGTCGCTCAAGGAGATCAAGGAGATCCTCGGGACGATGGGGCTCAGCCTCGGCATGAAGTTCGACAACTGGCCGCAGATGCTGGAGCGCTGGAAGCAGCAGCAGGCCCAGGGCTAGCGCCCGCCGCCTGTCAGGAGCACGACGATGCGACATCGCAAAGCAGGCCGCCAGTTCGGCCGCAACACCAGCCACCGCAGGGCAATGCTGCGCGCGTTGACAGCGAATCTCGTCGCTCACGAGCGCATCGAGACGACCAACGCCAAGGCCAAGGAGCTGAGGCGCGTGGCCGAGCGGATGATCACGCGGGCCGTCAGGCTTGGCGCGGTCGCCTACACCCCGCACGACAAGCTGAGCGTGGCCGATCGCGCGAGGCGGCACGCCGCGCAGCGGCAGATGGCCCGCTTCCTGCGCCGCTTCGCGGTGGTGCAGGACGGCGAGGAGAACCGCAAGGTCGATCTGATCGAGAAGGTCTTCGTGGATCTGGCCAAGCGCTACCAGGACCGGCCGGGCGGCTACACGCGCATCATCAAGCTCGGCCGCCGTCGTGGCGACAACGCACCGTTGTCGATCATCGAGCTGGTCGAGGGCCCTCAGCCCAAGGGCGGCGAGAAGGCTGAAGCGAAGGCCGAGAAGGCTGAGGCCCAGGCCGAGAAGAAGGCCGAGAAGGCTGAAGCCCAGGCCGAGAAGAAGGCCGAGAAGGCTGAAGCGAAGGCCGAGAAGAAGCCCGCGAAGAAGGAGTAGCGGGGAGCGTCAGGCGGACTGCTCGGGCTCGTCCGGGTCCGCCTCGTCGCGTTCTTCCTGCTCGGGCGCGTCCGGGGTCGCGTCGTCGGGCTCGGGCTCGTCCGGCGTTGCCCCGTCGCGTTCTTCCTGCTCCGGCTCGGGCTCGTCCGGGGTCGCGTCGTCGCGTACGGGTTCCGGATCGCCCTCGCCGCTGGCGGGGTCGTCGCCCGGCGTGGAGGCTTTCGCCTGGCGTCGCGGTCGCCACAGGCCGATGAACGCGATGGCGACCAGCGCAGCGAGCCCGATGGCGCCCGCGGCCGAGTAGCGCCTGTCCTTGCCGAGCTTGTCGAGCTCGCCGTGCTGGATGCGGGAAATCCCGTCGCGTGCGCGGGCGTTGGACGAGTCCAGATCCAGTGCGCGGCGGAACAGCGTCTGGTCGGCGACTCCCCGACCGAGCAGGCGTTCCCCTGCGAGCGCCAGGCGCAGGCTCTTGATCGGTTTTGCGGCGGCATCATCCGGTGCCAGTCGCTCGGCGCGGCGCGCGGCGTCGAGCGCTTCTGCCGGGTGCTTGTCAGCGTATTTCTTCGCGAACGTCAGATACCCCTGCAGCATGTCGCTGCGGTGCTCGAACATGGGGCTCTGTGCGAGCACCTTGTTGAAGCTCGTGCGCATCGCGCCGAGATGCCCGGCGCGGTAGGCCGCCATGCCTTCGTCGTATAGGTGGTACACCCGGGCCAGCCGCTGCCGGTCGTAGCGTCCGAAGAGCTCCCGCGCAGTGCGCTTCCAGCCCCAGTCACGCGGCGGCTTTTCGCCGACGATGGTCTCGTAGGTGTCCCTCAGCTGCCAGTTGGCGACCTCCCCCATCATCGTGACCGCCTGCCGCGCGGCCAAGCGCACCTGCGCGCGTTCGGAGTTGGCGAACGAGATCACCACCCGCGCTGCGTCGGGATCGCGCACGCGGCCGTACGCGCGCAGCACGTCGGCCAGCACCTCGTAGTCGTCCGTGCGGATCGCTTCGCTCGGGATCGCCTTGCCCATCATGTCGAGCTCGCGGTCGGCCCAGTGCGCGATCTTCTTCGCCGGGTGCCGGCGCGCCTCGATCAGCGCCGCGACCGCCTTGTCGCCCAGTTTTTCCAGCTGCAGCTGCGTGTCGACGCGCAGAAATTCGCCGAAGCGCACGTACACGTCTATCAGCACTCGCACCGCGTCCACACTCGCGATGTGCACCAGCATGCGGCTCATCCCGAGCACCGAAACCAGGTTCCGCCAGGTCGGCGAGTCCGGCTTGCCGTGCTCGGCGACGATCTCCAGATAGTCGGGCGTCTTGACCCGGCCCTTCTCGCCGGCCGCGCGCATCTGCTCGCGGACCTCTCTGCGCGCTCTGTGCCGGATGCCGTGCAGGAGGCGCTTCATCTCGTCCCGATCCGCCTTGTCCGCGATGGAATCGAGGCGCTCCGCGATGGCCGGCACGAGCCGCGGTCGGACCTCCAGGATCTCCTTGACCGCCTGGTCGCGCACCATGCTGTCCTTGGCCTGCAGCCTCGCCAGCAGCGCATCGAGGTCGGCGAGATCCTGCTTCTCTGGCTTCGGCAGCTGGACGCCGGGTACCTTCGGCAGAGGCGGCAGGGCGGATGGCTGGCTCGGCACGCCGGGCTCGGCAGCCGCAGAGCCGGCTGGGGGCGTGTCGGCCTGGACGCGCGTCACTCCGGACAGCAGCGCCAGGATCAGCAGCGACAGGAGCCAAGCCGGCCTCATGACGCGACGCCTTAGCACGGCCGTGCTGGCTCCACTTCCCGGTACCGGCAACCGGGGTCGGCCAACCGGCCGGAAGTGCGGGTGCACGACGGCCGGAGGGCGGCTACTCGACGATCCGGAACTCGGCGTACTCGCCCGCGAAGCTCCGCCAGCGCGTGTCCACGCGGTCCACGCGCGCGGCGCTCGGCCCCTTCTGGGCCCAGCCGTACAGCTCGCGGATAGCGACTTCCTCGCCTTCGGCAAGGATCTCCACCGAGCCGTCGCTGCGGTTCTTCACCCAGCCGCTGAGCCCGAGCCGGCGGGCCTCACGCTGCGTTGCGGCGCGGAAGTACACACCCTGGACGCGACCACGCACCACCAGCTGGAGCTGCTTGAGAGCCATTCTGCGGACGTGTTACCGAACCCTGGCCCGCTCGGCAACCGGCGGCCGGTAGATCTGGAGGCCCGTCCGTGTTTCGATCGACGCGTGTCCGCAGGCGAGTCCAGGTCCGCGCAGTTGGAGCGCCGCGTGCGGGAGCTGGAAGTGGCTCTGGCCCACGAGGAGCGCATCTCGCGCGCGCTCCGGGAGGTCGGCAACGCGCTCGGCACCACGCTCGACCTCGACGACCTGCTGGAGCTCATCCTGGGCAAGCTCACCGAGCTGCTCGAGGCGGACCGCGCCACGCTCTACCTCCTGGACGAGGAGCACGGCGAGCTCCTGAGCCGGATCGTGGTGGGGCAGCAGGTGCGCTCCATCCGGCTGAAGGTGGGCCACGGCATCGCCGGCAGCGTGGCCCAGACCGGCAAGCCGATCCGCGTCAAGGACGCCTACACCGACAAGCGGTTCGAGCCGGAGTGGGACGTTCTGACCGGCTACCGCACGCGGAACATGCTGGTCGCGCCGCTGAAGAACCACCAGGGGCGCACCATCGGCGTGGTCCAGGTGCTGAACAAGCTCGAGGGCGAGGAGTTCAGCGCCGAGGACGAGGCGACCCTGCTCGCGCTCAGCACGCAGGCGGCCGTGGCCGTCGACAAATCCCGGCTCTTCCTGTCGCTGACCCAGAAGAACAAGCAGCTGCTCGAGACCAAGGAGCAGCTCGAGCGGCGGTTGCGCGATCTCGAGCTGTTGTTCGACCTGGAACGCGCGACCGCCCGCGCCGGCTCGCTCGAGACACTGGCCACCGCCGTACTTGGACAGGTGGCGAGCGCCTGCGAGACCCGGGGCGCCGGAATGCTCCTGGCGGAGGAGGAGACTCGCGATCTCGTCCAGTACATCCTCGATACCGGTGATTCGGGCGAGCTCTTGCGCAAGGGTGTCAAGGCGGGCGAGGGGTTTCTGGCCATCGCGATGGAGCAGGAGGGTCCGCTGCAGGTACAGGGGGCAAGGCAGGATCCGCGCTGGCACCAGCGCGTCGAGGGAGACTACACATTCCCCGTGGACTCCGTTCTGGCCCTGCCGCTTGAAGGCGAGGACGAGGCGCTGGGCGCCATCGGGCTCTTTTCCAAGCGCGGCGGGCGGCCGTTCACCGACGAGGACGCCTCGCTCCTGAGGCTGGTCAGCGCCAACGTGACGACGGCCGTACGGCTGTTCCGCGCCAGCCAGGCGCGCGAGCGTGGCGAGCGCCTCACCACTATCGGAAGGCTTCTGTCGCAGGTGATCCACGACTTCAAGACGCCGATGACCGTGATCAGTGGCTACGTGCAGCTGATGCAGGACGCCGACGATCCGGCGCAGCGATCGGAGTATTCGGAGGAGATTCTCAAGCAGTTCGATCTCCTGACCGCGATGCAGCGCGAAGTGCTGGAGTTCGCCCGTGGCGAGCGCAGCGTCTTCATCCGCAAGGTGTACCTGAAGAAATTCTTCGCCGACATCGTGCGCCACCTCGGGCACGAGCTGGACGGCCGCGCCATCGAGCTCGAGGTCGATGTGGACACCAAGGTCGTCGCGCGCTTCGACGAGGGGCGGGTGGCGCGCGCGATCCACAATCTGGCCCGCAATGCCATCGAGGCCATGTCCGGCGTTGGCGGCAAGCTGACGATCAGTGCCGGCATGCAGGACAGCGAGCTCGTGATCCGGGTCTCGGACACAGGTCCCGGCGTTCCCGAGGAAATCGAGGGCAGGCTGTTCCAGTCGTTCGTGACCGCCCGCAAGGAAGGCGGGACGGGGCTCGGCCTCGCCATCGTCAAGAAGATCGCCGAGGAGCACGATGGCCGCGTCGAGGTCATCTCATCCGACTCCGGCGCGGCTTTCGAGCTGCGGTTGCCCCAGCCGGAACGGCGGCGCCCCGGCCCCGAGCGCGCCCAGCGCGCTCCGGCACGTCCGCCGTCGGCTAGGCAGAAGCGTGCGACGAAGGGGCCGGCGCAGAAGTCACAATGAGTGAGTCCCGGCATCTGTCCCTGCTCCACCAGCGCGAAAAGGAGCTCGAGACCTGTGGCTACTGCCCGAAGCTGTGCCGCGCGGCGTGCCCCGTCTCGAACGCCGAACCGCGCGACACCCTCACGCCGTGGGGCAAGATGAGCCTGTGCTGGTTCGCCGAGCGAGGCGACGTGCCCGCCGATGCGGCGCACGCTTCCGTCGCCTGGGCCTGCACGGGCTGCCACAACTGCCGCGAGAACTGCGATCACAACAATCCCGTTGCCGATACGCTCGCCGACGCGCGCGGCGATTTCTTCGCCGCCGGCGTCGCGCCCGGGGCCGTGCTGCGCTCGGTGGAGCGGCAGCGCGAGCGCGACGCGGAGCTCCAGGCCGGGCTTGACGCGCTCCGCGAGCTGCCCGGCGTGGATGCGCGCTCTCCCCGGGCGCTGCTCGTCGGATGTGCGTACGTGCGCAATCTGCCGGATGAAGCGCGCGACGCCGTGACGGCGGTGGCCCGCCTTGCCGGAGACGTGCGGCTGGTCGACGGTTGTTGCGGGCTGCCGCTGCTTGCGGCCGGCGATCGCAACGGATTCGAAGCCGCGCGTGGCCGTCTGGAGCGCTCCATCGCCGGCGCCCAGGAGCTTTTCGTGGTCGATCCCGGCTGCGCCATGACCTTCCGCGACAAGAAGCCGACTCTGCTCGTCGATCTCGCCGTGCGTCACCTCGGACGCCTGGCACGTCTGCCCGCACTGGAGGGAAAGAAGCTGCGCTGGCACGACCCCTGCCAACTCGGCCGCGGTCTGGGCCACTACGAAGAGCCGCGGGCCGTGCTCGGTCGACTCCTCGGGCACGCTCCCGAAGAATTCGCGCGTCGTCGCGGCGACGCGGCCTGCTCGGGCGCCGGTGGACTCCTGCCGGTCAGCATGCCGGACGTGTCACAGGCGATCGCCGCCGACCGCATCTCCGAGCACGAAGCGCAGGGCGGCGGCAGTATCGTCACCGCCTGTGCGTCGAGCCTCGAGCGACTGCGATCGAGCGGCGCCGATGCGATCGATCTGGTGAGCCTGATCCGTCAGAGCCTCGAAGCTCATGGCTGACACGAGAGCTTCCCGCCGGCGACGTACGGTCGCTTCGCGTGTGCTGCTCTCCTACACCATCGTGACGATCGCGTTCGGCGTGGCGGCCGGCTGGAGCGTGATCGCACTTCGCAACGCCTCGCGCGAAGCGGACCTGATGCGTTCCGGCTATCTGCCGCTGGCACTCGCGCTGCGCGATCTCGTGGCGAACCAGGACACCTGGAACACGCAGCTCAATCACATCACCACCATCCGCAATCCGGCGGACAAGCGCGTCTGGTTCGACCTCGCCGAGCGCTTCCGCCCGCAGATGTTCGGCGAAGTGCGAGCGGCGATCGCCCGCGCGTTCAGCAAGTCGGACGACGCTTCGGTACGCGGCACGGGTCATGAGCTCCTGACCCAGACGACCAACATCGAGAAATACCTCGAGGGAGACCGCGAACGCCTCGCCCAGCTCTTCGACGCCCTCGATCAGGGCGACGCGAAGCGCGCCGAACACATGCGCGACGACCTCGTCAAGCGCGGTTCGAACGGCAAGCGCCGCCTGAGCACTCTGGAAGCGCGCGTGCAGCGCAACGTGGATTCCCTGCTCGATGCGGCTCGTGCGCGGGAGCGCCGCGCTATCCAGCTGCTCATCGCACTGTGCGCGTTTGCAGCGCTGGTCGGTGCGGGCATGGCGATGTACGCGCGGCGGCTTCTGGCGCCGCTCCAGGCCGTGACCGAGCGGGCCAAGGCCGTGGCGCAGGGTGACATGACTCCGCGGCTCGTCGTGGCTTCCAGCGACGAGATCGGCGAGCTGGCCGCGACGTTCGAGGGCATGGTCAGCGCCATCGCGCGCGCCAACGAGCAACTGCTTGCCACCGAACGATTGGCGACGATCGGCAAGATGGCCGCACACGTCACGCACGAGATCCGCAATCCCCTCTCGTCTATCGGCCTCAACGTCGAGCTGCTCGAGGACGAGTTCGGCAGCGACGAGAGCGAGGGGCGCGCTCTGGTCAAGGCCATCAAGAACGAGGTGGAACGCCTGACGCAGCTGAGCGAGCAGTACCTGTCGGTCGCGCGCCGCCAGCCACTGCGTCTCGAGGAAGAGGACCTCGGCGAAGTGGTGAGCGAGGCCCTGGAATTCATGCGCCGCGATCTGGAGCGCCAGGGCGTACAGACGCAGATCGACATCGCGCCCGACCTGCCCAGCGTGCGGGTCGACGAAGCGCAGCTGAAGCAGGCCCTGTTCAACCTGCTGCGCAACGCCCGCGAGGCGATGCCCGACGGCGGGACCGTGCAGGTGTCGGTCGGTACGAACGAAGACGGCATCGACATCGTGGTGGACGACGAGGGCGCGGGCATGGACGAGGCCACGCGGGCGAAGCTCTTCGAGCCGTTCTTCACGACCAAGGGCCACGGTACCGGGCTCGGCCTCGCCATCACTCGACAGATCGTCGTAGCCCACGGCGGTCGCATCGCGTGCGAAAGCCGGCCCGAGTGCGGGACGCGCTTCCGCATCCACCTGCCGCTCGACGGCCAACAGCTGGAGCCCGCTGGAGCGCTGCCGAACGCCGAACTGTAGCAAAATACTACGGTTCGGCCTGGCGTGTGGCGCATAATGCCACGGTTCGTGTGGCGGCCACGGCGGCGGTCATCTATCCGCGGGCGGCCCGGGGCTAGCCGACCGCGGAGCGGTCGAGGGGGAGGCTCGGCGAAGCCGAGGGGGCGCTGCTGCGCCCCGAACAAACGGTGCTAGTCCCGCGTTGCGCGGCGCAGCCGCGCGTGCGAAGCCCCCATCGCTTCG
>Ga0114931_10002660_pt1 | contig 22675 bp, 13 predicted proteins | sample 2SBtaG_FD_89579 | JGI IMG/M metagenome (GOLD analysis project Ga0114931, IMG submission 89579) | Deep subsurface microbial communities from Kolumbo volcano to uncover new lineages of life (NeLLi) - 2SBTROV14_V59a metaG | ecosystem: Environmental > Aquatic > Marine > Volcanic | place: Kolumbo... | reverse complement strand
TGAGCTTCACCCATTGCGTGATCCTTCCGTGGTGAGGGTTGGTGTTGGTACCCCCTTTATACACCGAAGATCACGCAATGGTTCTATCTATTAACAAGGCGACTCGTGAATAATCCGGGATAAGGAGAGTGGCAGATAAGAATTTACCTTCATAACCCGACGCGTCAGCAAGGGATGCAGCGGGTACCAGCTTATTCCTCGCTGACGCGATTTGAAGTTGCGCATATGCGGCGCGGAACGGTAAATTTGTGATTAATTCTCACGTTTTGAAATCAAATGTGCATTTTGTGGCTTAAAGCAACACGAAAGCAACACGAAAAAGTAAGCTTATTAAATCTCTTAACCTCCTGTGAACAAATAGTTTAGCCCTCTGCTAGCTGCAAAAATCGCAACTTCAAAACTGACGCGTCAGGTTCCGATTGGTAAGTTTTCATCTCCCGCTCGCATAACAAAGCAGAATTCGTCATTTAAGGAGCCTGACTATGGCTAAAAAGAGACTGGCGCTGATCCATACCGTCAACTGGTATGACAAGGTAATCAACACCCCCTTTGCCGATCCCTGGCTGAAGGAGAATCCCGATTTTGAAGTGTTCAACATCATGGACGATTCCCTGTTAGCCGAGTCGTTGGACAACGGCATGGCCACACCAGCAGTGTATAAACGGATGCAATTCTATTTCATGGCTGCCGAGTCTTTGGGAGCCGACGTGGCCATGTGTACCTGCACGACGGTAGCCCTAGGTTCTCGCACCGCTCGGAATTACGTGTCGATTCCGGTATTTAATATCGACGAACCAATGGCCAAGGAGGCGGTTCGTTTAGGCACTCGTTTAGGCATTGTGGGCACGGTACCCACCAGTCCAGCAGCCACGCAGCGGCTTCTAGAATACGAGGCCAGCCAGATAGGTAAGTCGGTCGAGATCGTCGTGGAATGCGACGAAAAGGCCTTCGAATACCGTCAACAAGGCGACATCCCGAAGCATAACGAACGAGTACATGCAGTAATGGATAGGCTGGCCGAAAAGGTAGACGTTTTGGTCCTCGGACAGATCAGTCTTGCCCAGATCAAGCACGAAACCAAAGTGCCTGTGTTACAGGTGGGGCATACTGGTTTTGCCGAAGCCAAACGGCTGTTGGACCAGGTAAACAAATGACGGTAAGCGGAGAATCGAAGTCCGGTTCCCTTTTCTTTTTGTGAGGAGAATTACATGATGGCTCATGCAACAGAGCTAGCCGATACAACCAATCGGAACATCAAGAAACGCCCAATCGTGGTAGCGGTGGCTCCCGTGGGTGCTGATATCAACGAGCCTTCTATCAATCCGGTAACACCAGAAGATATTGCCCGAGAAACCATCTCTTGCGCTCGAGCGGGGGCGACGATGGTCCATCTCCATGTCCGCGACCGTCGGGGAGAGCAAACGGCTGACTTGTCCGAGTTCACAACGACTTTGGATCTGATCAGGGCAGAGTCGGACGTCATCATTCAAGGTTCCACCGGCGGTATTTGCGAACTGTCTCTCGAAGAGCGTTGCGTATCGCTCGAAGACCCACGCGTGGAATTGGCGTCGCTCAATATGGGATCGGCCTCGATTGGCGAGGGAGTGTATATCAACACCCTTCCCGACATCCGTTTTTGGGCACAGAAGATGCGATGCAACACCGTGATTCCCGAGCTGGAAATTTTCGAAGCGGGAATGATTTCCAACGTATTGAAACTCGCCGAAGAAGGTGTGTTGCCTAGCCCACACCATTACAATTTTTGCCTTGGATTTCAGGGTGCTTTGCCTGCAATACCGGAAAACCTTTTCTTTTTGAAGTCGCTATTACCCAAGCGTACGCCCTGGGGGTTTATCCACGAAGGGATGGACAGTCTGTCGCTGACGGCTACAGCTATCGGCCTGGGTGCGTCTGTCGTCAGGGTCGGCTTTGAAGACGGTGTGTGGCTTGAACACGGCAAGGCCGCCAAAACCAACACCGAACTCGTGGAGCGTCTTGCTTCGCTGGTGGAAGTGATGGGCTGCCGGGTAGCAACAACCCAAGAGGCGAGGGCATTGTTCGGGATAAAGAAGTAGCTCCCCGAGTCTTCCGCACAGTTACAATTTCATGCGAGATGAACATGCCCAAACGATATTGGCTGGTTGTCGGTACGTTTCTGCTGACACTGCTATTATACGTGGATCGAGCTTGTATCTCCTCGGCAAAAAGTGACATCGCCGCCGATTTGCACTTAACCGAAACCCAGATGGGCTGGGTGATGTCGATCTTTGCCCTGGGCTATGCCTTGTGCCAAGTGCCGGCAGGTCTCATGGTGGATCGTTGGGGACCACGTCGAGCTCTGACGGCGGTCGTGAGCTTTTGGTCATTGTTCACTGCTCTCACCGCTGCCACGGTAAATTTCTCATCACTACTGGCATGTCGGTTTTTATTTGGTGCAGGCGAGTCAGGAGCGTTTCCAGCTTGCGCGAGGACCGTCTATTCCTGGATCCCAATGACCGAACGTGGGCTCACACAAGGTATCATTTTCTCAGGATCGCGGATTGGATTGGCTTTTACTCTGCCTCTGGTGGCCTGGATGGTAGACGCGTTGGGTTGGCGGACAAGCTTTGTCTTGCTGGGAGTTATGGGCGTGGTTTGGGCCGTCTTCTGGTTCTCCTGGTTTCGTGATACCCCAGAAACGCACCCCACGATATCGGATGAAGAGAAACAACTGATCCTTCTAACTCGTCAGCAGGAGAGGGGCACCGAAAATATCGAAAACGCTTCTTCGAAGCTAACCGCCGGTCAGTTGTTCGGTTCGGTCAATATGTGGCTGGTGATGTGCCAATACTTCTGTTCAAACTTCACTTTTTTCTTCTGCCTCTCGTGGTTGTTTCCTTACATGAAAGGAACCTACCAATTGGGGAGCGTGGAAGCAGGAATCTACGCAGCTGCGCCTCCATTGGCCGGTGCCGTGGGCAATTGGGTCTCCGGCACGCTAGTAGATCGGATTTACCGGCACGACGCATGGAAATGGTCACGCCGACTACCTGCCATGATAGGTTTCGGACTTGCCGCTGGTGGCTTAGTAACCAGCTCGTTTATGAACACTCCTTTGGGGGCCGTAGTCTGTTTGTCGGTGGCCATCTTCGGAGCCGATATGACGCTCAGCCCATCTTGGGCCCTATGTATCGATATCGGTCGTCGGCACGCCGGCGCAGTTTCTGGAACAATGAATATGGCAGGCAATTTGGGATCGTTTGTCACCGCACTGGCCTTCCCGTATCTACTGGCGTGGACGGGCACACACAACACTTTTTTCTTCGTTGGCGCGACTCTTAACATAACTGCGGCTGGAGCGTGGATGTTCATCCAACCTGAGCGGCCATTAGAGGACTACTGAGTAGCGGCTCTGCAACGCATGACTCAACGGCAACGAGGAGCACGGCGTGCTTGAAGACGGCCTGGAGTGAACCGTCGGTCTACTCGACAGCCAGCTTTCTTTGGAAATGCGTAGCTAGGTCTCGTAAGGCGAACGGCGGATAGGTATTTCCCTTCATAACCCGACGCGTCAGCGAGGGATGCAGCGGATACCGGCTTATCCCTCGCTGACGCGTCGGGTTCCGATTGGTAAGTTTTCATCTGCCGCTCGCCTTACGTTTTATTGCGACGAGAGAAGTTGGTAGTAGAATTTGCCCAAAGAGCTAATGAGAGCTAGGCCCGAGTTGCCTTTTCAATGCTTGTCGTTCTTGGAAGCAGCCTTTGCGACTATCTGCACCGGGCAACCTTGGGGCAGGCCATAACCGCCAGCGGTTGTCACGAGGTCGTCGACAGCGAGCCCTTGAATTACCTGAACAAAATGGGCTGTTTTCACTCCGATCTCAACTTCGGTCTCGTAAGCCTTTCCCTCGCGGATGACGGTAACCACTGATGTTCCCGAATTATCTGCAACTGCTGCAACAGGAATGGCCAGCACTTCGGTTAACTCTGGTAGCAATACGCGAGCGCGACAACTAAGTCCGGGGCGAAGTAGGTGGTCGCTATTTTTCACGAGTGCAAAGACGACCACGTTGCCGGTCAATGGGTCCGCCTCGCCACGGATGCGTTCGATGCTCCCCCGAAACATACTGCCAGGAATCGAGTCGAGTTGAATCTCGACCTGAGTACCAATTCGTATTTTGCCAAACTGTCGACTGGGTATGCGAATCTGGACAAAGATTTCCGACGAGTCGATGACGGTTGCTAACACGACAGCGCGGTCGAAGAATTGACCTTGCCGGGCCAAAAGTTGCACGATGACGCCATCAATGGGACTGGTGATCGTACACCACTGAAGCACGAGTGCAGCTTGTTCCAGATCGGCTTTTGTCGCGTCGAGTAGACCTTGCGCTTCTGCAACCATTTCGGGTCGGGTGCCAGCTTCCAATAGTTTGACACGTTCTTCGGCTGAGGCGAACGCGGCCTCGGCGGATTTGAGAGCTTTGGCTTTGGTTTGATACAAGACGCTTGATATTTCTCGGCGGTCGAGTAGATCTTTCAAGGCGGCTAGCTCGTTTCGGAGTCCTTCGACGGTGGCTGCGGCCTTGTCGGCATCCTGACGTACGCCGGCAATCTCCTCGGGCAAATAGCCGCTTTTCAAACGGCTCAACGCCGCTTCCTTTTCTGCGACGAGTGCTTTGGTACGCTGAACGGCAATCTGGGCTGAGCGTCGGTCCAACTCGATTAGCACATCGCCTTGGTGAACTGACTGGCCCTCGACCACATCCAATTTGCTAACCCAGCCGCCCAATTGTGGCGAGACGACTGCGGTTTTTTCGGGGATAGCTACGAGAGATCCAACCAGATCGAGCACAGGGTGCAAAGTCCTAAGTCTTGCCCGCGCTACCTGGACGGATACTGCCTGCACGGAGTCCGTGGAAGAATCCGAAGAGGTTGTTTGTTTTCCTGAACATCCAGACGCCGTCAAAAGCAATAGAATGCTTACGCAGGCGAGATTTGCTACTTGATTCGATACGCGCGTTGCCAACGGTCTTGGTGGTACGTCTGTCGATTTGCTGCAATTCGCATTCATCACTGCCCCCCAGCTGTAGAAGTGTTCGCAGTAGAGTTTCCAGCCACCCTTGCGGGGGATGTGTTTTCTTGCCAGGGCATGTGCCGCAGTAGTCGAATCATCATGTAATATAATACCGGTGTAGCGATCAGCGACAAAACAAGGGACATGAACAGCGACCCAATCACCGCGATTGCCATTGGGCGTAGCATGTCGGCCCCAGCCCCGACGCCATAGGCGAGCGGTAAAAGTCCTAGGAATGTGGTAAGCGAAGTCATCAGAACGGGACGTAGCCGACGGCGGCCCGATTGCACGAGAGCTTCCTCAAGTACCAGACCACGGGCCAGCAGGTAGTCAACGTAGTCGAGCATGAGGATGCCGTTCTTAGCGGTGATACCGATACCTATGATCGCTCCCAGAAACGAAATGATGTTCAGCGTCGTGCCAGTCATCCACAAAGCCGCGGCGACACCAAACATCGCCAGCACCGAGCCAGCCAGAATTGCGAGTGGTTTGAGATACTCTCTAAACTCCAATATCAACACGGCGAAGACCAACACCAGAGCCATCAGCAACACCATGGCCAAGTTGCGAAACGATTCTTGTTGCTGCTGATAAAGCCCCCCGAATTCGAGAGAAGCGTGAGCAGGTAGGTCGACATGCTCGGCGAGTTGCCGTTTGATTTCGGCAATACCGTGCCCCATGTCGATATTCTCGAAACGTGCCGAGACAGCGACCAGTTGCCGCAGATCTTCGCGGTGCATTTCCAGGATACCTGGCTCGTGTTCGATTTGTGCCACATCCCGCAGGGTAAGGTTTGCGCCCGACAGCGTACGAAGTGGCATCGCGGCAAGTTCTAGCTGACTGGCATGCGTCTGAGGGGCTGCCATGACGCGAACATTGTAGATTCGATCTCCGCGCAGAACGTAAGACGAGACCGTACCGATCATCGTGGATTGAATTTCACTGCCCAACGCTCTCGGAGTAAGGCCAATCCGTGCTGCAGCGGCGATGTTCGTTTTCAAACGCATCGAGGGGCCCGCCACAACCAAGCCGTTGTTCACATCGACCACGCCAGGAATCTTTTCGATGGTCTGGGCAATCTCAGCGGCCTTGGTTTTTAGCAACTGGGTGTCGGTCGAAAAGATTTTGATTTCCACCGGGTTGGGCGACCACGTCAAATCGCCGATCAAGTCGCTCAGTACACCGGGGAACTCAAACTGTAGTGCCGGTTCATCCGCATTGACCTTGCCTCGCAATTCCTCGATCACCTGGGCTGTGCTTCGCGAGCGAGACGGTTTTAGTTTTACCAGGAAGTCGCCCGTGTTTGGCTCCGCAATCGCGAGCGCTAGCCTCGCTCCGGTGCGTCTTGAAAAACTCTCAACGTCTGAGGTTGCCTGTAGAATTTCCTCCACGTGCATTAACATACGGTTCGTTTCGGTCAGGCTTGTGCCGGGACGCGAAAAGTAGTCGATGACGAAGGCACCTTCATCTTGCTCGGGAAGAAAGTCTGATTCCAATCGCCCATACAGCCAGATGCCACTACCCAGAATGAGGAGGATACCGATCAGCGCCAACGAGGGTCGGGGCAGGAGTCTTTGCATCAACCAGGCATAAAGGGCTATGAGTCCTTGCAGAATGGGGCCGCCTTGATCGGTTTCAGCCGTCAATGGCGAGACGTGTTGCTTGGTCTTCCTTGTTTTTTTTGCACGTAGCAGCAAGCCCGCGGTAACGGGCGTCCAAGTAATAGCCAGCAGCAATGAAACCAGCAGAGCAATCACCATCGTGGTTGCCAAAGCACGAAAAAATACCCCCGTCACACCGTCCAAGAATGCCAACGGTACAAACACCACCACCGGAGTCAACGTGCTGCCGACCAGCGCCGGACCGACTTCTTGGATGGCTCCAATCACCGCCTTGGTTGGCGTCAGCCCGGCTTCGACTTTTGCATAAATCGCTTCCACGACCACGATCGCGTCATCGATTACGATACCGACTACCGCCGCGATGCCACCAAGGGTCATCAGGTTGAAACTCATCCCCATCAACTTCAAACCAATCAGCGTCAGCAACACCGTGACTGGTATGACCAGCGCCGCAACCAATGTAGCCCGCCAACTACGCAGGAAGACAAATAGGACAACCACCGACAATGCCAAGCCGAGAAAGATGGCATCCCAGACACTACGTACGCCCTCACGAACAAACTGCGATTGATCGTAGAAGAATGCCATCCGCATGTCGGGCGGAAGTTCGAGCTTGAGTTGTTCCAAATCTTGCTGCAGGTCGGTGGCAATCTGAACGGTATTGCAGTCGGGCTGGCCGTAGACGTTCAGCAGCACGGCTTCTTTGCCATTGGCCTTCACGCGGTTGAACTGCGGAGCAGAGCCACGCTGTACCGTGGCCACGTCACGCACCCTTATTGGAGCCTGATTGACCCAGGCGAGAATGACGTCCTCGATTTCTTTTTGACTTCGCAATCGATTATCAACCGTGGTCAAGTACAGCTGATAGTTTTCTTCGTGCATGCCTGCCGAGGTGAACAGATTGGTGTCGGCCAACGCTTTCGTCACTTGGGAAAAGCTGAGTTGGTTGGTGTCGAGCCTCGCCGGATCGACGACAACGTGAAACTCGGGTACCCGACCGCCGACAAGCTTGATGCGAGCCACGCCTTGGATTCGCAGAAAACGAGGATAGATGTTGTATCGAGCCGTTTCCCATAAATCGGTTGGCTCTCGGGTGTCGCTTGTCAGACTGATGCCGAGAATCGGGAAGGCCGAAAAAGTGAGCCGGTGGACCTGTGCCGTCGCCGCGGGAGGCAATGTCGAGCGAATCTGAGACAACCGCCCCAGCACGTACTGCTCTGCCTCAGTCATGTCGGTCGACCAATCAAAAAAAACATTGATCGCTGCCGAGCCACGGCCGGTGGTCGAACGGATATTGATCGTTCCCGGAATGTCTTTCATCGCTTCTTCGACCGGTCGGGTAACGGTCGCCATCATTTCGTCGCCAGGCATCACGCCGTTGTCGATCAGAATCACGACGCGAGGAAAGTTCGTCTGCGGAAAAACCGAGGAGGGCATGGTGAGCCCCGAATAGCCACCCCCCAGACAAAGCGCAGCGATCAAAAAGAGGATCGGCTTTCCGTACCGAAGTACAATGTTGGACTTCAAATTGAGGTCACTTTGCTCCGTTTGTTCGCAGGTCATGGCACCGGTACCTCCTCGGTCACGCTGGGGAGCGTCTTGATGTCCATGACCATTTGCTGAGCCGGCAGCCCTGTCGTTTGCATTACGTCGGCCGCAGCCAAGGCGAGTTCGTTGAGAAGAGCCAGAAAGCTCTGCTGCGATTGAGCGATAGCGGCCCGGGCTGCAAAAACTTGGAGCAGTGTGATCTGCCCCGCCTTGAATTGATCTTCAAAGGGAGCCAAGGCATCAGGAATTGAAAAAGCGACCTCTTCGCGAGATTGTTCTACCAACCGTCGCGCTCGCTGGTAACGCTGGATCGCCGCCCGTGCCTCCAGGACTGCTCGATTTTCCAGTTGCAGAGCGGTAGTCCTTTGTTGACGCAGCTCTGCAATTCTTTGCCTGACTAGCGGTTTCCCCGTGTTGACTACGGGAATATCTACTTGCGCTTGGACTCCCCAAAATTGGGTCGATGTTTCGTCACGCTGCCACATGGGGCCTGCCTGCAAATTGGGCCGCCGCATTGCATTGGCCAAATTCAGATTTTCCGAAGCCATCGAGGCAGCCGCACGAGCCGCAACGACATCAGGCCGACTGGCTACGAGCTGCCGCAGAGTTGCGTCGCCGGGCTGGCTCGCGTCTGCTGTTTTCAAGGAACCCGAGGAGCGGCTTTCGAGTGAGCCCTCGACCGACTCGGAAGCTGAGCTGCCGAATATCAACTCGTCGACCGACTGCCAATGCATCTTCATCCATGAACTATCCAACTCCAAGGGCGAGCTGGTATCGAGATTCATTTGATTTCGAAGTTGCATCAGGGCCGTTTGATAGTTACTCTCGGCCAGCCGTTGTTGACGTCGCGAAGATTGCAATTGGAGGCGAGCTAATTCGCTATCAGAACGGTTCGACAGCCCCGCCTTCTGACGTCGTTGCAAGACGCCGACCAACTGTTCATTCAAATCGGCCAGCGAACGGCTCACGTCGCGAAGTTCACGCTGATAAAGGGCTGAATAAAAGAGACGCGTAGTTTGGGCGGCGTTCATTAGCTCGGCCTGCAACACCGTCCCGCTCACCTGACGCCAATTTGCCGCTGCAGCTCTGGTGCGAAAACTTCGCTGCCCGCCAAACTCAAAGGTTTGCACGATCACATGTTGTTGACTGATTGCCCCGTCGTTGCCGTTGCGGTCTCGGCTGTACGGCAACACTTGCGTCTGAAACTGAGGATTCCACGGATAGACTTCAGCCACATGAAATGCCGCGTGCGCTACCGGTTCGCTAGCACGCACCGCTACCAAATCAGGGTTTTGCGCGAGCGACAGGAGAATCGCGTCCTCTAGTCTCATGGGCAACACACCGACCGGCAAGTCGGACTCTAGCGATGCTAGCTGGATTAGATGCTTACCCTCGGTTGGCCTATTAGCAATCGACTCAACGGGGCTTGCTTCCTGTGGAGGCGGAAGCCGAACCGGTGAAGCTGGCTCAGAAAAAGAAATGGTGCATGCACTGCCGTGTTCGAGCACAGATGCTGGAATGCTAGACGTGGCAGGTGCCGAGACGCGACATCCGGCAACAACTAACAGCAAACAGCCGAACCATCCTGACAAGCTGGGAGACACCTCGTAGATTCGATGTGATAGCAGCTTCCTTCTCATCGCCCCCTCGAAATGCGACCGACCCTGCTTCCCCACGGGTAATTAGCAGAACGGCCGTGTATACAAGCAACCAAAAAGAAAAAAACCACACCGTTTTCCTCTTATCGGCTGGAATAAGCAGGCGTATCCTCTCCTATTCAGTGCTTTCCGCCATTTCGCGGCACGATGCTTTTGGTGCTGAGAGGGGCTAGCAGGTCGATAAAACTTGGCAATGCAATGTTTAGGCGAACGCAATGTTTATGTGAATTGGTGCCAGACTAGGTGGGAAGATCAGCGCCGATCACCTGCCATTAAATTTCTGCTATCACTTCTACAATCAAACCAACCCATGCGCAAAGTGCTGCTGCACTTTGAGGCCGTGGGTACCGCGAGGGCGTCGATCCCCCATATTTCTCTTGCTGCTGGCTGATGTTTTTGCTACTTTTCGCCCGCGACAGCGGCACCGTCCCTTCGTTGCTTGCAGATTTTGGTTTCAACATCAAAAGGGACATCCCTTTGATGACGCGGGGAATGTTATCCGGGAACCGCGGGTACCAGCCGAAACTAATCCAACTTATCACCAATTGGTACGCAAGCTCATGCTTTTCTAATGTTGCGTCCGTAAAAGGCAAGCCACGAATGACGCCCAGTACATCGAAAAATGGCCCCATGACGAAGGAATTCCGAAGCACGAAATCCCAAAATATTTCGGCGATCCACCTAGAGAAGTCGTTTATCCGTATTTTGGCTTTCTTTCGTCATTGGGCATTTCGGAATTCGTCATTTGCTTAAGGGCTTTCTATGCCGACAATATTGGGATGCACTCCGTCTAAATTGACGATAACAAGGCAAGCTCCCATGGCCTTGAGCGATCGCCTGACTAACAAACGCAGCATGTCACAAAGACACAGGAAGCCTCAATCTACGAACTTCAAGGATGAAAGTTCCCACAATGTCTAATGAGACAAAACAAACTCTCGACAAGCCAAGCATCTCTCTGGTGCTGCCCGCCTATAACGAGCAAGAAGTGATTGCGCAAGCGATCCAGGAGGCGGATACAGCTCTCAGCTTGCTGACCGACGAGTATGAAATCCTAGTCGTCGATGATGGTAGCAAAGATGAGACTGCTGCAATCTTAGATCAACTCTCGGGTCAATATCCCCAGCTTCAAGTACTGACCCAGCCAAGGAACCTTGGCTACGGTGCCGCTTTGCGTAGAGGTTTTGAAGAAGCAAGCAAACAGCTCGTCGGATTCACGGACTCCGATTGCCAATTTGATCTCAGCGAGCTGAATCGATTAGTGATGTTGTCGAAAGATTATCCGATTGTTTGCGGATACCGAATTGACCGGAAAGACCCTTTTCTCCGCCGCTTCTATTCCAGTACTTACAATGCGTTGGTAAGGACATTGCTGGGCACACAGGTTCGCGATTGCGATTGCGCGCTGAAGCTGATGCACCGTGACACGCTATCCCGTCTACCTATCGCAACCGATGGTTTTTTAGTGAATGCGGTCCTGCTCACAAAAGCTCGGCAGCAGGAGATACCGGTAGTCGAAGTCGGCGTGTCCCATCGACCGCGAGCCGCAGGCGAGAGCAAGGTTTCGATTACACATATCCCATTAGTTTTGGCAGCGCTTTTGCGATTTTGGTGGAATCAAGTAATGTTTACCGAGCCTGCAAAGCTTGCCAAGACTGGTTGGACTTGGAAGAAACAATTAACCGCGGCACTGCTACTCCTGAGTGTGGGCAGTGTGGCGCTACTGTCTAATCTTGGTTACTCTTTTTTTGAACCCGACGAAACACGGTACTCTCAGATTGCCCTGAATATGCACGAAACAGGCAACTTACTCGTGCCTAAGCTCGATGGACAACCCTATCTCGATAAGCCCCCTCTGCTGTATTGGTTATCGGAAATTAGTTACCGATTTATGGGCGTCAACGAATTTGCTGCTCGTTTGCCAACAGCCCTTGCGGCGTTGCTCACCGTTCTGACAACCTATATTTTAGGGCGCAGACTTCTTGGCGACCGAGGCGCAGCGATCGGTGCCACGTTGCTACTACTTAGTACTGGGTTTTTCTTTGCTAGCCGTTTTGTAATGATGGACTCGCTGCTCACCCTCTTCACCACGGTCGGTTTACTTAGCGGAGCCATCGCTTTGAATTCTAGTCGGCATGCCACGCCTTGGTGGGCTTTGGCGGGGGTTGCCTGCGGTTTAGGAATTCTGACTAAAGGACCCGTGGCTGGTGTGATCTGTGTTCCGCCGCTCCTTGCTGTCGCATGGCTGACAAGGAACACTCAGGTCTTGCGACCACGGGTGGCCTTCGCCTTGCTGCTTCCGATGTTAGTGATCTCAGTTCCATGGTTTCTTGCAATTTCCTCTAAACAACAGGAATTTTCCAGCCATTTTTTCTGGACACACCACATCGAGCGTTTCTTTCATGCCTTTAATCATCAGCAGGCGTGGTGGTTCTATATTCCAGTTTTGGCGGTTGCCTTACTTCCCGCTTCCCTACTGTTGGGCCCCCTTGCTGTTTACTTGTTCGGACGCGGGAAAGCTGCGAGTGAAACACGAACGCTGACTCTGCGAACCCAGCAGCTAGGTACCGTGTTGTTGTCTGGAGTTTGGATTGTCTTGTTCTTTTCGCTTTCTAGTTGCAAGTTGCCTGCCTATATCTTACCGTCCCTACCTCTGTTCTGTTTGGTTTTTGGGAAGATGGTAGGCGATGTTCTCAAAGCAGAAAACGATCTGCCTTTGATCGGTGAATTCGCTCAACGTGCCCATGTTCGTGCTCTTCGATTGGCAACAGTCGTGGGAGTGGTCGCGGTCGTAGCCCATGTGGCATTTTCTGACAATCAACAACGTGGACTGGCTCTCGTGTTCCTCGTTCTTCCGGCTATGGCACTGGTTTGGTCCAAGCGAATACGGAGTATTCCGTTAGACAAGGCATGCCTAGCAACAGCGGCCATTTGCTTGATGATCTCAGCTTTCGGATTTGATTTCGTTGTTCCACAGATAGCCGACTGGCGATCAGTGACCAGGGCAGCGGCAGTCGCTCAAGGGCAGATGCAAGAATCAGTTCCGGTGGTCTTTTTTGGAGGACACAAATACGGTGCAACTTTTTCGATCCCTCATAGTGAAATCGTTGAATTTGAGATCGGTCAGATGGAAGATTTTGAAAAATATGTCCTTGAGCATCCCAAAGCAGTTGTTGTGACTAATAGCGCATCAGCAGATTTGATTCGCCAAGAATGCCGGCAAACGCTTCAGTTAGTTGGATCAACTCTCCACAGCAAGGTCTACGTCGCGGAGTCCACTGGTGAAAACCCGTGGCAAATAGGGCAACTACCGAACAAAACTCTGAAGTGATCGAAATCTCGATTTCTAAATTCGTCCTGTTTGCATATTCTGACTACCGACAAATTGTGAGAAAAATGAAAACCAAGTCAGCAGGAAGACTGCAAAGTCAAAAAAACCGCCAAGAACGCCAAGAAATGGAAAGTAAAAAAATCGAGAATATGGCTGTTTTGGTACCCATCTCTTCTGCTCCTTGGCGAACTTGGCAGTTCAAAAAAAGCGACTTTGCAATTCTCCTGACCAAGTCAAAAGAAGATTTGACAGCATTGGCCAAATGATGCGTATCTTGACTCGTTACTTATTGGCGGAGCTATTCGTAACGTTCTTGCTTACTCTGGTAGTGATGACCGTCTTCCTCTTTTTGGTGCTGATTGGGAAAGTGGCCGTCGATAACGGTGTCGGGATTATTCCACTCCTTCGGATGATCCCCTACATGCTGCCGCAAGCATTGCAATTTGCTGTGCCTGGCAGCATGCTCCTTGCAACCACGAGTGTCTACGGACGCATTGCTGAGGCCAACGAATTGGTGGCCGTCAAATCGCTCGGTATCTCGCCTATGATGATGGTCTGGCCAACACTGATAGTTGCGACAGTCGTGAGTTTCGGTGCCGTGGTGCTCAATGACGTGGCAGTCTCCTGGGGGCATAACGGAGTGAAGCGAGTCGTATTCGAATCGCTAGAGGAGATCGTTTACGGCCGGCTTCGTATGACTCGTTCCTACAGTAGCCAGCAACTCAAAATGAACGTCAAACGTGTCGTAGGCAAGAAACTGATTAAACCGACCATCTCCTTCTACGCCTCAAACGGGAAACCTTCCACAACCATTACAGCTGACGAAGCGGAATTTTATACCGACTTAACTCTGAACACTGCAACGCTTTCTTTGTACAACGCCGAAGTCGAGATCGGCAGCAACGCCTCGGTTTTTCATCCAGGGCACTTTGAATTACCAATTGCGTTCGACGATTTTTCCGGTCAAAAAGGCCGTTCATACAGCCCGGCCAATCTTCCACTCAAAGATATCGGACCGAGTGTTGAAAAGCAGGAAGCAGAAATTGATCGAATTAAACAAGAAATGACCGCTAGAGCATCATTCGCTCTCTGTACTGGACGAATGTTTGAGCTATCTGAGACATCGTGGCAGCCGTATCGAGCTCAGTTGCTGGGTGCTCAAGCACGACTGAACCGATTGAACGTCGAACCAAATCGCCGGTGGGCAAACGGGTTTAGCTGTCTGTGTTTCGTAATGATCGGTGCGCCTATGGCAATCCGCCGACAGCATGGCGAATTTTGGGGGAGCTTTTTTGCCTGCTTTTTACCCATTTTGATTGTCTACTATCCGATGCTTGTGGGATGCGTAGACGCTGCTAAGGAGGGTGCCGTGCCCCCTTGGGGAATTTGGTTAGGTAACCTCACGCTGGCATCATGGGGCGTTTGGCTGCTGCGGCGTGTCGTGCGATTCTGATGGCCAACTTCTGCTAGGCTTGGCGTCAAGGTGACCGCGATGGTCGTCAGCTGACGTTAAAAGTTTTTTCACGCAGACCATTCGATGGCATGGGCGTATTTGTGAAGCCAAGGCGAGCCCAATGGCGTAAGCCCTGAGATAAGCAGCGAGTAAATTCAGAAAAAACAAGAGACAAGACGGCTTGCAATGCCAACTCTCTTTTTATGCACCTACGGCAACAATTTGAGGATTTTCCAATGTTACGATCTACGGTTGTATTGCTCTTCGCCCTCGTTTGTTCTTCCGCTGTGTCTGAGGAACTTTCCAATGAATAATTCCAGAAAATCGCAGCGATTAGCTATCGAGGAATTAACTTTTCCGTACCGCATTCGCAATTCTTGAAGGATTTTCAAGGTGCCATAAGAGTAGATCATGATGACGACAAATTCGGCGTAAAGTACCATGCCATCCAGGGGGCCAACAGCAAGGCGGACATCGTCGGGTTTATGTTTCTCGATGAGCAGCTAATGCAACTCTTGTTTATCTATCAGCAAGACAGGATTGCCCAACTGGGTGGATTAGCGGTCTTGAACGAAAGGGCCGAGAAACGGTTTGGAACACGAACTACTGAACGCGAGAACGCTGTGATATGGTCATTTCCGGAGATTGACCGACGAGTAGGGGTGACATGGAATGACGATAGTTGGACGTTGTGGGTTGAGTGTCTGTCCGTCTCAAAGCAGTTGCGAAGAATTAAGGCTCAACATACCGTTCGGAAGAGTACGCCACCAGGCCTACATGTCACACATGAACAGTACGGTGACAAATGGCCGTTTACGATTCCGGAAGGCTTTGTTGAGAGCATTGACAAGGCCATCGTATTTCACACAAAAGACGGCAAAACGTATGCACTGAACGGCATCGCCATTGGGAAGAATAGGTATCTGGACATCGAACCAATTTGGCGACCTCACCCTGTCTACGAAGGAATGAAGATCAGTGTTGGTCCAATAATAGATGCAGGCATCAGAACTCGAACGAACGGGCAGAAGACCGCCTACAGTGAAAATAGCGAGCAACGCCCCAAGAGAGGCGACACGAGAACCTCGCAATCTGTCTCGCGGAAAAAGTTGGTCGCTAAGCTAGCGGAAAAACGATCAAGGAATCGGCCAGAGGTTTCCTGCCCGCAGCACGTAAGGCTGCCCGTCTCTCGGCGACCGACAACTCCGCCGCAGAGCGATACTTAGATCGGGAAATACGCCCTCACGTAAAACGTGACCCGACGCTGACAGATTCAAGTTTTGCAAAAGATGGGCTATGTCAGGTATGCTTCGATTACGAAGATACAAACTTGGGAGGGCAGATTTGCGTTACGGCGCGCGTCGACGGATACGAGGACGTGTCTGTGAGCATTTGGCCGAAATGACAAGGGCTAGGTAATCATCGAAACAAAGTTAGCGTTCGGCGAACTACACCTTTTCTGATCACAATGCCGATTTTGGCTAGGAGTAGGGTAAAACGCGAATGACGCCCTTTTTCCAGAGATGGGCCCAATGACGAAAGAAGAAATACGCGTAGTTCTAGCGTTGCGTTCTTTCGGGGTTGGGTATTTTGGAATTCGTCATTTGCCTTATTGGTAACAAATTTACCTAGACGCTATCAACGGAGATGCACCTTAATTTTTCATCCGCGTCTGACTCCATTTTCCCCCTCGTACATATTTCAAAATCCTCACGCTCGGCGTGGGATAAGGGAGTCTCGCTGCTCCGGTTTTTCGGAACTGCTCGCCTCGGGCACGATGTAAGCCAATGCTTGGTCACTCTCTCTTACACGCGATAGAGCGGGCTTTTTACCGACATCGCTTCGGTCCAGAGGAACTTCGTGCGATGTCCAATCGTAGGGTGTTTCCGCAGCCAACGGTTGCTCGCTGGCCACTGACTCGACGACCACAGGGACTTCCGTGACAATTTCTTCCTGCTCGATTTGCTCGACAAACGGGTACTCATAGAATTCCTCTGGTTGCTGAACTTCCGTGACCACTTCGACCGGCTTCGGTTTAGGACTTTTCTTTGGCTTAGGGGCAGGAGACTTTTTCTTAGGTATGGGCTCTGGGATGACTTCTTCGACTGTCTCAGCAACTACTTCGATCGGCTCAGGCGTTTGTTCGATGCCACGATGGGGGAGTCGGCGGCAATCAGCATCAAGGGTTTTGAACATCCGCCAAATGTGTTCGTGGCAGGTGAAGACTAGCAGTTGATGCCCGCCTGCTGCGAATTCGCAAAGGACCTCCGCAGCACGTTGGGCGCGAATCGCATCGAAATTCACCAACACATCGTCGAGTACCATAGGGAGTCTTACGCCCCGTCGAGCAAAATTGGCTACTAGCGCTAACCGTACGCTGAGGAATAACTGCTCGCGCGTACCACGACTCAGTACGTCGACCGTGAGCGATTCGCCGGCAGCGTTTTCGACAAGCAGGACATCGTTGGCCAGCGGAGTCCAAACTCGTTTGTATTCTCCGCCGGTCAACTTGGCCATGTATCGTGACGCTTCTTCGAGGGTCTCTGGCTGGCGATTTGCCTCGTAATCGGTGCGGATTCGTTCCAGCACGCGGTTGACTACAGCATGTTCTCGCCAGGAGCGTCGTGCGTCGGCCAATTGCTTTTCAGTGCAACTGAGTTCCAGTTGTCGCTCGGCTAGCGAACGATCTTCGGCCAGTGATTTTTGTTCTTGCCGAATCGCGCCACGTTGGCCGACGAGAGTTTTCAACTCACCCTGGGTTGCTTCCAATCGAGCGGAAGCCGCTTCCCAAAGTTCGTCGAGTTGAGTAATTTTCTCGGGGCTCAACTGCTCTGCAAAGGTTTCCTCGGGGGCGTGGCGACCGATCGCGGCAACAATTTCTCGGGAGATGTCATCACGTTGTTTGCGAATTTTCATTCTTTGCTGTTGATCGTCGGCCAAACGACGATAAGCAGCCTCGTCGTCGCAGTCGGCTGCCTGTAGCCAAGCTTCACGCCGTCGATTGGCACCTTCGATCGCTCGGCGATGCTCAGCTTCTTTTGCTTCGAGCTGCTCGACGCGTTTGAACAGATCTTTGCGACTTTCGACCGAGGCCAACTGTTTGTGTCTTTCGGCGAGCAAGTGTTCGAGTTGGTCGAGGATGTTTACCGCGACTTCGTACTCTTCGCCATCGTCGCCGATTTCAACTTCCTCTGATTCCAAAACGCAGCCAGTCTCTTGGGCAATGTCGTTGATGCGGCGTGTGATCATCGCATGTTCGCGCTGGCGAGCTTCGAGATCGTCGCGGCGTAGCTTGGCACGGCCTTCTAAATCGCTAAGTGCCGTGAAGCGTTCGCATACGGTAAGGAAGCGTTGCGGGTCAAGCTTTTCGGAAAAGCCGAGCCCGACGAGCTTGCTTCGCCAGTCGGTCAGCACTTTTTCTAACTGTTTCTTGGCACCGGCCAATCGCGATCCGGCAGTCGAGACTTCGTGACCGGCCTGCTTGCGTTTGACTTCTACGGGCAGCACTTTTTCTAATTCTGCAAGATGGCGTTCGGCGGCCTGGAGTCGCAGGGCGACCGATCCATCGGTCATCGGCAATTCTGCGTCGAGACGTTTTTTGTCTTTTTCCGCTTCGCCGATTTGGCGAGCCAACACGTCCATTTGTCGCTGACAAGCATCGAGCTTCTCTGCGGCCGCATCTTCGGTAAAGAACTTGAAGATGAAACAGAAGATGGCGGTGGCGAGCGAACCTAATGCGATCAAGCCGCCGGCGCTTCCCAGCGGAGAGTTGGGCACCCAGAGCCAAATGCCCGTGAGCAGTCCGCCTAGGATCACACCGGCAAGTGTCCAGTTAAAGGTTGCCAGCGGCATCACTTGGTCGTCGAGCAGGTCGTGACTCTGCTCTTCCATGTCGATTTCATGGCTGCGAGCTTGATCGAGACGCTGCTCAACCTGCAGCCGCTTGCGCAATTTGGCAACCAAGTCGCTCGCCTCGCGCACATCCATCGGCAGGCCATGATGTTCGCCGCCGACAATTGCCGACTCAATTTTAACTTTGAGCGATCGCTCGTTTTCGCTCAGCGCGTCGAGATCTTGTTGTGCGGCATCGACCTGTTTTTGAGCGCCGCGGATGTCTTTCATGAAAGGCTGCAGGGCTTCGATGTCGGCATTGCTAATTTCTTTGAGCGTGTCTTGATCGGCAAGTCCTAAGATCGAGCCTAACCGTTCTTGCTCGGTGTCTAATCGTTGCTCAAACTCTTCGGCTTCGGCTTCGACGTCTTCCATCTGTCGTTCGAGCGACTGCAGCCAATCTCGCTGTTCGCCCAGGGCGTCGATCCGGCAGGCGCAATTGAGTAACAGTTCGTTAATGCCGAGTCGTTCAGACTCCTCGCCTAGCTGACGGCGCTGTCCTTCGAGAATCGCAGCTTCGCGTTGGTGCGATTCGATCTGACGGCCAAGCTCATCAAGCCGTTCGATCGCATCATCAGGCAGCTGGATTGTTCCCGAGTATTGTTCCAACTGGTTGTTCAACTTGACTCGCCGGAGCCAGTTGGGCTTGAGCCCTACCGCGATCTCGATTGTCCGAGCATGGTGTTCGCACTCGTGCAGCTCGGCTTCCTTGTCATCGATCTGGGCGTCGAGTTCCTTGATGCGCACAGCCAACTGCGACCAGTTGCGGGTGCGTTGAGCGAGTTGCTGAATTTCGCCGTGCATGGCGTCGCGACGGGCGACCAACTGCATGATTTTTGATTTGCGGTCCTTGCCTGAAAGGCGATCTTTACCTGAAAGTAAGACGCGCCGTGTCTGACGTAAGTTTTGGATTACATCATACAAACTTACCCGATCGACCCCTGAAGTGAGCCGATAGATCCACTGGGCAGCTTCGATACCGCCGAGTGTGCCGAGTTCTTGAATTTCGCTGAGCCCGACGGCAAACACATTGTTGAACGTCGCTTCATCGACATCGGACAATGCTTCGCGAAGCAGTCGGTCGCCGCCCGCTTGGCCATCTTCGGTAGCGATGGTCGCGAGTCCCAGGTCGTCCTGCCCACGATCAGCGATACGGGTGAGCTCGAAGCGAGACTCTCCATCGAAAATTCCGAGCGACCCGCCGGGGCGCCCACCATTGAGGGGCGGTAGATAACGCTGCCTGCGCGATGGCGAGATGCCGTACATGACCGAACGGACAAACTGCATGAGCGTCGTTTTGCCGGCCTCGTTGGCGCCATAAAACGCGGTAAGTTTACCCGAAAGGTTCGTCAGCTTCAGGTCTTTCCAGACCCCAAAGCCCTCAATTTTCGCATCCGTAATTTTCATGTTGTTTTAGCTTTCCATTAGGCATTCCGAATTCCGCAATCCGAATTCCGAATTCTAGAGATCGTCTCCATCCATCAGATCGATCCCTAATTTTGATGCCGCGAGCAGGAGCAGGCCGCGGTCTGCTTCATCCACGGCTGCCAGCTCGGCTAGCGGATCGTCGCGAAAATCTTCAGGGAGAAAATTCGAGAGCTGCAGTGGTGTGTCTGGGTCGTTTTCCAACTGTTGGAACTGCCGCAACAGGTCTCCGCGGATGGTTTCCTGGTCGTACCAATCTGCCGGGACCTCCAGGGGTTCGTCGCACTCGATGGCAACCGTCCAGATGGCGGGCGATTGACTGCCGAAGCGTTCTCGTAGTTTGTTGGTGATGATGTCGCTCACTCCGCCAGGGCGGATGTGGTAGAGCAAAATGCCGTGTCCGGTCACCTGCCAACTCACGAGGATATCGTGGTCGGGGTGCTTGGCACGTAGCTTTTCGGTTCGATCGACCAACTGACGCTCGAGCGCCTCGTGGTCGGTGCCGGCGGTGATCTCGAGGGTTTCGCTTAACCAGCGGATCTGATCGGTGGCGACAAAGCGTGTTTTTACGTTTCCTGCGTCATCGACGCTCACCAAAGTGCAACCCCGTGGACCTGCTTCTTGGGGAGAGCGTCCCTGAGGAGAGCCGCTGTAGTGGGCGATCCCCGGCGACTGATCGACGGTTTGCCGGTGATGCTGGCCGCCGAGAGCCATGTAATGGACGCGATCTCCCTCGGTACCTGGTGAGGCGGCTGTTCCGTAGGAGATTCCCACGGTAAAGAGCCCGTTCGCGTCGCGGTAAAAGCCGTCGTCGCTGATCGGCTCGCCTTGGCTGCGGCTGATGCCCTGGATAAGGGCGACAATCTCACCATCGCGGCGGTGCTGGAGGCTCTGGACTTGGTCAACGGGGAAAACATGGACATTTTCTGGTAATTCTATGCTTGCCGGCCACGAGTCGGTCGGGTCGATAGCGCCGCAGGCCCAGTAGACCTCGACCCCATGATCGGCCAGCCGCTGAAATTGTTCGTTCAGAAAAACGACAGCTCGCGGGCCGACACGGTCGAAATCGACCACATCGCCGGCAAGCAGCAGTGCGTCGGCGCCTTCGGAGAGCGTGGCTTCAAATACCTGCTCAGCCGCCCGGAAAGGAGCTTCGAGGAAGATTTCACGCAGATTCTCAGGCACCTCGGCGACCCCACCTAAGGGCAACTCTAAATGCAGATCACTGGCATGGATAAAGCGCAGCGTAGGTTGAGACATATTTTTTTGTTGCCTCCATGCAAACGGGGTTCGGCATATAATCGCGGAGCGCGAACCGGGAAATTTCTTCCTAATTCGGGCAGTTTATCCGGGAATGGAAATCTGGCCAACTTCAGCTTGGGCGGATAAAAAGAGGAGGGGAGGCAGGGCGGCTCGTTTCTTGTTAAGATTCCTGCTGCTAGCACAGCACGACTTGACAAAATCTGCTATCTTGGGGCACGATTCTTACCGAAGAAAAGAGGAAAAAGGGTCTCGCCGGTAAGAAGGGAAAATGCCCTTGTGCGGTTGATATTTTGGCCCTTCTTTGGTGAGCCAGCAGTAGTGTTAGATAGATCTATTCCAACAGTTGTGTAAAGGTAGAGAAGATGCGGTGTAGTTTGATTGAAACGCCAGAACCTCAAACGGGTGATATGGGTCAACCTTGGGCGGGAGTGGCCACAGAATGGTCGGTGGCTCCTATTTTTCTTTCTGAGGGATCAGAAGGTGGGGACGATCCGTTTGACGATTTCGACGAAGATGACTTCGACGACGATTTCGACGACGATTTTGAGGAGGACTGGGAAGACGACCTCACCGAGGACAACGAGTTTCCCGATACTTTTGGCGGACATGAAGACGAGAAAAAGGCGGTCCCAGAAAAAAAGAAGCCCTTCAACGACGATCCCGACTTCGACAAATAGGAAAGGGAAATGACGAATTTCGAATGACGAAGGACGAAAGAAATCTGAATGTCAAAGATCTGAATTCCCAAACGCTTTTCGCGCTGCCCTAATTTCGTCATTCGTCATTTGTCATTCGCCCGAAGGGCCTTATGTTTCCTACCATCGATAAGAGCCTAACCTTTCCTCAACGTGAGCTGGCCATTGGCGAGTTTTGGAAAGAGCAAGGGATCTACGAAAAAACGTTGGCTGCGCGTGCCGACGCCCCGCCGTTTGTTTTCTACGAAGGTCCGCCCACCGCCAACGGCATGCCTCATCCGGGGCACTGTCTTACCCGGGCGATCAAAGATCTGTTCCCCCGTTATCGCACGATGCGTGGTTACCGTTGCGAGCGCAAGGCGGGCTGGGATACACACGGTCTGCCGGTGGAGGTCGAAGTTTGCAAAGAGCTGGGCATCCACTCTAAAGAAGAAATCGAAGCGTATGGCATCGAGCCGTTCATCCAAAAATGTCAGCAAAGCGTCTGGCGTTACATGCAGCAGTGGGAACAGCTGACCGAGCGGCTTGGCTTTTGGGTCAACCTGGAAGATGCCTACGTTACTTACCACCAGAGCTATGTAGAAAGTGTTTGGTGGTCGCTCAAAACGCTGTTCGATCGAGGTCAGCTGTATCAGGGCCACAAAATCGTTTGGTGGTGGGCTCAGGGTGGCACGGCGCTTTCTGCTGGCGAAGTGGGGCAAGGTTACCGCGAGGTGGCCGACCCGAGTGTGTTCGT
>Ga0114931_10002659_pt1 | contig 22683 bp, 20 predicted proteins | sample 2SBtaG_FD_89579 | JGI IMG/M metagenome (GOLD analysis project Ga0114931, IMG submission 89579) | Deep subsurface microbial communities from Kolumbo volcano to uncover new lineages of life (NeLLi) - 2SBTROV14_V59a metaG | ecosystem: Environmental > Aquatic > Marine > Volcanic | place: Kolumbo... | reverse complement strand
TCGCATCTTCATGCTCGGGCTTTTGTACCGTTTCGCATCGCCTGGAACCTGCTGTACGGCATCCCGTTCATGATGCCGTCGTTCTTGTACACGGACCACAAATCGCACCACGTGAACCATTCCTATGGGACCGCCGCCGACGCGGAGTATTACCCGCTCGGCATTCGGCCACCGTGGGCGATCGTGGCATATCTGGCTCAGATTTTTACCTTGCCCGTGCTGGCCCCGATTCGTTTCGTGCTGATCACGCCGATTTCTTACTTGCATCCCGCGCTACGGCGGCTTGTGTGGCAGTGGGCGTCTTCCTTGGCCACCATCAACCCTCGATACCGTCGCCCGGAGCCAACCTCGAGCGAGCGGTGGATCGTCGCCACTGAGGAGTTGGGTTGCTTGTCGATCTTGGCGCTCATCGCCATGGGAGTGCTGCCGTGGACGATTCTGCTAAAGCTATACGTGCTGTTTTTTCTAGTCACCGCGGTGAACTACCTTCGCGCCTTGGGAGCCCACCGATATCGCAGTCCGGGTCAAAAGATGACCTATGTCGAACAGTTGCTTGATTCCGTAACGATACCGGGCAAACCGCTGATCACCGAGCTATGGGCACCGTTGGGAATGCGGTTTCACGCGCTGCATCACATTGCTCCATTGCTGCCGTATCGCGCAATGGGCGTGGCACATCGCCGTCTGATGAGGGAACTGCCTGCCGATTCACCTTACATGGCGACCGTTTTTCCCAGCCTGGCATCCGTGCTTTGGCAGTTGGTTCGTGATGCCCGGTCTTCCGGTCATCAAGCAGCCCAGCATTGAATGCACCCGCCACACACCAAGTGGCGAGATGCCCGCTCGGTGGGCATGGTCTATCGCCATCGGCAGACGGGCGGCAACGAGAGCCATGAGGTGCCGTTCTTCATCAGCAGCCTGCCGCCCAAGGTGAGGACATTGGCCGGGCATGTGCGGGGCCATTGGGGCGTGGAAAACTCACTGCACTGGTCGCTCGATGTAACTTTTTCAGAAGATCAGAGCCGCATCCGCAAGGGAAATGGCCCAGAAATCGCCGCCGGATTGCGTCGACTGGCACTCTCGATTCTCAAGCAGGACACGACCCTCAAAGAGAACCTCCGCGGCAAACGACTCCGCGCAGGATGGAATAACGAAACCCTTCATGCCATTCTCACCGGAACCCCCGCATAATTAGATGCGATTGCCCTGGGTGAGCGACCTCGTCGGTGCTGAGCACCTCGCGTGGGAAATCGTATTCCGGATTGCGAGTGTCGAAATCCGTGTCCTCGTAGCCGTGATTCAGACGCACATTCAGATAGGTGTATTCTTCGATCAACATCGGCTTTCCGCCGGGAATTCGCGGCCAGGTATACGATTCATAGCGAACCGGCAGGTTGAGTTGGTGGTCGATGTATATCCGCGCGATATGAAAACGAAAATTCTGTCGTGGCCGCGGGTGCTCCACTTCAAGACAAAGGCAGCGGCGACCGTTGATCTTCGCCCCGCTGTAGGTTCGCACCTCGCACTCGCCATACTTCGCGTCTGCCTCGGCCACCCCGATCAGCCGTTCGACGAGATTGACAATTCCGATTTCGGTCAACGGGTAGCGATTGCCGCGCATGGCGAACGGACCTTGCGGCTCGAGCGAGACCGTACCCATCACCCGGTCACGCATCCCGTTGGAATGTGCCCACAGCTTCCCTTCGTTGCGACCATCGACATAGAGCACCTCCTGGCCTCGTTTGTCTTGCGGCCGCAGGTAGTAGAGGTAAACGCTGAACGGTTCGTTGCGTACTTTCATCCGCACGAACTCATGCTCGCCCAACTCGCCATCGACGCGTTCTCGTTTGACGAAGGTGCAGGAATAATCCCGAATCAAACGCAACGATTCGAGCCTTTGCCGGGCCCAGCGAATGGCGGGCATCAGTGGATGTTCGCCGGGCCGCGATTTCAGATCTTCCGGCGATGGCGTGGCCACCCCGTCAAATGGCAAAGCGGGGCTGATCGGGCGGGCCACGTGTATCCGCTTGGCATGGATCGCGGCGGAAGACGGAACTTCCTCGCCCCCAGCCACGGTGGTCGCCAGCAACAGAATCGCCAATCCAGCGGCGGGGCGCCGCACCAGGGATATACCGAGAGCACGGACCGCAGCTAAGAGGACACCTTCAAAGACAGGCCAAGCGGTCATCATCACCACGAGCATTGCGAATCACGTTGGGAACCGAACGACCGACTTTCAACAAAAAGTCTACGTCACAATGAGGCGGTCGACAAACTATTTCACCCAAAGCAATCGCGTTTTCGCACGCGACACGAACGATAGAATCGACACGCATGGTCGCCGGACGCGGCGGCAAAGTCTCGCCCGTTTCGCTTGTCGTTTCAGTTCACCGAACCACGCCACTCCGGGCGTTTCACCCAGCTTGCCCAATGGTTCATCGGAAGCCGCGAACATTACGCGGAGTCGGTCGTGGCGACTTTGCCGTAATAGTTGGCATACGTGCGGCGGCAACGAGATTTCACTTCGGCTCGATCTTGAAGCTCCGGCACGTCCGCATATCGGTCGGCCTCGATCTCGGCGATGTCGTACGACGCGCGACCGTCGAAAATCAGCTCGGCCATGATGCGACCGATGGTCGGACTCTGCACGATGCCGTGCCCACAGAAACCGGCCGCGTGGAACAAACCGTCGATCGCACGATCACGGCCACAGAACGGTCGGCCGTCGGGCGTGAATGTCATGATGCCTTGGGTCATGGTCATCGGCGTGCGCGGATGAATGAAAGGAAACCGACGCGCGGCGGCGGCGATCAAAAGGGCGACGGTCAAGTCGTCACGCCGCGGACGCATCTGGGACATATCGAAATCGACCGGTAGGCTTTCCATGTCGTATTCAAGCGGTTCGGCCTCGTACGTGCCGACAATCAACCCGCCCGCCTCGGGTCGCGAGTAAATCCGATTCTCTCGATCCCGCACCGCCGGGCTGTGCCGGTCCACGACCACCTCGGGCGTGGGAGTCGTCGTGAGGTAAACATGCGCGATGGCGGCCGTCGGCAGCCGGGTTTCGGCAAGTTCGGCCACCCGGTAGGACCAAGGCCCCGTCGAATTGACCACCACGGGAGCCTCGTACCGCTGGCCGGCGGCCGTCACGCCTTGAGCATGCCCGCTTTGAACATGAATCGTCTCGACCGGCGTGTTGAACTCGAACTGGGCCCCGTGATCGCGGGCCACCTTGATATACGCGGCCAGCAACTCGGCCGGCTGAAGATGGCCGTCCGTCGGACAGTAACAGGCGTCGAGTAGATCGTCGATCTTCATATACGGCAACAGGCGAGATACCTCACCGGGCGAAATATGGTCGACCGGTAAGCCGACCTGCTTGCCCAATGCCACATGCTCGCGGATCTCGCGGGCACGCTCGGGCGTTTGTGCCACGCGCAGCGAGCCGGTCTGGATAAAAATCTCTGAATCGGTACGCCGCTGCAAATCGTGGACAATCTCTAGCCCGTCGACCAGCATTCGCGTGGCCTCTTGAGTCGACCGCAATTGTCCGAGCAAGCCGGCCGCGCGACCCGTGGAACCCGACCCGGCGAGGGCTCGCTCGATCACGATCACCCGTTGGCCACGAAGGGCCAATTGCATGGCCGTGCTGGCCCCGGCGACGCCGGCACCGAGAATGAGAACGTCCGCCGTATGTGTCGAGGGCATCAGGTCTGGTCTCCACCGATGAAAGATGAATCCTTTGGCCCGTGACTAAAGCCGATCAGGGCAAAAAAGCTACGCGAAGCGTACCATGTGCCGAATGCTGCTTTCCAGGTTCCTAAACGGGTTTTGCCGCGTTGCAAATACGGTATAAGCGTTGATCGCGGCATTGGCGGCGACTTCTTTTCGCAAAAAAATCCCAAGAGCGGCACCTTTTCAGCGAAGCAACCAGTAGGATTAACAATGCCGTGCGGCACATGCGTCTTGAGCCGAATACAACGTTCGACAAGGGGGAGAAATCATGCCGCAGTCTATCTGGCGGCGGTGCGTCAGCGCCGTTTGGCCGCTTGGGGTCATGTTATTGGTGGGATCTCTACCCGGTTGCGGATGCTGCACGTCGCGTGTTTCGGCGGAGCGATCCGAGATGATCGAGCTGTCGACTCTGGGGCTCGACAAACTTTCCGCCAAGACGCACAACGGTAAAATCTACGTCACGGCCGCCGATTCGGACAGCGGCACGATCGAGATTCAAGCCCATATTCGCGGCTATGACGCGAGCCGGCAAGAGGCCCAGCGTGCCGTGGATGCGGTCGAGATCGTCACGCTTGTCGACGGGGCGACGCAATCGCTATCGTGGCGTTGGCGTGATCAACGTCAACGCAGCAACGTGTCCGTTTCCTTTGAAATCACACTGCCGGGTCGTATGGCGTTGGCGGCCGAAACGCAAAACGGTGAGCTTCTCGTCGAGGGGGTTCGTGGCCGCTGCGATCTGAAAACTGAAAACGGCCGTGTCGAGGTCCAAGGTGCCGATGGCGGGCTGTTGGCCCATTCCAGGAATGGTGCCTTGGAAATCGAAACACCGGCCTCGACCGTCGATCTCGAAAGCCAGAACGGTTCCGTCGAAGCCGAACTTCTGGCCGATGGCCCCGTCGAAGGAAGCATCAAGACCCAGAACGGCGGCATCCGCTTGCGCATCGGTCCGCTTGTCGACTGCCAGATTCACGGCAAGACGCTCAACGGCGCTTTGAGATGTGAATTGCCCGAGAGCGGTGCGGCCGAACGAAAACTCTTGCCAGGACCCAAAGAGCTAGACGCCACATCAGGCCCCGGAACCGGCCAACTGAACGTCGAGAGCCAGAACGGCTCGATTCGCATTGCTCCGGCCGAACTTCCAGCCGATGCGATTCGCTAACCGCCCGCCTAAGTACCGCTAGCCGTCGCGGCGAGAGGTCTTCTCGATGCCGAGCTGTCAAGCGGTTACCCGCTCGGCTAGATGCAGCAAGCCTGCCATGCGCGTTGTGAAGTAGGGTGGACGGACGGAGCTGGTCCACGAAGCCCCTGTTGTGACGACGCCGACCGCCGCAATGCCTTGCGCCTTCAGAGCGTGGCAAACAAGGCCCACAGCATTCTCCAACCCCCCGATCCGGCGTCTATGCCCCCTCTATGCCCCTGCCGCGCACAATGGCCTTTACGTAATTAGGTAGCTGTAGAATAATTCCTCAGGCGGCCGACCGGGGCGGTGTCTGAGAAGTTCTGGTGTGGGGTGGTTTGCAATCTCGGTGCATGATCCCTGGTGCTACGTGCCGCAGTTCCGCTGAAAAAACCGCACCCGGGACGCGCGGCGGCCGGTTGCGGCAACAAGGCGTAAGGTGCTGGACCGCGTGCCCCGGGCCGGGGTTACAAGTCCGGCGTACGCCTTTCAGTCGAGAGAAATATACGTCGTATGAAAAATACGGCACCCCTGACAATTTGGAAACGAGTGCCCGACCATGGCGACGGCTGACATTATCCGGCAAGGCGACGACGTTGATCCGATCGAAACTTCGGAATGGATCGACTCGTTGCGATACGTCCTGGAAACCAAAGGGCCGGAGCGGGTACGTTACCTGCTTTCGGTGCTTGACGAAGCCGCGTATCGCGAAGGTGTCAAGTTGCCCTTTGCGGCCAATACGCCCTATATCAACAGCATCCCCACGAGCCAGCAACCGGTCTATCCCGGCAACCGCGAAATCGAGCGGCGGATCAAGAGCATAATTCGCTGGAACGCGATGGCCATGGTGGTGCGTGCCAACCGCGAGAATCCGGGCATCGGCGGCCACATCTCGAGTTTTGCTTCGTCGGCGACGCTGTACGAGGTGGCCTTTAATCATTTCTTTCGCGGCAAGAGCGACAACTACTCTGGCGATCAGATCTATTTCCAAGGTCACACGGCCCCGGGGATCTATGCCCGGGCCTTTCTTGAAGGCCGACTGAGCGAAAAGAAGCTTGAGCACTTCCGTCGCGAGCTGGCCCCCGGTGGCGGGTTGTCGTCTTACCCGCACCCGTGGTTGATGCCCGATTTCTGGGAATACCCCACCGTGTCGATGGGCCTAGCGCCGATCATGGCCATCTATCAGGCCCGATTCAATCGCTATCTGCAAGACCGCGGCATCAAGGATACGGCGGGTTCTCACGTGTGGGCGTTTCTCGGTGACGGCGAGTGCGATGAGCCGGAAACCCTGGGGGCCATTACGCTGGCCTCGCGAGAGAAGTTGGACAACCTGATCTTTGTCATCAACTGCAACTTGCAGCGACTCGATGGCCCGGTGCGTGGGAATGGCAAGATCATTCAAGAGCTCGAGGCCATCTTTCGCGGTGCCGGCTGGAACGTGATCAAAGTCATTTGGGGCGGTGATTGGGATCCTCTCCTGGCGCAGGACAAACATGGTCTGCTCGTGCAGCGGATGGGCGAAATCGTCGATGGGCAGTATCAAAAATACACGGTTTCCAGCGGCCGCTACATCCGCGAACACTTCTTCGGCACACAGCCCGAGCTGGTCAAGCTGTCCTCGCAATTGACCGACGATCGTATCAAAAAGATGCGTCGCGGCGGACACGATCCAGAGAAGGTTTACGCCGCCTATCTGGCCGCCGTTCAATGCAAGGATCAGCCGACCGTGATTCTGGCCAAAACCATCAAGGGATACGGCTTGGGCGAGGCGGGTGAAGGTCGCAACGTGACTCATCAGCAAAAGAAGCTGAACGAAGAGGAGCTGCGTGAATTTCGCACGCGATTCGGCATTCCCATCTCGGATGACGAAGTGGCCAAAGCGCCGTTTTACAAGCCACCGGCGGACAGCCCCGAGATGAAGTATTTGCACGAGCGCCGTCGCGAGTTGGGGGGCTATGTCCCCGGACGCCCCATGGTGCCGCTGCCGATTCAAGTCCCTTCGATCGGGCAATTCGGCGAATTTCTTGAAGGAAGCGGGAAACGCGAGGTCTCAACCACCATGGCTTTCGTACGGATGTTGAGCCGCTTGCTGCGAGATCCCTCGATTGGCAGCCGCATCGTGCCGATCGTTCCCGATGAATCACGCACCTTCGGCATGGAGGGGTTGTTTCGCCAAGTGGGAATCTATTCCCACGTGGGACAGCTATACGACCCGGTCGATTCCGACAGCCTGCTTTACTATCGCGAAGCCAAGGATGGTCAGATTCTCGAGGAAGGAATTACCGAGGCGGGGTCCATGTCTTCCTTCATCGCAGCCGGCACGGCCTATGCCACGCACGGCATCGATATGATCCCCTTCTTTATCTATTATTCAATGTTTGGCTTTCAGCGCATCGGCGATTTGATTTGGGCCGCCGGCGATGCCCGCGCCAAAGGGTTCATGATCGGCGGGACGGCGGGTCGCACGACGTTGGCCGGCGAAGGATTACAACATCAGGACGGCCACACGCACCTGTTCGCCATGGCCTACCCTTCGGTGCGAGCCTACGACCCGGCTTATGCCTATGAGACGGCGGTGATCATCTTCGACGGACTGAAAAAAATGTATCATGACCGCGAAGATGCGATGTACTACATCACCGTTGAAAACGAAAATTACGAGATGCCCCCCATGCCCGAAGGCGCTGAAGAAGGCATCATCCGCGGCATGTATCGTGTTTCGAGCCTTGACGTCGGCTCGAACAAGCCGAAAGTTCAACTGTTCGGCAGCGGCGCCATTCTGCGCGAATCGCTCATGGCGCAGCAGATCCTCGCCGAGAAGTACGAAGTCTCGAGCGATGTTTGGAGCGTGACCAGCTATAAGACGTTACGCAGCGAAGCCCTCGCCGTGCAGAGACGCAACACCCTGCATCCCGCCGAAAGGCCCGAGCGATCGTATGTCGAACAAGTGCTCGAAGGCCATAAGGGCCCCTTCGTGGCCGCGTCTGACTATGTTCGCGCCGTGCCCGAATCGATTCGGCCTTGGGTTCCGGGCAACTACCGTGTGCTGGGTACGGACGGCTTCGGCCGTAGCGAGATTCGCAAAGATCTGCGACGTTTCTTTGAAGTCGACGCCGAATGTATTACGCTGGCCGCGATGCACAGCTTGGCGGACGAAGGGAAATGCGACCGGCGCTGTGTTGTCAATGCCGTCAGCGAACTGGGGATCGATCCCGACAAGCCCGATCCCGTCGTTTGCCAAGACATCGAGTAACATGCCTCGAACCGCTTGAGGGCCTGATGGTTGGCTGGGTTGCGAACCGCGGCGTTTTGGTTCTCGGCATCGATGCGGCCGAGCAGATGCGGGCAAGCGGGCCCGGGCTCTTTTCGACTCAAACAAACCGCGACACGATTCCGCTGGCAGGAAAAGGCTCACGATGGACATAGAGTTCAAACTGCCCGACTTGGGTGAGAACATCGAGTCGGGTGACGTGGTCTCGCTTCTCGTTCGCGAAGGCGACGTCATCAACCCGGATCAGCCGGTCGTTGAGTTGGAAACCGACAAGGCTACGGTCGAGGTTCCCTGCCCCATTGGCGGGCGGGTGGTGAAGATTCACATACATCAAGGCGACACCGTGCCGATTGGGGCACCGCTGCTTTCGATCCAGCAGGCCGACGTCGCGGCCGAGCCACCGTCGCCAGAACCGCCCGAGAGCCCGTCTTCCGCGCGGGAAACAGCCGGCCCCGCCGCGGGGAGTTCGGCCACGGCAGCGGAACCGCAGGGTGCCTCGCCGGTCGAAGCGGCGCCGCCTTTGGTGCCGCCGTCGGAACCCGCCTCGACGCTGGGAACGCGGGAAATTCCACCTGCCGCCGCCGTGGCGTCGCCCGAAGCGGCCCGCTCAGTGACGTCGATGGGCCGCCGCATCGCGGCCGCCGCGAGTCCCGCAACACGCCGCTTGGCTCGAGAGTTGGGCGTGGAGCTTGCCGGCTTTCAGGGTAGCGGACCGGGAGGCCGCATCACGGAGCAAGACGTCATGGCTGCGGTCCGCGGCGAAGCGACGGCTCCTACGCGGCAACCTGCCGCGCGGCCGGATGCCCCGTCGGCGACTCCCACGGCGCCATCGACGGTGAGCGAAGCGGAGGACGCCTATGGTCCGGTGCTCCGGGAGCGAATGACGAAGATTCGTCAAACCATCGCGCGCAACATGGCACATTCCGCATCGACCATTCCGCACGTGACCAACTTCGACGACGCCGACATCACGGAGCTGGACAAGATTCGTCGCGAAAGCGTGTCCGATTACATCGGCGCGAACATCAAGCTGACGATGATGCCCTTTCTGATGAAAGCCGTTTCTCACGCGCTCAGAGCGCATGCGAAGCTCAACGCCTCGCTCGACCTCGAAGCCAACGAAATCATCTATAAGCAGTACGTCAACGTCGGCGTGGCGGTCGACACGGATCGTGGGCTGATCGTGCCGGTGGTGCGCCATGTCGATCATCTGACCATTCCGCAAATCGCCTCGGCGCTGAGCACGGTGGCCGAGCAGGCTCGCAGCGGACAGTTCAAGCTGGACGATCTGCGCGGAGGCACCTTTACGATCAGTAATCTCGGCGCGATCGGCGGAGCTTATTCAACGCCGATCATCAATCATCCGGAAGTCGCCCTTCTGCTAGTCGGGCGAAGCCGCCGGCTGCCCGTCGTGGTGGATGACCGCATCGAACCGCGACTCATGATGCCGCTGAGCCTTTCGTACGATCACCGGCTGGTCGACGGCGCGACGGCGGCCCGCTTTCTAAACGAGATCATCTCTTATCTCGAGGCCCCCGGTCGCCTGTTGCTGGCACCGTGACTCAGGCGGGGCGCGTTTGGTTTGGCGGGAGCGCCACGTGCTTGGAGCGCGCGAGCGGCGCGTTTTGCTTGACCGGCGTGCGGGCTGTGGAACAATGGTGGCCGGTGCTTCACAGACTCTCGGGCGCCGCGTTATTCTCGCGCCGCGTTGTTTCCAACCACTTACCAGCACCGGGGGAAAGATGTCATGCAGGTGACGCAGACTTTGCGCCGGGCCATGCTGCTCAACCGCGAGCGAAACGCCATACTTGATGGCGACACGCGCATATCCTGGTCCGTATTCGGCCATCGTGTCGAGAAACTGGCCGGGGCGCTGCGTCAACTTGGCATCGGCGACGACGACAAAGTGGCGATCTTCATGCTCAACGGCTTTCGCTACTTCGAGCTGTTCTACGGCACCTTTTGGGCCGGGGGAGTCGTGGTGCCGATCAACATTCGCCTGGCGCCGCCGGAGATCATTCATCAGCTCAACGAAGCCGAGGTCAAGCTGCTGGTCGTGGATGATACCTTTGCCATGATGCTGCCGGCGATGCGGGACAAGCTACAGACAGTCGAACACGTCATTCAAGCGGCCACGGTGCCGCCGCCCGCAGGGTTGCTGGATTACGAAACGCTGCTCGCCGAGGCGGCACCGGTCCCGTGGGCCAACCGCCGCGGAGACGACGTGGCCGGCATCTTCTACACCGGTGGCACAACCGGTCGTGCCAAGGGCGTCATGCTCACGCACGACAACCTGATCGCCAACGCCATGAACGGCGCAATCTCGAACAAGGCCACGCAGGACGACGTCTATCTGCACTCGGCGCCGATGTTCCATCTGGCCGATATCTCTTCGACGTTCGGCCTAACCATGGTCGGTGCGCAGCACGCTTTTATCCCGTTTTTCGAACCCGAAGCCATGATGCGGGCCATCGAGCAGTATCGCGTCACCATCGCGCTGATGATTCCCACGATGCTGAACATGGTGCTCAATCATCCGCGTTTCGGTGATTTTGATTTGTCGTCGTTGCGCGGCATCGCTTACGGGGCCTCGCCTATTCCCGAGGCGCTGCTGCGGCACGCCATGCAGACGCTGCCCTGCGAATTTACGCAGGGATACGGTATGACCGAGCTATCGCCCTTGTGCGCGTATCTGCCGCCCGAAGCGCATGTGCTCGATGGAACGCCCGAAGAGCAAAAGCGACTTCGTTCGGCCGGCGTGCCGATCTTCACCGCAGAGGTGCGGGTCATGAATGAAGACGACGAGCCGGTTCCCTATGGGACGGTGGGGGAAATTTGTGCCCGCGGGCCGATGGTCATGAAAGGCTATTGGAAGCAGCCCGAGGCAACCGCCGCGGCCCTGCGCGGCGGATGGATGCACACCGGCGACATGGGCTACATGGACGAAGACGGCTACATCTATCTGGTCGATCGCTCAAAAGACATGATCGTCACGGGGGGTGAAAACGTTTACTCGGTCGAAGTCGAAGCGTGTTTGCACGAACACCCGGCCGTCTTCGAGGCGGCCGTGATCGGCATTCCCGACGCGCAGTGGGGCGAGGCCGTTCACGCGGTCGTCACGCTCAAACCGGGACACACGGCAACCGAGGAAGAACTGATCCACCATTGCCACGGTTTGATCGCCAATTACAAGTGCCCGAAGAGTCTGACGATCAGCCCGCAAGAGCTTCCCAAGAGCCCGGTCGGCAAGATCCTGAAGCGCGATCTTCGCGCGCCATACTGGAAAGACAGCGATCGTCAGATTCACTGATCCCTTGAAACAAACCGCGGCAAGGCAGCCATCGAAAAGAATCCGGATTGAAAAGAACCCGGGCCGCGGCGCTGTCGACGCCACGGCCCGAGCATCACGCTCGACTTAAAACGACTAATCACCATCCTTTGGCGAGCTTTCCATTACGCGTCGATCGTTGCATAGCGCGACGAGACGACAACAAAGCCGACGGCACCGATCGCCAGCAACAGCCAGGTTGCCGGTTCCGGCAGATGCACGACCGAGACAATCTCGCCCACCGCCCTGAGCTGCAAGGTCAGGCCGAAACCCGAAGTGGCAAAGAACATCTGCGTGTCGACCGGAATCGTCAGCACCGTATTGTTGCCGAACTGAGTAAGATTGCCGTGAACGACCGTGTCGTTGCCAGCGGTGAATCCGGCCACGCTGCTCGAGTCATCGAACAACCCGTCGGCGACAAGATCGAACTGACCGCCGAGAAACTCCAAGACCATGTCGAAGACATGGAAATCACCACCGGCGCCGATCGGCTCAGGCCCCGCGACGAGATCAAACTCGATGTCGCGCAGAGCGCCGTAGGCATCGACGCCGGGCAGTATGCCCTCGACCACACCGGCAAAATCGGCGGCGACATCCCCGGGCAAAAATCCACCGGGGTGCGGCAGCGCGGTGATGTGGCTGCCGCCAGGAAACGCGATGAAGCCGGGCAAATCGCGATTGGCCTCGATCGTTCCCTGTAAATGCGTGGTCAGGCTGCCGGGAAGCTGGCTCTCCACCGGCAACGCAACCCCCGGCGCCATTAACACGCCAGAAAGAGAAAGAACGCTTTGACTCGGATCAACCGTAAAGATTTCCGCGTCAACTTCGTGGCCTGAAACAAGCCACACCACAGAACAAAAAACCAAACAACTAACCGGCCCTCGGACGCGTCCGGTGAGGGACAAGTTTCACCTCCTCGACATCCGGGCCCCCTCTGGTCCAACAGGCAGGGTAGCGGAGGCATTGCTGCTTTGGCAAGAAAAAAACGCCGCGGCAGAGAAAAATCACGCTTCGTGGCGCCTCGAACAAGCACGCCTTGGGGGCAACGTGAGAATGACAGGGCCCGGGAAATCTCGGCTTCGCACCGCGTGGCGGCCACGTGGCGGCGCTTTACTGAGCCTCATGGGGGGCTGGTCCGTCACTCGGCGGGATTCAAACCTCAAACATCGTTGACCACGGTCACGGCCACGGTTGTAATGGGGGCCGGTAATCGCAAATCGTGAATCCGCTTGGGTTTGTTGCAATTGCCGTTCGCAATCCATGGAGATCCACACCATGTCGGTTTCGCCCGCCCCAGTTTCCTCGGGACGCCATTTCCTGTTCGACGATGAACACGAGCAGCTGCGGCGCACGGTGCGGCAGTTTGTCGGGCGCGAGATCAACCCACACGCCGAAAAGTGGGAGGCCGATTGCCGAATTCCGAAGTCGTTGTTTTTGCGTGGCGGCGAAATCGGCCTTTTCGGTCATAGCGTCGCGCCGCAGTACGGCGGAATCGGAGCCGACTGCCGCATGGCGGTGATCATTGCCGAAGAGATGTCGCACGCGCACACGAGCGGTCCGGGCATGGCTTTGGGCGCGCACGCGGAGATCGCGCTGCCGCATTTGAACCGCTTCGGTTCGACCGAGCAGAAGCGACGTTTCTTGCCCGATTTGGTGGCCGGGAGAAAAGTCGCGGCGTTAGGAATCACCGAGCCAAGCGCCGGCAGCAACGTGGCGGGCATTCAAACCGTCGCTCGCCGCGAAGGAGACGGCTGGACGTTGAACGGGTCGAAAATCTTCATCACCAACTCGGTGCATGCCGATCTGTTCATCATTGCCGCTAAAACCGATCCGTCGGCCGGACATCGCGGCCTTAGCATGTTCCTCCTCCCGCGCGACACGCCGAACTTTATTATCGAAGAGATGAAAGGCAAACTCGGACGCAGGGCATCGGATACGGGTCTGCTGACATTCGATGGTTGCCCACTTCCGGCCGACGCGCTGCTAGGGGAGCTGAACCGCGGCTTTTATCAGATCATGCAGTGTTTTGAAAACGAGCGGTTGGTGATCGCCGCCGGTTGCGTCGGTGCGGCGGACGCCGCTTTGGCCGAAACCACACGCTACACGCAACAGCGGCCCATGGGCTTCGGCACGCTCGCCGATATGCAGGTCACCCGGCAGCGATTAGCCAAAAGCTACATGGAGCTCGAAGCCTCGCGACAATTGGTTTATTACACCACCTGGCGCGTGGTTCAGGGCGAGCCGAGCCTTAAGGAAGTGGCCATGGCCAAGGCGTTCGCCTCGGAGGCGGCCTTTCGAATTATTGACGATTGCCTGCAACTTCATGGCGGATACGGCTACTTTAGCGAATCTCTGATCGAGCGGGCTTATCGTGATATTCGCCTTGACCGCATCGGCGGCGGCGCCACCGAAGTGATGTACGAAATCATCGCCAAGCAGTTGCAAATCTAACGCGGCCGGATCGTTGGATTTCGCCGAAACATTTCAGCGCGAAGGCCGGCACGCAAGCCAATGGCGCAGGGGCATTGAACGATCCGTATATTCGCTTCGACACCCGCCTCGATCGCTCCGTGAGGCGGATCCACGCGGCTGATGCTGGTCTGAAACACCGCCCGGAACCGATAATTCTGGCGGTTGCTCCACACCCGGGCATTTACTGCCCCTGGCATTCCCGGCAACGGCCCAAAAAATTGGCTCCGGATTACCGGATACGTCGTTTGGCCGATTTTCATGATCGCGAGGTCGCCATGAATCGCTTGCTGATTTACCTGACCGTTTCGTTCGCATTGTTCGTTACGACCAGCTGTTCGGCGGCGCTCACCACTCCGCTAGACCGGTTGCTTCGTTGGGCAGGCGCCGGATGGGGAGACGGCTATCATGCCCGAACCGATGTGACGGGCGTTTCGACCTTGCCCCGCACGTGGCAGCGGCACCCCGGCTTCGGGCTGCCCGGCGCAGCGCACGTCGAAGTGATCCCGTGGTCGCGGCAAGGGGCGTTTCGGCACGCTGCCCCCTACGGCGCCGTCGAACGGCTGCCGCACGCCAATGAACCGGCGTCGGAACCTACGCTGCCACCGGCGCGACATGGGTCCATGCCGTGAATTGACGGCTAACGTTGCGACGCGAGGAAGGCGAGCAGATCGCTCAATTCGTCGAGCGACATCACCTTTTCAAGCCCTTGGGGCATGATCGACTGAGGGCTCGGCGCCAGCTCGTCGATGTCGCGTCGCGCGATGCGAATTTCGGCCCGCTGCGCCGTTCGCAAATAGATCGCCTCGGGAGTCTCGTTGCGTATCACGCCGGTGTAGACTTGCCCCCCGGTCGTGGCGACCGTAACGCTTTCATATCCCCGAGCAAGCGACAGGCTGGGATAGACGACCGATTCGAGCAGGTCGCGGCGAGTGCGGATTTGGCCGATTTTCGACAGGTCGGGGCCCACACGGCCCCCTTCGTTCTGTAGATGGTGGCAGGTCGAGCAGGCCGTTTTCTGGCTGAAGAAGAGCTCGCGTCCTCGGGCCGGATCGCCGTCATGGAGCGCCTTTTTCACCACGGCAAGGTGCGACTGTTGCTCGGCGCGGTTCACCTCGATGCGTTTCCACAACGGCCCGGCGGCGTGGCCGATGTCTGCGGGAAATTTCCCGATAAGCTCATGCAGCCGGCGAGGATTCAGCGCGGCGACGGCCTGCGATTGTTTCAGCGCCTCGAGCAACCGCCGGCCCAACTCGGCGCTGCCGCCGTCGGCAAAGGCTTCGATCAAGGCCGGCAGTTCAAGCGGGCCGGCCTTTGGCACGACGCCGACCAGGCGGAGAATCTGGGCTTCGTTCAAGCGGGCTTGGCCCAAAGTTTCGGCCGCCGCCAATCGCCGCAGAGCGGGAACGCTCTGGTCAAGCTGGCTCTGTAGAAAGTCAAACGCCGCCGGCGCCAGTGGTTGCCTGCCCGCCGTGGCGGCAGCCAAGGCCTCGACCCGTAAATCGGCCGGCTGCTGGGGGTCGCTTCCCAAGGCCGACAACTGCGATTGGTACGCTTGGATGCCGAGCGCGGCAATGGTGGCCACGGTCTGGCGTCGAACCAGCGCATTGTGGTTGGAAAGGCCCGGTGCCAGGCTTGCAACCAGCTCGTCGGATTTGACGGTGATACCCGATCGGCCCAAAGTTTCGAGCAGAAAGATACGTGCCGCGTCATCGAAATCATCACGCGAAAGCGTTTCGGCCAACAATCGCTGTACCTCTTCCTCACGCAAAAAAGCCATCAGCGCGCCGCGCACGACCTCGCGCTGCTCATCGTCTTGCGGCGGCTGTTCGAGCCAATCGCGCAACTGCTGAGTGATCTCTTTGGCCCAACCGGAGTGGCGGCTCATGATTTCCAGCGCCGCCTTGCGAAGCGGTGCGTCATTCACCGCAAGTTGTGAGACCACCTGATCCCGCGACAAACCTCCACCGTCCATTTGGTCCAGCGCGATGAGCGCTCCGCGGCGAACCAGCGGGCTAGGATGCTTCAATCCAGCGGCCGTTTGTGCGGCATCGTCGATTTCGATCAAGGCGTAAATCGTGGCGTGCTCCACAAAGCGGTCACCGCCGAGCGCCAGCGATTCGATCACCGCGGGCACGGCCGATCGGTCGGCGATTCGGCCCAACGCCGTGGCCGCCGCGCGACGGACGGCGGCGTCATCACCTTTTTTGAGCAGCGGAACGATCCGCGCAGCGGCCTGCTTAATACGCAACGTACCAATGGCCCGCAACGCGGCAAGCCGCACGTCGAGCGACGGGTCGCCAACCGCCGTGCACAAAACGTCACGCGCGGTCGAAGTCTCGATTTGTGCAAGCGCCCAGACGGCGTTGCGGCGCGCGGCGGGATCCGCGGAGGACAAAACTCGCTCAACCGCTGCCACCGCCGCCGCGCCACGGTGGGCCAATGCGCTAGTGGCCCGCCGACGGACCGCCGGACGCCGGTCCGAGAGTCGACCGGCGAGTTCATCTTCCGACGCCTTGGCCCACGCGAGTCGCAGTCCGCGGGGATCAGGAATCCGCGAAGCGGCGGTGCGGCGGATGCGATAGATCGCGCCGAGAACTTCGGGCTTGGCCACCCGCGACGTGGGACAGCCGATGCGGAACCAGCCGCCCGTATCGATTACCAACAGACTGCCGTCGGCGTCGAACAACACATCGGTCGGGTGAAAGTCGGGATTGGTCGACACGAGCAGCGGTTCGTCACGCGCACGAAACGTGGCGCCGGCGCGCTCGATGGCGTGTCGCAACACCTTGTGCGTATTGAACTGAACGCTAAACACGCTGCCGCGATACGCTTCGCCCAGCGCGGCCGACTCGTTGTAGGCAAGGCCCGCGGGGGCGACCGTGTCGAAGCGGCTTAGCGCCGGCATGAGTGGCCCGGTGCGTTTGAATTCGCTCAGACAAGGATGCTTGCGAGGGTAGACCCCTCCCCAGGCGAAGTGGACCAAGGCATCGTGCCGCACGTCGTCGGGGTTGTAAAACGTCATCGTGCCAAGCATTTCGCCCGTAGGCAAAAAACAGACCTCGACCGGGTTATCCATGCCGCCACCGCAGAAGGCTTCGACATCGCTCCCATCGGCTCGGCAGGAAAAAACCCGCGCGGCCAGTCCTTTGCTTATTTGCTTGCCGTCGGCGCCGACGAACTCATGCCCGTGGCGGCCGTCGCACCAGTAGATTCGCCCGCAAGGCCCCAGAAAACAGCCGTGAATGCTCGCCGCATTGCCGGAAAAGCCGAATTTGGAAACCAGAATGTCGCGGCGGTCGGCCACGCCGTCCGCGTCGGTGTCTTGCAGTCGCCAGATATTCGGCGGGCTGGCAACATACAGCGCGCCGTCGTGCCACAGCGAGCCCATCGGCAGCGTCATCTTGTCGGCGAATTGGGTGCTGCGATCGAAAATGCCGTCGCCGTCGGTGTCCTCGAGCATGCGGATTGAGTTGGGCAGCTTTTCCAGTAACTCTTCGGCCGGCAGGTTCTCGCCCAAGCTATCGGCCACATACAAGCGTCCTTGATCGTCGAAGGACGCCATCATCGGATGTTCAACCAGCGGCGCCGCGGCCACCAGCTCGATGGTTAGTCCTGGCGGTACGCTGATCGAAGAGGAAGGCGAAGGGACGGCTGACCGAGGCGCCTCGTCGGCATGACCAAACGAGGCCGGCAGCAGCAAGAGAGCGGTCGTGATGAACGCATGGAGCGTTCGCGTGGTTAGCCTCCTCCACATAATCATTTGCCTCGCTGCGTGTGGTTCGCGACATCAGAAGGACGGGTAAATCCCTACCATATCTTGGGCGAAGTTGAATGGCAAAGCCCCGCGGGCAGGAAGCCCACGGGAGGTGCGGTAGGTCCGAAATCTCTAGAACGCGCGAGGCGAATGCGACCGGTGTGGTGCAATCAGCGTCAGTGCAAAAAGGCGGGGGCAAAAAGGCGGGGATTATCGGCCGAACGGTCAGATCAGTTCGTCAATGACTTGGCCGTTGTTGTTGATGGCGGTGGGCCGTCCGGCACGGTTGACGAAACTCAGATTCAGATCGATGCCCAGCACATGATAGACGGTGGCCAGCACATCGGCCGGCATCATCGGCCGCTCGATGGGATATTCGCCCTTGGGGCTCGACTTGCCGACGACTTGCCCGCCGCGCAGGCCGCCTCCGCCGATGAGGACCGACATCACCCCACCCCAATGATCGCGGCCTGGCTTGCCTTGCCCCCGGCCGTCGTTCATGCGCGGCGAACGGCCGAACTCGCCCATGACAAGCACCAGCGTGTCGTCCAGCATGCTGCGTTCATCCAGGTCTTCGATCAGCGCCGCGATGGACTGATCGAGCGCCGGCACCCGATTTTTGAGGCCGGATTCGAGGTTCCAGTGATGGTCCCAGCCGCCGTTGTGAACCGTGACAAACGTCACGCCCGCTTCGACCAACCGTCGGGCCAACAGCGCGCTTTGCCCGTAAACATTTCGCCCGTAGCGCTCACGAACGCGCGGATCTTCTCGTTGGATTTCAAAGGCCTGCCGAGCGCGGTCGCCGGTGACCAGATCGAAGGCCTGCTGATTGAAGCGGTCGAGCCCCTCCATCAGCCGATCACGATCGACGGCGCTGCGCAGGCGATCGAGCGACGCCAATAGTCCGCGGCGGTCTCCCAGTCTCGCGGAATTCATCGCGTTGGCATAGTTGAGGTTCTTCACGCGGAAGTTGTCCGCGTTCGGGTCGCCGCCCACGTCGAAGGGGTTGTACGAGACGCCGAGATACGCGGCGCTGTTGTACCCGGGCCGCAGGCCGATGGTCATCGAATACGGAATCGCCACATAGGCCGGAACGCCCGGCCGATTGGGGCCGCGAAGCTTGGTGATAATCGATCCGGCCGAAGGATACTTAGGGTCGAGGTTCGCCGCGTTGGAACCCAAGTAGCCGGTCAACATCCAATGCGCGGCGGCGAAATGGTCCGCGTTGTCATGATGCACGGACCGCACCAACGAAACCTTGTCCATCACCCGGGCATGCTGCTCGAACAGGCCGCTGAGCTGAATTCCCGGCACGTTGCTTTGGATGGTTTCAAAGGGGCCGCGAAATTCGGCCGGTGCGTCGGGCTTGGGGTCGTAGGTGTCGATGTGCGACGGACCGCCGTCGACCCAATAGAGAATGACGGATTTTGCCGGTTTAGTTTGCGACGCGGCGGAGGCCTTGGCACGCAACACATCCGCCAACGACAGGCCCGAGAGCCCCAACGTGCCGATGCGAAGAAAGTCACGGCGGGTTTGCCGGTCACAAGCTTTCGTGGTGCGCCCCCATAGCGTTAACATGGCGTTCCCTCCGGAGCAACGAGCAACGGCAAAGTTGCCTTGCCCCCTTATGGGTCACGGTACAGTGCTTATTTGATCGACTATCAAGGGGAATTGTCAAGTCAATTGATGCCCCGTTTCACGCCTCGTGCGACTGGAATTAGCGTCGCCGGGCGACGCCGCCTCTTGGCTCCGGTGTCCGTATTTCCCGGGGCTAAACGGTACTTGCGGAATAAGCTATAATCCAAACCCTGTTCTCCGGGGCTGTCTCGGTTTGCCGATGACGCGCTACATTTAGCATGCCCGGGTTTTGTTTTTTTCAGGGGAGTCGATCCACTGATGACGATGCCCGCCGATCCTTCCTACCGGCCGCTTCCTCCGCGCCGGCCGCCGAGCCCCTCTCGCTGGCCGATGTGGTTGTTGATTGTGTTGCTCGTCGCGCTGTTGGTTCGCGGGTGGCTTCCACGCGTCAACAAGCCGCGTTTCGACAAGACCGCGGCATCGCGAACCGTTACCCCGCGTGGCGACTTGGCCAGCGATGAGGCGGCAACGATAGAGCTATTAAGAAAGCGTCGCCGACGGTGGTTTACATTTCAACTTCCACGGTTCGCCGCGATGCGTTTTCACTCAACCTGATGGAGATTCCCCGCGGCACGGGCTCGGGGTTTATCTGGGACGAGACAGGCCACGTCGTGACGAACTTTCACGTCATCCGCGGTGCGGATCGTGCCCACGTAACGCTCAGCGACGGGCGGACGTACAAAGCACGATTGGTGGGTGCCGCGCCGGATAATGATCTGGCGGTACTTCAGCTTCTCGACGCGCCGAGCGACGGCTATCCGGCGATTCCGGTCGGCTCATCGTCGGACCTTCAAGTGGGGCAGAAAGTCTTTGCCATCGGCAATCCGTTCGGCCTCGATCAAACGCTGACCACGGGCATCATTAGCGGTTTGGGTCGCGAGATTCGCTCGGCGGCCGGGTTGCCGATTTCCGACGTGATTCAGACCGACGCGGCCATCAATCCCGGCAACTCGGGTGGCCCGCTGCTGGACAGCGCCGGTCGTTTGATCGGCATCAATACGGCCATTGCCAGTCCCTCGCACGCTTTTGCCGGAGTGGGATTTGCCATGCCGGTTGATTCGGTCAACCACGTGGTGCCGCAGTTGATCCGCCAGGGGCACGTTGCCCGGCCCGGTTTGGGCGTCACACTGGCCAACGACCGGCTCTTAAAGCAACTTCTCGCGCGTGATGCGATTCCCCGCTTGGGCGCGCTGGTGGTCAACGTGCTCGAAGGCAGCTCGGCCGAGAAGGCCGGCGTTCAGCCGACCCGCCGAGATGCCGATGGGAAAATCGAATTGGGTGACCTGATCATTGAAATCGACGGCCAAAACATCGATAACTTCCACGATCTGTACACTGCCATTTCCCGTCATAAGATGGGCGACGTGGTGAAAATCGTCGTGCTTCGCGACGGCAAACGCGTCGAGCTACCCATCAAGCTGCAACCCATCGCCTAGCTTACCGTCGACTAGCTCGCCCTGCCGCGGTTCAGCCTTTCGGGCTCGTTTTCACCTCGACTCGACGTGTCTGGGCTTGTTGCGTTTTCTTCAAGCGCACGGTTAACACGCCTTGATCATATTCCGCATCGACGTCGTTCGTATCGACGCCTTCGGGCAAGGCGACGGTCCGCGTAAACGAACCGTAGCGCGTTTCCACGTGCTGCGTGCCGCCCTCAGTTTTGTCGGCCGTTTCTTTCTTCTCGCCAGAGATGGTTAGCGTGTTTCCGGTGACTGACAGGTCGAGATCCTTGGGGTCGATGCCGGGAAGCTCGACGCGCAAGGTGACCTCGGACTCGCTTTCGATGATGTCCAGCGGTGGAACCAACTTGCCGGGCGAGGTAAAAGCCTCGGGCAGCCAGCCTAGCGGATCTTGGCGAAACGAATCGAAGAGGTGTTCCATCTCGCGACGCAAGTCGGACCAGGGGGCCAACTCGGTCGATCGCGGCTCACGCCGTTTGTTTGTCCAAGGAGTGTTCACTGAGCACCTCGCTTTGCGTTATGGCGATGACATCGTGATTTGAGCTTCATGCTTTCATGTCCCGGCGACCGGAATCTTGCGCGGGCGGGCTGCCTCGCTCTTGGGTAAGTGTAACGTCAACACGCCGTCGGCGTATTCCGCGCCGATTTTCGAGGGATCGACCTCTTCGCTGATGCGAAACGTTCGCAGAAAATCGCCACTCTCATATTCGTGAAGCTGATACTCGGTTTTATCATCCTGACGCGGCTCGACTTGCGCGTGAATGGTCAACATCCCGTTCTCGAAGCGAATGTCGATCTTGTCGGATTGCGTACCCGGCACATCGGCCAAGACGAGCAATTCGTCCGCCTTTTCAAGAATGTCCACATTGGGCCGAAACACCGGTCCGCTGCGCGTCGGCTCGGCATGGCCCACTTCGGCTTCGGGCGGTTCATGAGGATTGAATTCGGTAGCCATTGACGTGTTCTCCCTGGCTTGGGTGGTTTTCGATCCTGCCATGCGGATTGCAACGATCTTTAGTCAGCGGGCTCAACGGCGGCGCTCCAAAACGCCGCGTTAGCCCCGCGTTTTCACTTCGATTTTACGCGGCCGGACGGCTTCGGCCTTGGGAAGCTTCAACAGCAACACGCCATCACGCAAAGTTGCCTCGACGTGATCCGCATCGATTTCGACGCCCAAGCGAACCGTGCGCGAAAAGGGGCCCACGCCCCGTTCGTGTCGATGGTACTTGACGCCCTCTTGCTCGATATCCGGGCGTTGCCCCTTGATAGTCAGCTCGTTGCCCATGACCGAGATTTCAAGGTCCGCTTCGCTCAGTCCGGGCAGTTCGGCTTCGGCGTAAACCGCGTCATCCGTGGTCCAAACGTTCAGCGCGGGAAACGGACGGTTGCCCACCAAAGGCAAGTAAGGCAGGTTTTGCGTGGCGGTGCGCGGAAGCGCGCCAAAGACATCGCCCACGAGACGATCCATCTCGTCACGCAGTTCGGCTAATGGATGGTAACGACCGGTGCGAAGTGCGCTCATTACGGATATCTCCTGTTAGAAAAAAGTCACGACGACCGATTCGAGCCGTGAACGGCATGAGTCAATCATCCGGTCAATTCGCAATCGCAAAGCGTGTGCCGTTTTGCCTCCCACCGGTGCAAGGCAAAGCGGCATCCGTGGTTACCGGTTGCTTCGCTCTCAGCGGGCAACGACAACGTCATGGGACGTCTGCCAATTTGGCAGTTTCATGCGGTGGATTTCTCCACGATGCGGCGTCTCTAAACAGCCCGCCAAGAGGTCATGCCGAAGTTGCGACAGGGCTCATGATAATGGTTAGCGCGCCCGTTCGCTCAAGGCAGCATGCCGGC
>Ga0114931_10002658_pt1 | contig 22683 bp, 20 predicted proteins | sample 2SBtaG_FD_89579 | JGI IMG/M metagenome (GOLD analysis project Ga0114931, IMG submission 89579) | Deep subsurface microbial communities from Kolumbo volcano to uncover new lineages of life (NeLLi) - 2SBTROV14_V59a metaG | ecosystem: Environmental > Aquatic > Marine > Volcanic | place: Kolumbo... | reverse complement strand
TGGAGGCAAAGGCCAGGCGCCGGGTCAAGGCAACCACCGATTCCCGTCACGCCCTTCCGGTGGCTGAGAATCATCTGGACCGCAACTTTGGGGCAGCCAATATGCCTCCCACCGCTATCGGCATACCCTGACCGAGTACCAGTATGGGCTGAGTATGAGCCGCAAAGGCAATTGCTGGGACAATGCCCCGGCAAACCATGACGCGCAGCACTCAAAACCTGCGTGATTTTGTGTCCGGAAAAGTCTTGACAGTCCACCGCAAACGCTGGCGCCGGCTCAATGGGCAGTACAGCTTCTTCGAGATGGACTGGAAACCGGCCAGCTGGGATGCGCGCTACCGCTTCGTGTTCACCCGCAGCCAGAACCGCAAACAGTATAAGGGCGCAGTCCAGCTGGATCTTTTCATCCCCTATGAATATGGTTATGACTTCAAGGTGATCGTGACCAACAAGCCGGTGTCCGCTAAAAAAGCGCTGGTGTTCCATAACGGGCGTGGCGCCCAGGAAGGCGTATTCGCCGAACTCAAGTCGCATACGCAGATGGACTACTTCCCCACCCGCAAAAAGGCCGGCAACCAGGTCTACCTGCTCTCGGCGGTGCTGGCGCACAATCTCAACCGGGAAATGCAGATGCTGTGCCAGGAGCAGGCGCGCCACACTACTGAGAAGCGCATACGGCTGTGGTGCTTCGAACAACTCGGCACCGTGCGGCGCAAACTGATCCAGCGCGCCGGTCGTCTGGAAGAGATGGTATCTAGATGGGAGTCGGCTTCATGAAGGCCGCTTTGCTGGTTGTGGTGCCGGTCATGGTGGCCTGGTTTCTGTGCCGCTGGCTGATTTGCTTCGGTGAGCGCCTGTTGGACCATCCCAATGAACGTTCCCTACACGAAACCCCGGTGCCGAGGGGCGGTGGCATCGGGATTCTGGCGGGTATTGCGGTGGCACTGTTTTTTCTGCCTTCCTTGCCCGTTTTGTTGCTCTGGCTGGTGTGCCTCACCCTGGCGCTGGGCGCCTTTTCGTTGCTGGACGATCTGTTTCATTTGTCGCCCGTGGTGCGCTTTCTGGTGCAGGCGGCTGTGGCGGCGCTGTTGGTGGGGTTGGGGTTGTGGACAGCGCATCTGCCTGTGCCGGGTTCTCCCGGCTGGCCGGTGGCCTTGGGGATGTTCTTCAGCGGCTTGTGGCTGGTGTGGATGACCAACCTCTACAATTTCATGGACGGCATGGATGGTTTTGCCGGCGGTATGGCGCTGATTGGTTTTGGCGCGCTGGCGGTGCTGGGGTGGCTGGCGGGCGACACGACCTATGCCCTGTTGTGCGCCGCTGTGGCATCTGCCGCTGGAGGTTTTCTGTGCTTCAACTTTCCTCCGGCGCGGCTTTTCATGGGGGATGTCGGCAGTACCGCCCTCGGTTTCCTGGCGGCCGGGCTGTTGTTGTGGGCGGATCGTTCCGGACTGTTTCCCCTTTGGGTGGGTATGCTCGTGTTTTCCCCCTTTATCGTGGATGCCACGGTGACCCTTGTCGGCCGTCTCCTGCGGGGTGAGCGTGTTTGGGAGGCGCATCGCAACCACTACTACCAACGCTTGGTACAGATGGGGTGGGGGCACCGGAAAACCGTGCTGTGGGAGTACGGGTTGATGCTCCTTTGTGCGCTGAGCGCAGCCCTGGCGGTGAACATGTCTCCGGCCATACAGTGGGGTATCGTGATTCTCTGGATGGGGATCTATGGCGGACTGATTTGGGCCGTGGAGAGAGCCTGGAAGAGATTGTCCGTCAAGGGGGGCAATGACTGAGCCGGGGGTGGTTCGGGGCAATCGCCCGGTCGCGTTGTCGGGTGTGGTTCCAGGGCTGCGGCTTCGGGTCTGTTGACAGGGGAGGGGGCCTTTGTCAGCAGATCAAACGGGTGAAGCAGCGCCACTGTGGGTATAATATGCGGCTACTGCATATTGGAAATTCCCATTCATGGAAACATTCAAAGGTACCACCATTCTTTCGGTCCGCCGTGGAGACAAGGTCGTCATCGGCGGTGACGGCCAGGTCTCCCTGGGGAACACGGTGATGAAGGGCAATGCCCGCAAGATCCGCCGCCTCTATCACGACAGGGTGCTCGCAGGATTCGCCGGGGCCACGGCGGATGCCTTCACCCTGTTCGAGCATTTCGAGGGTAAGCTGGAGAAGCACCGCGGCCATCTGATCCGTGCTGCCGTGGAGATGGCCAAGGACTGGCGCACCGATCGGGCATTGCGCCGCCTGGAGGCACTGCTGGCGATTGTCGACAGCAAGGCCTCCCTGATCATTTCCGGGACCGGCGACGTGATCGAACCCGAGAACGACCTCATCGCCATCGGCTCCGGTGGCTTCTACGCCCTGTCGGCAGCCCGTGCCCTGCTGGAAAATACGGAACTGGGGGCGAGGGAGATCGTCGAACGTTCCCTGAACATCGCCGCCGATATCTGCATCTACACCAATCACAACCTAACCCTGGAAGAACTGGAGTCGGAAAAATCATGATCATGACCCCCCGCGAGATCGTCCACGAACTGGACAAGCACATCATTGGCCAGGCCGACGCCAAGCGTGCGGTGGCCATCGCTTTGCGCAACCGCTGGCGCCGCAGCCAGGTGGATCCGGAGTTACGCGAAGAGATCACCCCCAAGAACATCCTGATGATCGGCCCCACCGGGGTGGGCAAGACTGAGATCGCCCGCCGTCTGGCCAAGCTGGCCAACGCGCCGTTCATCAAGGTGGAGGCGACCAAGTTCACTGAGGTCGGATATGTTGGCCGTGACGTGGAATCCATCGTCCGCGATCTGGTGGAAGTGGCGGTGAAGATGACCCGCGAGGGGGAGATGGAGAAGGTTCGCACACGCGCCGAAAAGGCGGCCGAGGAGCGGGTGCTGGATGTGCTGGTGCCGCCCCCTTCGAGCTGGTCCGAGCAACAGGCGGCCGAGAAGGAGTCGCCCGCCCGGCAACGCTTCCATGACAAGCTGCGCGCCGGGCAGCTGGACGACATGGAGATCGAGATCGAGGTCCAGGCCCCCACCATGGGGGTGGAGATCATGGCGCCCCCCGGGATGGAGGAGATGACCAGCCAGCTGCAGAACCTGTTTCAGAACATGTCAACGGGCAAGACCAAGCGCCGCAAGATGAAGATCAAGGATGCCCTGGAGGCCCTGCGGGAAGAAGAAGCGGCCAAGATGATCAATGAGGAGGAGATCAAACTGAGGACGGTGGAGTCGGTGGAGCAGAACGGCATCGTGTTCTTGGACGAGCTCGACAAGATCTGCCGCCGCTCGGAAATGGGCGGCGGCGCCGACGTGTCGCGGGAGGGGGTGCAGCGCGACCTGCTGCCCCTGGTGGAAGGCAGCACGGTGAGTACCAAATACGGCATGGTACGGACCGATCACGTGCTGTTCATCGCCTCCGGGGCATTCCATCTGGCCAAGCCTTCGGACCTGATTCCCGAGCTCCAGGGCCGTTTCCCCATCCGGGTGGAACTGAGCGCCCTGTCGGTGGAGGATTTCGTCCGTATATTGACCGAACCCGACGCATCTCTGACCGAGCAGTACAAGGCACTCCTCGCGACCGAGGGGGTGGCGCTGGAATTCACCGGCGAAGGTTTGGCCAGAATTGCCGAAATCGCCTGGCAGGTGAACGAAACGGTGGAGAACATCGGTGCCCGACGTCTCCACACGGTCCTGGAGAAACTGCTGGAAACGGTCTCCTTCGAGGCCCCGGACATGGGGGGGTAGACGCTCAAGATCGATGCCGGCTACGTGGACAGCCACTTGGGCGAACTGGCCCAGGACGAGGATCTGAGCAGGTATATCTTATGACTGGTGGTATCCAGCCGAAGCGAAGCCACGAATTGGCTACCTGATTCATCAGGACTGGAGATAGTCGCCGCGAATGAAGTCAACGATCACCCAGATCAAACTGCACACCCAGTCTCGCTGTCTCGAGATCATTTTCGAGGATGGAAGCGCCTGCCGCCTGCCTTTCGGCTATCTCCGCGCCCATTCCCCGGCGGCGGGTGAACATCCCCGGGATAGCGGTGAGGTGATCGTCACTGCAGTGGAGCCGGTGGGTAACTACGCCGTCAGGCTGGTGTTCAGTGACGGTCACGACAGTGGTTTGTATACCTGGGACACTCTTTATCAACTGGCGAAAGATTTCGCCGCCGAGCAGGACAGCTTATGAACGAGGACAGACACGATAGCGACCAGACCACCCATTTCGGTTTCCGCCAGGTGCCCAAGAACGAAAAGGCCCGGCTGGTGCGCAATGTGTTCGATTCCGTGGCCGATCAATACGATCTGATGAACGACATGATGTCCTTCGGGGCCCATCGCTTGTGGAAACGCCTGACGGTGTTCCTGAGCCAGGTGCGCTACGGCGAGCGGGTGCTCGATCTGGCCGGTGGCACCGGTGATCTGACGCGCTTGTTCCATTCCCGGGTGGGGGACAAGGGTGAGGTGATTCTGGCCGACATCAATGCGTCCATGCTCCGCCGGGGGCGTGACCGCCTCACCGACGAGGGATTGGTCAGTGGTATCCGCTATATCCAGGTGGATGCCCAGTGGTTGCCTTTCGCGGACGAATCCTTCGACTGCATCACCATCGGTTTCGGACTGCGTAACGTCACCGACAAGGACAAGGCGCTGGCCTCCATGTACCGGGTGCTAAAACCCGGCGGCCGGGTGTTGATCCTGGAATTTTCCAAGCCCACCAACGCCCTGTTCAGCAAGATCTACGATCTCTACTCCTTCAAGATGCTGCCCATGATGGGGCGTCTGATTGCAGGCGATCCCGACAGCTACCGCTATCTCGCCGAATCGATCCGGATGCATCCGGACCAGGATACCCTCAAGGGCATGATGGCCAAGGTGGGTTTTTCCCGGATCGAATATTTCAACCTGACCCAGGGAGTGGTCGCCATTCACCGGGGTTACAAGTTGTAAATGCTGGCCCAGGCGCTGTTCTCACAGGCGTTGGAAGCCGCGGTGACCCGTTTCCTGGCGCTCGACCCGGCTCATGCCGAACTCTTGAGGCCCCTGGCGGGCAAGGTGATTGCAGTTGAACTGCTGCCCTTGAGCCGACGTTTTTATTTAAGCCCCACCACCGAGACGGTGCTGGTACTGTCGGACTGGGAAGGGGAGCCCGATGTGGCGCTGCGGGGCTCTCCCCTGGGGTTTGCCCGGATGTTGTTGAGTAGCCGGCCCGAGAGCGAATTGTTCCAGGGGAGTGTGGAAGTGGAGGGAGACATGGATGTGGCCCGCCGCCTGCAGACTCTCCTCCATCGGCTCGAACTCGACTGGGAACGATGGTTGACGGATCTGGCCGGGGAAAGTGTGGCCGAAACCGCCCGTGGCATCGCCCAATGGCACCGTCGGGCCTGGAAGACATTTCAACTGAATCTGGGTGAGTTCCTCCAGGAAGAGACCCGCGCATTGCCGGCGCCCATGGAGGTTGAGGATCTGTACCGCCGTATCGCCCAGCTGCGTGACGATACGGAGCGCCTGGAGGCCCGGGTGCAACGCTTGCAACGGCGGCTGGAATCATGAGGCCGCCATCGTTGGAGTGGTTGTCGGCGTGATTCCTTTACGATCCTTCTGGCGTTTGCTGCGTATCCAGCAAATCCTGCTTCGCCACGGCCTGGACGAGCTGATTCTTGGCCTGCCGTGGTTGCGGCCCTTCCGCTTCCTGCGCTGGCTGTCTCCCAATACCTGGCGGGCCTGTCATCGCGGTCCCCGCGGGGAAAGGATTCGTCTCGCCCTGGAGGAGCTGGGACCCATCTATGTCAAATTTGGTCAGGCGGTATCGACCCGGCGCGATCTGTTGCCGGATGACATCGCCGACGAGCTGGAAAAACTCCAGGATCGGGTGCCGCCCTTTGCGGGCAAGGAAGCCCGCCGGATCGTGGCACAGCAACTAGGTCAGCCTCTGGAACAGGTGTTCTCCCAATTCGAGACCGAAGCTCTGGCCTCCGCTTCCGTCGCCCAGGTCCATGCGGCGCACCTCAAGAGCGGCGAAGAGGTGGTGGTAAAGGTGTTGCGTCCAAGGATTGAACGGCGGATTCAGGAAGATGTGGCCTTGATGGCATTGTTCGCCGGTCTGTTGCAGCGCTTCGTTCCCGAATCGCGGCGGTTGCGTCCCCTGGAAGTGGTGGCGGAGTTCGAAAAGACCATCATGGACGAACTGGATCTGGTGCGCGAAGCCGCCAATGCCGCGGAACTGCGGAGGCATTTCGAGAACTCTGAGATCCTTTATGTACCAAGGTCTATTTCGACTGGACCCGGCCGAAGGTGCTGGTGATCGAGCGGATTCACGGCATTCCGGTGACCGATCGTGAGGCTATGATCCAGGCGGGGGTCGATCTCAGACTGTTGGCCGAAAGAGGGGTGGAGATCTTCTTCACCCAGGTGTTCCGCGACAACTTTTTCCATGCCGACATGCACCCGGGCAACATCTTCGTCGATCCCCAATATCCGGCCCGTTACATGGCGGTGGATTTCGGCATCGTCGCCAGTCTGTCGGAAGCCGACCAGTATTATCTGGCTTCCAATCTGCTCGCTTTCTTCAACCGGGACTACCGAAAAGTCGCGGTGATGCACGTGGAATCGGGTTGGGTGCCGGCGGACGTGCGGGTGGAGGAATTCGAGGGGGCGATCCGGGCGGTATGCGAACCCATTTTCTCCAAGCCCCTGGGAGAAATCTCCTACGGCCAGTTGTTGTTGCGCCTGTTCCAGACGGCGCGCCGTTTCCGCATGGAAGTCCAGCCCCAGCTGGTGCTGCTGCAGAAGACCCTGCTCCAGATCGAGGGGCTGGGTAGGCAGCTCTATCCCCAGCTGGATCTGTGGCAGACCGCCAAGCCTTTCCTTGAAGAGTGGTTCAAGCGTCGGGTTCATCCGCGTACCCTTTACAGCAAGACCAAGGACCAGGTTCCTGTCTGGGCCGAGCAACTACCGGAAGTTCCCACCTGGGCACTGCGCCTGCTCAATGACGCCAGCAGAGGGCAACTGAAGGTCCAATGGCAGTCAGATGAACTGTTCGCACTGCGGGAGGAGATGCAGCGGCATCATCGCCGCACCGTGACGGCCATCGGAGGCGGAGCCTCGCTGATCTCTGCCAGCGTGCTGCTGGGACTGGGGGTGATCATGCCCCTGACCTGGGCCATGGCCGCCATCGGCGGTTTGATGTTGACCAGCGCCTGGTGGGGATCCAAAAAGGGCTCAGTAACCTTCTTCTGAGCAAAAGGGTACTGACCCCTTTTTTAATTGTGGGAGTCGCTTATGTTCAAGAGGATCATTCGTTCCTTGCTGCGGTGTTTGTACCGGGTGGAAGTCAATGGCCTGGATCACTATCACCAGGCGAAGGGCAGGGTTCTGGTTGTTGCCAATCACCAGTCTTTTCTGGATCCGGTGTTGTTGTGGGCTTTTCTTCCGGGCGACCTGACCTTCGCCATCAATACCTATATTGCCAGGTTGGCTTGGGTGCGCCCCTTTTTGCGGTTTGCCAAGGTGTTTTCCCTGGATCCACGCCAGGCCGGTGCCCTCAAATCCCTGATCAGGCATTTGCAGGCCGGGCAGCGGACGGTCATCTTTACTGAAGGACGCATTACCGTCACCGGGACCCTGATGAAGGTCTACGATGGTCCCGGCATGGTGGCCGACAGGGCCGAGGCGTTGGTATTGCCGGTCAGGATCGACGGGGCGCAATTCACGCCTTTTTCCCGACTCAAATCCCAGCTCCGCTGGCGCTGGTTTCCCAAGATCCGCCTGTGTATCCTGCCGGCCCAGGATATCCGCCCACCCCCCACGGTCAAGGGGGCGGAAAGGCGCAAGCAGGCCGGTGCCAGGCTGGGGGATCTGATGGCCCGGATGCTCCTCCTGACCAGTCCCTGCGACCGGACGCTGTTTTCTGCCATCCTCGATGGGAAACGCCGCTATGGAGGTGGGAAGAAGATTCTCGAGGACGGGGACCGTCGCCCCATGAGTTACCGCGGCTTGATTGCCTGCAGCCTGATCCTTTCCAGGCAGGTGGCTCGTCACAGTGGGGCTGGCGAAGCGGTGGGGCTGTTGCTCCCCAGTGCCAATACCACGGTGGCGTTGTTACTGGGATGCCAACTGGCGGACCGGTTGCCGGCGATGCTGAATTACACGGCGGGTAGTCATGGCTTGGTGGGTGCCTGCTCGACTGCCAGGATTGGCAACGTGATCACTTCCCGCCGCTTCGTCCGGATGGCCCAGCTGGAGGCCCAGCTGGTGGCATTGCAGGAAAATGGGGTGGATGTCCACTATCTCGAGGACTGGAAGGAAGAGGTGGGCCTGCCATCCAGGATACGCGGGATGATCTCAGGATGGCTGGTTGGGTTATGGTACCGGCCTTCTCCCCAGGCGGCCTCGAAGCCCGCGGTGATGTTGTTCACTTCCGGGTCTGAAGGGGCTCCCAAGGGGGTTTTGCTGTCCCATTGCAACATTCTGAGCAATTGCGCCCAGCTGGGTGCGGTGGTGGATTTCAATGCCCGGGATGTCATTCTCAACGTTCTGCCCTTATTTCATGTCTTCGGTCTGGGGCCTGGCCTGATGTTGCCGCTTATTTCAGGGATGCGAACCTTCCTCTATCCCAATCCCTTGCATTACAAACTGATCCCCGAACTCTCCTACGAAATCAACGCGACGGTGCTGTTCGGCACCAATACCTTCCTGGGCGGCTATGGAAAATATGCCCATCCCTATGATTTCTACAGTGTCCGCTATGTGTTCGCCGGGGCTGAAAAGCTCCAGGAAGACGTGCGCCGCCTGTGGATGGACAAGTTCGGTATCCGGGTTCTGGAGGGGTACGGGGCCACCGAGACCAGTCCGGTTCTGGCAGTGAACACCCCCATGTATTACCGGGCGGGCACGGTGGGGCGTTTCCTCCCCGGTATCGAATGGCGCCTGCTGCCGGTTCCCGGGTTGGGCAGGGGGGGCAGCCTGCATGTCAGCGGTCCCAATATCATGCTGGGTTATTACCTGCCTGAGCGGCCAGGGCAGCTTGTGGCCTCATCCTCCGCGGTTGGGGGGGGGTGGTATGACACCGGGGACGTGGTGGAAGTGGACGAGGAAGGTTTCGTGACCATCGTGGGGCGACTCAAGCGCTTTGCCAAGGTAGGTGGTGAGATGGTGCCGTTGACCCTGCTCGAGAGTCTTGCGGCCCGCCTGTGGCCGGAACATCATCATGCTGTTCTGGCCAGGCCGGATTGCAACAAGGGGGAAGTGATCGTGCTGGTTACCGATTCCGCCGAAGCCAGCCAAGAAGCCTTGCAGCAATTGGCCGCCGAGGAGGGTATCCCGCCCTTGTGGCTTCCCAGGCAGATCATGCGAGTTTCCACCCTGCCTGTGCTTGGCAGTGGCAAGGTGGATTATGTGCAACTCCAGGAGATGGTGGGTTCCGAATAGAGGGGGCTCTTCTGATCAAGAGGAAGGAGCGGTGGCTGCCGAGGGTGTCTTCTGCTTCTGCTGATTGGGCTTCATCAGGTACTTTTCCGGTTGCTCGTAGAGCCCCTTCAGTCTCTTCTTGAATTCGTTGGTGACCTCGTAGACATCACGCCGGTTTTTGATGACCTTGGGGGTGATCAGGACCACCAGTTCGGTGCGGTTGAATTTCTGGTTGTTGACGCCAAACAATTTTCCTATCCAGGGAATCTTGTATAGCCAGGGTATCCCAGTGGCGCTCTGGTTGCGGTTGTCTTTGATCAATCCACCCAGCACCAGGGTATCGCCATTTTTGACCGCCACGGTGCTATTGATCTGTCGTTGGATGATGGTGGGGTTGTTGGATCCGGGTTGAACGGCGCCGACATCGTCCACTTTTTGTTCCAAATCCATGATGACCAGTCCACCCGCATTGACTCGGGGTTTGATTTTCAACTGCACCCCGGTGTCGCGTTGCTGGAAGGTTTGGGTCACCAGCGGATTGCTGCCGCTGCTGCCGGTATTGGTGGTTGCCGAAGTCTGCAGGGAGATCTGGTCACCCACCACGATGGTGGCTTCATGGTTGTTCAATACCATCAATGATGGCGATGAGATCACGTTCAGTTTGTTGTTATTGGCGGCTGCGTGCAGGATTACCCCGATATCCTGGGAACTGCTTTGCCAGACATAGGTGAAGCCCGGCGCGAGGGAATTGAGCAGGGCCGTTTTAGCTGCGTTGCCGAGATCGAGTCCGGAATTGGAGAAACCGGTAGTGCTGAATTTATTGGGTATCTTGTTCTGGGCGAACCACTCAAGGCCATACTCCAGTTCGTCGCTGAGGGTGACTTCGATGATGGAGGCATCGATCAGTACCTGCAGGGGCATCCGGTCCAGTTGTTTGAGGACCCGTTCGATCGAGCGGTAGTCTTCCTGGTCGGCGATGATGACCAGGGCATTGTTGGGTTCGTCGGCAATGATACGGATATTCTTGTTGTCCTTGGGAGTGAAGCGGGTCAGCCGGGCTGGTTTCTTCGTCCCTGTGCTTTTGCTGGAAACGGCGCCCTTCTTCAGCCCGGGCGCCAGGGTGACAGCGGCCTGGGGTTTGAGGCCGGTGAAGATCTGATTGAGGGTTTCGGCCAGTTTCACCGCATCCACGTTCTGGGCCCGATAGACATGGACAGTACCGGAATTTTCGAAGATTGCGCGGTCGAGGCGGCTGATCCAGTTTTGCGCCAGTTTGAGATATTCCGGCTGGGGAGTGATCACCATGAGGGCATTGAGGCGTTTGATGGGCAGCAGGCGAATCAGCGATTCGTCTTCACCCATGATTTTTTCCCCGAGAGCATGTTTCAAATCCTCGGTCAGGGTGTCGGGATCGAGATTGTGCAGCGGGTAAAGTCCCACAGACATTCCCTGGAGATAGTTGACATCGAAGACCTTGATGGTGCGCTCGATGCTGGCCAACTCGGATGCAGTGCCGGCGATGACCAGGAGATTACGGGCGGGGTCGCTGTACAGCATCGCCTTGGGGGGCAGGATGGGTTCGAGGATCTTCTCCATCGATTTCACCCCCACGTAGTGGAGCGGGAAGATACGCACCTGATAGCCCGGGGGGGCCTTGGCTCCCGGAGCGCTCAGGGGAGCGCCTGAGGTGGCCTCGCTATCGGGGCCTACCCAGTAGAAGCCCTGTTTTTTTACGAGGGCGAGACCATTCATCCGCAGGACCAACTCCAGTGCCGGCAGGACCTCGTCACGATGGAGAGGGCGGGTGGTCTGGAGGGTGATTTTGCCACCCGCCTTGGGGCTGAGGACGTAATTTTTCCTTAGAATGTCCCCCAGGACCACTTTGATCACTTCACCCAGGTCGGCGTCGTCGAAATTGAGGGTGTATTTACCTTCGGTCTTGGGTTCCGGCAAGAGGCGGGGTGGCGAGAAAAGCTTTCCCCTGGCACTGCGAATTTCAGGGCCGGTCAGGGGGTTGCTGGTCTGGCTTTCCCCCACCGGGGGCAAGGTTAACTCCTCTTCCGGGGGGAGTTCGGAGGGCTGGACCAGGTCCATGGGTATCTTTTGCCCGGTTTTGGGACCCAGTTGCTCACAAGAGGTGAGACCCAGCACAGTGACAAGACAGAACAGAGTGATCTTTTGTGATCGCAGCATGGCTATTTCCTTTTTTGGTATGCCTTTCTTCTTGGCCGGTGGTGCGGCGGTGGACCTTTGGGTCTTGGTGACCTGCCTCGCTTGATGGCGAAGAGTCTCGGTTTGATCAACTTCAGGGTATGGCGCCTGCTCCCCTGTTCCAGCACCACATGATCGGTTGCGATTTCCTCGACCCGCCAGCCTTCGACATCGTCGCCGGTTTTCAGTCGATAGTGGTGTTTTCCGTCGACACTACGCAGCAGCGCCAGTTGCCCTGTGTCCGGGGTTTCGAGGATGCCGGTCAGCTCGACTTTCGGTGGGTTGGCGCTGACGGGGGTGGTGATCAGAGAGGTCGTGTCGCTGCTTTCGGGAGCGACGGGGGTCCGGCCTTCGACAAACAGCGGTTGCTCGACGAAAGCCTGATATTTGTCCACGGGAGGCAGGGAATAGTGTTCCGCTTTCGGGGGGTTGACGGTCTGGTGTGAAGGAGGGGAGGGATGAACCTTCCCTGGCGAGACGGGCAGAACGAGCAGTTCGCCAATCAGCCATAGCGCCAGCAGGACGCAGGCTCCTGCCAGCAGCGAGGTTGGCCAGTGCTTCAGTAATTGTTGTTTCATGATGCCGGGGTGGCCATATAACCAACCACTTGCATGTCCACGTTCAACTTGTCCACCGGAATGGTCCTCCTGCTCCTGGGGGAACGTCTTCTTCCCCGGGTCGCGCGGATGCTCAATTTTTCTATCAGCAATAACGGCTGGCTCGATTCGATTCCATGAAGAATCTCACGCAATGATGGCGTGCTGATGGAAAAGCGGACCCGCACTGCGACCTTGGTAAAAGCCCCTTCCGGTTTGGTTGTCAGCACCTGAGTGCTGGTGACCTGCCCGCCTGCTTCCTTGATGATCTCCCCCAATTGTTTCTGCAGATCGGCTGATGCCAGGGCCGGCGTCGTGCCTTCCAGGTATTGTTGGTCCTGGCCTTGCGTCTCCCTGAAGGATTTTAGCAGTTTTTGCCAATGGGATTCCTGGCCGGCTGCTCTTTTCAGGCGTTGCAGTTGAAAACTCAACTCGTCGATCTGATTTCGTTTTTCCTCCAGGAGGCGCAGATAAGGCCCGACGACAAGCAGATACAGGAGTAAAAAGGGGGTGGCAAGGACCAATAGCGCCAAGGCGCGTTGCCCCTGTTTACTTCTTAGATACTGATTCAGATTCATTGACGATATCCATACTGATGCGAAAACGCTCCAGGCCGGTGGAACGATCCTGAGTGATCGGAGAGACGAAGTGAACGTTTTTCAGATAAGGGGATTCTTCCAGCAGTTCCACCAGTTTTGACGCCGATGGCGACTTCCCGTCGATGTTCACCTGATGATTTCGGTACTGGAATCCTGTCAGCCAGGTGTCTTGGGGTAATCGTTGGCTCAGTTCATCTATGATGGCGGTCAGGGCCGGTGTGGCTTTCTTTTTTTCGAGAACGAAGCGGGCCTGTTGTTCCAGCCTGAGGGTTTCCTCTTTGAGTTTATTGGCTCTTTGAGCTGCTTTTCTGGCGTCTGCGATTTCACTCTGCAGGGATTCGATGGTCTGATTGTGGATGATAATGGGCACTGTGACTGCCAGGGCCACCAGGATTACGAGGAGGACCGACAAGGCGAGATTGAGGGTTCTACGCCATTGATGGAGATGGAATTTCCATTGCGGCGGGAGGAGATCGAATTGCAGTTCTGGAGCCGCCTCGGGTGCCTCGATCACACTGACCTGGTGTAGGTGGATGCCCGCTTGCTGAAGTCTGGCGAGGAGCCGGTTGAGGACGTTGCGGGGGGTCAGGACCACATCCACCACGAGATGATCCTTTTTGGGGTTGTATTCACTGATGAGGGTTGAATAATAGACCTGGGCTGCGTTGAAGGGAGTATGTCGATCCAGTTCGAAACCCACCACCTGTTGTAGATTTTCCCGTGCGGCGGTCGGCAGGGTGATCCTCCGGCGCAGAAACTGGCCGGGAGCCAGCAGAAGGATGAATACGGGATCCTCGGGCAGTTCGGCCTGTTCACGCCATGAACGCAGCTCCTGAATCGGCAGATGGGCTACTTCCTTGAGCTGCTGACCCGTTTCCTGGTGTTGAATGGTGACGCTTTCGTCATCCCAGAAGGAAATGAAAAAACGATTTTTCTGGATGAGCAGCTGACGGAGTTTGTCCGGCAGGATTTCCAACATCCGGTCCCGCCACCAGGGCCAGAATCGTTTCACCAGATGCGATTGGGGAAATGGTAATAATATGACGAACATTCAGTTTTTATACCCTGCGCTGGGCGGAGGTTTTGGCTAATTATAAGAGCAATCGGGGGAACGATCATAACATTAACAAAGATAGTACAGGAATGCGGTTGATATGCGAGTCACGAAACACCTTACATTGTGGATATTCATTGCCATCGTTGCCGGCGTCATCCTGGCCGTGGTTTCCCCCCCTATGGCGCAACGCTTCGAGATTGGTGGCGAAGTCTTTCTGCGCCTGTTGAAGATGCTGGTGGTGCCGCTGGTGATGTCCAGTGTCATGGCTGGAATAATCGGCCTCGGAGATGTCCGCAGGCTGGGAAGGCCTGGCGGGGTGGCCGTGGGGTACTACCTGACCACTACTGTGTTGGCCGTGATTGTGGGTATCTTTCTGGTCAACTGGTTGCAACCCGGGATGGGGGAGGCCAATCGTGAGGTCTTGCAACAAATGGTGCGGCCGGAATGGGCGGACACCGGTGGTGAGGTCGGGGTCGGTACGATAGTGAAAAATCTTCTCCTGATGCTGGTCACCGACAATTTGTTTGCCTCGATGGCGCATACCGATCTGCTGCCTTTGATCGTTTTTTCCATCCTGTTTGCCGGGGTATTGACCATTATGGGGGAGAGGGCAAGGACGGTGACCGGTTTCATCGTTCAGATCAACGAAGCCTTTCTGACCTTCATACTCGGGGTCATGAAGCTGGCGCCGCTGGGGATCTTCTGCCTGGTGGCTGCCCGGTTTGGGGAGGCCCAGGCACAGGGTGCCTTCCTGGAAACGCTCAAACAAACCGGCGGTTATGTGACGACGGTATTGGTCGGGTTGGGGGTGCACGCCCTGCTGTACCTGACGGCAATCCTGTGGCTACTGACCCGGCGCAACCCTTATCGGCTGTTGGGACAGATGACACCGGCCCTGCTGACTGCCTTTTCCACCGCCAGTTCGTCGGCGACCTTGCCGATCACCATGGAATGTGCCGTGGACCGGGCCAAGGTGTCGCGGGAGTCGGTGGAGTTTGTTCTCCCGCTGGGGGCGACGATCAATATGGACGGGACCGCCCTTTATGAAGCGGTGGCGGCGATCTTTATCGCTCAGGTAGTGGGAATGGACCTGAGTCTGATGCAGCAGGCAACCATCGCCATCACTGCCACACTGGCTGCCATAGGAGCTGCCGGGATTCCCGAAGCGGGGCTGGTGACCATGGTCATCGTGCTGAACGCAGTGGGGCTGCCGATGGAGTACATCGGCATTCTGTTGTCGGTCGATTGGTTGCTCGACAGGTTCCGTACCGCCGTCAATGTGTGGGGGGACAGTGTCGGCAGCGTGATCGTGGAAAGGGTGATGGGCAAAACTCAGGAAGAGAGCAACAGCGATTCGTAGGCGATCAGGCCGGCGTAACAGCAGAACATCAGGGGCAACACATTGCGCACGGGAATTCCAAAGATCTGGAAATTGACGTGAAAGAGAATGAAAATGACCGCACTCGCCGTGCCCAGATATTTGACGTAGAAAAATGCGGGAACGCTGATTCCCAGCAGGAATGCCATCACCGGATTGACCTCCAGCCCCCCCCTTTCCAGGATTTCCAGCGTCAGCAAGGCATCGATGGAACAGAAGGCGATGATGCCGCAGGTCCACAGGAGCAGATGATGGTCCTCGTAGATATCGACGTAGTGGGGGTCGTGTTTTTCAGATTGACGACGGGGGCCCCGGCGCCTTCCCTGCACCAGAGCAAAAAGGAAAGTACGCCAGCCAAGGCGGCGCCGGTCGGTCAGCCTGCGGTTGTCAGTTTGCATTCCTTGGTCCGGTAGGGGCGACAAGGTCCATTATAGTCGGCTTTTTATCTGGGTGGTGTGACCAGAAAGACAACACTGCGTCCCTGCAGTTGCAAATGATCGTGTGATTGCAATTCGATCTCGGCGCCTGGTTCATGAATGTCGTCAGGGGCCTGGGCAGCGGTATCCACTGCAAGATGCCACCGATCGCCGACAGGCGTGGGAGGGAGGGTGAAGGTGACCGGCTCGGGGTGGGCGTTGAACAACAGGCACAAATGAGTTTGCCCGGGGTCTTCCGGAAAGAGGTACAGTCCGAGAGCCTGGCCGTTGTTCCAGTCGGGGGGAGAGCCGTGGGGGCCGAACCATTCGATTTCGTCGGGTTGATAGAAATCTTCCTTGCTCAACGACGAATGGGTTTTGCGGAAGCGAATCAATTGTTGGACGAAGCGGACCAGGTTGGTGTTTTTCTTCACCAGGCGCCAGTCATACCAGGAAATCTCATTGTCCTGACAATAGGCGTTGTTGTTCCCCTGTTGGGTCCGGCGGAATTCGTCGCCCCCCAGAAGCATGGGAATACCCCGGGAGACGAAGAGGGTTGCGAGCATGTTTTTGATCTGCCGCACGCGGACCGCATCGATGCCAGGGTCGTCGGTGGGGCCTTCGACGCCATAGTTGCAGCTGTAGTTTTCATTGCTGCCGTCGCGGTTGTCCTCGCCGTTGGCTTCGTTGTGCTTGTGTTCGTAGCTGACCAGGTCGTTGAGAGTGAAGCCGTCGTGGCTGGTGATGAAGTTGATGCTGTTGACCGGGGTCTTGCCGCTGTGTTGATACAGGTCCGCACTACCACACAGGCGGGTGGCGAGGGGCCCCAGCATTCCGTGATCACCACGCCAGAAACGGCGCACATCGTCGCGGTATTGGCCGTTCCATTCGGACCACCGCTCCCCAGGGAACAGTCCCACCTGATAGGCACCGCCGGCATCCCAGGCTTCGGCGATGAGTTTGACTCCCCGCAGAATGGGGTCCTCGGCGATCGCCTCGAGCAGAGGGGGGTTGGCGATCAGGCGCCCTGAACGGTCACGTCCCAGGATGGAGGCCAAATCGAAACGGAAGCCGTCGACGTGCATTTCGGTCACCCAGTATCTGAGGCATTCCAGAATGTAGTTTCTGACCACCGGGTGGTTGCAGTTGAGGGTGTTGCCGCAGCCTGAATAGTTGATGTAGCGGCTTTTGTCGTGCTCGTCGAGCAGGTAATAGATCGTGTTGTCGAGTCCCTTGAAGTTGAGGGTCGGACCTTCCTCGTTGCCTTCGGCCGTGTGATTGAACACGACGTCGAGCAGGACCTCGATGCCGGCTTCGTGCAGCTCCTTGACCATGGATTTGAATTCGGTCAGCTGGCTGTTGGGGGCCCTGCCGGTACTGTACTGGGCATGGGGGGCAAAGAAAGAGACCGTGCTGTACCCCCAGTAATTGACCAGAGCTTTACCCGTGAAGGGATTCTTGTGATCGAGTTCGTGGGGGTTGAACTGATGGACCGGCATCAATTCCAGAGTGGTGATTCCCAGGTCTTTGAAATAGGGGATTTTTTCGATCACTCCCAGGTAGGTGCCCGGGTAGCTGGCACAGGAAGAAGGATGGATGCTGAGACCGCGCACATGGGTCTCGTAGATGACTGTGTGTTGCCAGGGGATCTTGGGATGAACATCGCCATTCCAGTCGAACTCCTCTTCCGGCGGGATCAGTCCTTTGACGCGGTATTGAGCGTTGGGAATTCCCTCGTCCGGATGGGCCTCGAGCCAGCTTTCACAGTGGATGGAGAAATCCCAGTCCGAAACCCCGGTGAGAGCAAGGGCATAGGGGTCGAGAAGGGCCCGCCGGGGATTGAAACGTTCCCCTTTGGAGAGATCGTAGGGACCGTCGGCCTGAAAGACATAGCACAGCCCTGGCCTGGCGCCGAGGACGTAGACGTGCCAGATATCACCGGTGCGATGGGTGTCTGGATCCAGTTCGAAACACCAGGTGGGTTCTGTGGCACTGGGATCGTCGAAGAGCAGTAGCCAGACACGGCTGGCATGACGGCTGAAGACGGCGAAGTTGATGCCGCCATCGAAGCTGTGAGTTCCCAGGGGGAGTGGTCGTCCCCGGGTGACTGTCAAGGCCGTTTCCATCGTCTTAGGAATTGCTCAGGCAAAATAATACTTTATCATCAATCTGGGATAAAATAGCCAGTTCTTTGCTATCGGAAGGAAGGAACCCGCATGTCATCTCAAGGCCGAAAAATTCTTGTCACCAGCGCCTTACCCTATGCCAACGGCCCCATCCATCTAGGCCACCTGGTCGAATACATCCAGACCGACATCTGGGTGCGTTTTCAGAAGATGCGGGGGGCCGACTGTTGGTATGTGTGCGCCGACGATACCCATGGCACACCCATCATGCTCAAGGCCCAACAGGAAGGGATCCCGCCCGAGGCGTTGATCGAGCGGATCGGCAGGGAGCACCGGGGCGATTTTGCCGATTTCGGGATCGAGTTCGACTGCTACTACAGCACCCACTCCCGGGAGAACCGCGAACTGGCTGCGGAAATCTACCTGCGCCTGAGGGAGAGGGGTTATATCGAGGCGAGAACCATCACCCAGCTCTACGATCCGGTCAAAGAGATGTTTCTCCCTGATCGCTTCATCAAGGGCGAATGCCCCAAATGTGGTGCTCAGGAACAATATGGCGACAGCTGCGAAGTCTGCGGCGCGACCTATGCGCCCACGGAGTTGAAACATCCGGTGTCGGCGGTTTCGGGGGCTACCCCGGTGGAGAGGGAGAGCGAACATTACTTTTTCAAGTTATCGGCCTTCGGTGGCTTCCTCAAGGACTGGGTGCATCGCAAGGGGCATCTACAGCCGGAAGTGGCCCACAAGATTGACGAATGGCTGGAGAGCGGCCTGCGCGACTGGGACATCACCCGGGACGCCCCTTACTTCGGTTTCGAGATTCCCGACGCCCCGGGCAAGTATTTCTATGTCTGGCTCGATGCTCCCATCGGTTACATGGCCAGCTTCAAGCACCTGTGTCAGGAGAAAGGACTCGATTTCGAAGCCTGGTGGGGAAGTGACAGCGACAGCGAACTGTACCATTTCATCGGCAAGGACATCGTCTATTTCCATGCGCTGTTCTGGCCCGCCATGCTGCACGGGGCGCAATTGCGGACCCCCAGTGCCGTCTACGCCCATGGTTTTCTGACCGTCAACGGGGAGAAGATGTCCAAGTCCCGCGGCACTTTCATCAAGGCCCGAACCTATTTGGAACACCTGGATCCCCAGTATCTGCGCTACTATTTCGCCGCCAAGCTGGGGCCCGGGGTCGATGACCTTGATCTCAACTTTGAGGACTTCACCCAGCGGGTCAATGCCGATCTGGTGGGCAAGGTGGTCAACATCGCCAGCCGTACCAGCAGTTTCATTCGCAAGCGCTTCGGCAACAAGTTAGCCGAGCGGCTGCCTGACGAGGACCTGTATCGACGTTTCGTTGCGGCCTCTGAGGAAATCGCAGGTTTGTATGAGGCGCGGGAATTCGGTAAGGCGATGCGGGAGATCATGGCTCTGGCCGATGTCGCCAATCAATTCATCGACGAGCACAAGCCCTGGGTGATTGCCAAGGATCCTCAGCGTGACAGCGAATTGCAGGCCATCTGTACCCAGAGGTTGAATCTGTACCGTCTTCTGGTGGCCTATCTCAAGCCGGTGTTGCCCAAATTGGCGGCCGACTCCGAGATTCTTCTGAACATCGGGGCCGATCTCTGGCCCAATCCCGACACCCGGCCGCTGCTGGCTCACCGGATCAACGACTTCAAACCCCTGATGCAGCGGGTGGATGCGGACGAGATCGGGGCCATGGTGGAGGCTTCCAGGGAGAGTCTGGCACCCGTGAAGGCGGGCCAACCCCGGGAGGAAGGCCTGAGTGAGCCCATTGCCGGGGAAATCGAGTTTTCCGATTTCGCCAGCGTCGATCTGCGTATCGCAAGAATCGCCAAAGCCGAGCAGGTCGAAGGCGCCGACAAACTGCTGCGGCTGACTCTGGATCTGGGTGGCGAGACCCGGACCGTGTTCGCCGGTATCAAGTCGGCCTATGATCCTGCGGCGTTGGAGGGGCGGCTGACGGTCATGGTGGCCAATCTCAAACCCCGTAAGATGCGTTTCGGGATCTCCGAGGGCATGGTGCTGGCGGCAGGGTCTGGAGGAAAAGAACTGTTCCTGCTATCCCCGGACGCTGGTGCCAAACCTGGAATGCGGGTGAAATGACGGGGGTCGTGGCAGCCGTGATTCTGCCTATTCGGCGTAGGTTTCATACACTTTGAGCAACATCTCCACTTCTGCCTGCTCGGGGATGCTCCAGCCCGGGATTTCCAGGTCCTTCAGCAACTGGCGGCTCTTTTCCTCTTCGCCCATCCGGGTCAGGGCTGATTGCAGTTGGTTCTGCAATACCTTGTCCAGGTAGGGGGCAACGCAGAAAAGATAGGCGGCCAGTTCGGTCTGGGTCTGATCCACCACCCGGAGCTGGCGGCGGCTGAGCGAGGACAGCCCTTCGAAGGTCTTCAATGACATCACGATCCAGTCGACGCGGCGGCGGAGCAGATATTGCACTGCCTTGATGTCGTTGCCGGTCTTGTGGAACTGGAAACTACCCGAATCCAGGCCTTTCTCGTCACAGAGAAAACGTCCCAGCAGATAGGTGAAGGTGTTCTTGCCTGCCACGGCGACTTTGGGGGAGGCGATGTCGGCCAGGGTGCGTCGATCCTCTTCATGGGCCAGAATCACCACCTCGTCGGTCTCGCCCTCGGGTTTGGCGAGGGGCACGAAACCCTTGCCGGCAATGAGGCGGCAGGCTTCGAAAGGGCCGGCAAAAACCATGTCTGCCTGGGGCTGAGACACCCGGTCGTTGCGATCGGCCAGGGTCTGCGACTGAAAATGAATGGAGCGTTGCAGCTGACGCTGCAGATAGGTGTTGAACAGAAACCAGCCGTTGAGCTGTTGGCTGGTCTGTAGATGAGCGAACAAATGCAGTTTGTCACGGGTGGGAGCGGTGGCGGGCTGGGCCTGCTGAGCGCTTTTTTTGCCCTGCCCGGTTGGGCCCGAACCTTCCCCGCCTTCGAGAAAGCGTCCAAGACCGGTGATCTTGAACAGGATGGCTGCCATGCGGTTGAGGTTGATCACCTTGATCTGCTTGCCCTCCCCCTCCCAGGCATTGAGCATTTTCAAAAGGAGTGCCAGCCCCATGGAATTGATCCGGTTGATTTCGGAAAAATCGAGGATCACCGCGGCCGTTTCCGGAGGTTTCTGGGCCAGAGAGCCAAGGAGGGGTTTGCTGTAGGCATCGATGATTCCCGAGAAGCGGTAGCGGGCGACGCCGTCTTCGATTTCTGGAGTGATTTGAAGGGTTGAATCATTCATGAGTCCAAGCGCTCTCCGGCCAGATGTTCAAAGTATTGAAAGCCGCTGTCTTCTGATACCAGGGTCCAGGAATTCATGTCCCACAAGGCCACCACGCGGGTCTTGCGGTGGGGATTCACCCTTACCTGAAGATAATGGCTCAGCTCCCACATCATGTAGAGGCCTGCACCTCCGATACCTGAAATGACGCCTTCCTGGGAAGCCTGGCTGAGGTTGTTGAGGAACCGGTCATTGGTTAGGGTTCCCCAGTCATCGGTGATCATCAGCCCCCAGACACTCTCTACTTGGGCGACTTCGAGCAACACGCTTTCGTCTTCCAATTCCCTGGGAACCCCCTTTTCATAGAGAGGCCGCTAGCGGCCATCGCGGGGGGCTGCGTAGAAGGCATTCTCCAACATCTCGTCCGCCACCACGATCATCTGCTGGGCGGCATCCTCAGAGCAGCCCCGGTCGAGTAATACCCCTTCGATCTCTTCGAGAATGAAGGCCTTGTCGTCGGTGTGGGTCAGAGGATAGCTCTGGCGCCAATGGGAAGCCCCCATCAGCTGGGTCAGATCGTCGCCGGTGTCCACGTGCTGGGCCAGGAAAGCGTCCTCGGAGATGGTTCGATAGAGTCCATGGTCGTCGGGCAATACACGCCGGATGTCATCGCGGGCGATGTCGGGAAGCATTTCCTTGAAGGGGGCGTCCGTACGCAGTACCAGCCAGCGGCGGTCGATCTCCGGTTCCGGATGTTCGCCCCGTTGATAGCGGGCCAAAGGCAGAAAATGGATGTGTTCGGCGCTCGCGGCTTCCTGCCCTACCACCCTCTCATGGTGATCCAGCACCACGAAGGTCACGTCGTCCTCGAACTGGGTCCGCTGGGTATGGAGCAGCAACGATTCCAGCACCTGCTGACAAAGCTCGTCCGCCGGAGCGCTTCCCTGGTCGCCGATCACCTGTTTAAGACGTTCGTAGCCATACATTTCCCCCATGGGTGATTCTTCCTCCACCAGGCCGTCGGTGAACAGGACGATCCGGCCGCCCAGTTCCCATTCGAGGTCGATTTCGGCGCTGAGATAATCCGGCTTGTTTTCCTGACCCAGGGGGAGGGAGAAGGATTCCAGGGGTGTCAAGCGACCCTCCGGTGTCAGATAATAAGGCGGGGCGTGGCCGGCACAGGCCATCTGCAGTTTCCCGTCCCGGGCATCGAGGACCAGGCAGGCCATGGTCATGAACAAGGACTGATGTCCCACCTCGGTGACGATATCGTTGATGGCGGCAAGGATCTCTGCGGGACGGTGGGTATGTTGACCACGCAGCTGGGTGACTGCGGCCTTGACCGCGCTGACCAGGCTGCCCGCGCCCACCCCGTGTCCGGTAACGTCTCCCACCAGGACGACGCTGTAACGTCCGTCCACATCGTAATAGTCGTAATAGTCTCCGCCGACCGCGCTGGAAGTCTCCATCATGGCGTGCCCCCGGAGTCCCGGCAGGTCGATTTGCGGTGCCGGCAGCATGGCCTGTTGGAGACTGGCGGCCATGCGGATTTCTTCTTCCTGGCGATGGTGCAGTTGTTCCAGTTCTTCCAGGGTGTGGAGTAATTGATTCTCCGCCTGTTTGCGTTCTG
>Ga0114931_10002657_pt1 | contig 22684 bp, 24 predicted proteins | sample 2SBtaG_FD_89579 | JGI IMG/M metagenome (GOLD analysis project Ga0114931, IMG submission 89579) | Deep subsurface microbial communities from Kolumbo volcano to uncover new lineages of life (NeLLi) - 2SBTROV14_V59a metaG | ecosystem: Environmental > Aquatic > Marine > Volcanic | place: Kolumbo... | reverse complement strand
GCGAGGTCGGCCGCACGCCCGGAGCGGTCAAGGGCGTGTATTGAAATACATAACCGCAGGCCGCGAGGACGTACGGCCGAGATCGACCGCAGCTTGCCACCGCAGCAGATGGCTATTCGCAACCCCCTCCTAGCCCTAGCGGGAGGCGTCGGGCTGCGATATCAACGAGCTCTGGTACAGCAGCTTGAGCAGGTCCTCGGGCTGCATGCTCGGCGACGTGAATACGTAGCCGTTGCCATCGGCCAACTTGACCGTAATCGTGCTGATTCCGCCGATGTCGTCGATCCACACCCGATGGCCAGCTACGAGCTTGTAGCGCTTGCTGGGCACTCTGAACCGGTTGGCGCGAAACATGTGAACCTGGACGTCGTGGCGACGGCGGTTCTTTTCGACCTTGAAGAACAGCTGCATCGCAGCCTCACCCATCAGCGAGGTAGCGCGTGCACCTACCAGGTCGGCGTTGGTGCGGAACTGTGGGAGCTGTGCTCGCGGCGAGTAGTGGTCGTGCACGAACTTTTGCACCTGCGCGCCTTTGACGTCGACCGGCAGCTGGCGGCTGTGCTGGCGTACCGCGGCGGTAGTCACCGAGCTGTGAATCGGCTGCGGCTGTTTCGTCATCACGAACAACGCCAGGGCGGCGGCCGCGGCAACCACGGCGGTGCCCGGCAGGATCCAACCCAGGCGCGCGCGGCGCGCAGCCAGGCGGGCGGCGTGATCGGCTTCGTCGAGGGACGCACGCATGCGTTCATGGAACGCAAAGGGTGCCGGCGGCGCGGCCAGACGCGCGCGCAACAGTCGGCGGTCAGACTCCTCGGCCTTTAGTCGTTCACCGCACTCGGTGCAGTCACCGGTGTGCTCGAGGAAGTCGCGGAGGTCGCGATCGTCGAGCTCATCATCGAGGTACGGGTCAACGAGCGTTTCGAGTTCTTTGCATGAAAGAGGCATCGTTATTCACCGGCTAGTTGTCTCCACGGGCCCGATAGCTGTTCAGGTCCACGAGATTGTCACTAGATTCTTCCTCTGGGTCGGGTTTGATGATTCCTTGCTGGACGGCAAAGCCATGAAGGGATTTCTTGAACAGGCGCCGGCCGCGATGCAAACGGCTCATCACGGTGCCCACGGGGCACTCCATGATCTCGGCGATGTCCTTGTAGGAGAATCCCTCCACATCGCACAGCACCACGGCCACACGAAAATCCGGGGGTAGGGCGGCGAGCGCCTGTTGCACGTCGTCCGAAAGCGTCTTGTCCATCAAGATGCCTTCGGGGCTCTTGGCAGCCTGGGATCGCTCTTGCACCAGCACGCCGTCGGTCGCTTCCTGCTCCGTGACCGCAGCGTTGAGCACTTCACGGCTGCGTTTGCGTTTCTGGTAGCCGTTGATGAACGTGTTGGTGAGAATCCGGAACAGCCAGGCCTTGCAGTTGGAGTCCTTCTGGAACGAGTCCCAGAAACGATAGGCCCGCAATACCGCGTCTTGCACCAGGTCTTCGGCGTCGCGCGGATTGCGAGTCAGACGATACGCAGCACCATACAGAGAACTTATGTGAGGAAGGGCTATCTCCTCGAATTCGCTGCGGTGCTTTCCACGAGCTCCTACCATGTACCTATGTATACCCGAATCGGACGCGGCAATATTCCCTTCAATCGGGCCGCTATCATGCCGAAATTATAGCGTGCACATGACCGATCGGCGTTATTCGCCCAACCGGCCGGCGCATTTGCAGCAGCGTTTCTTGGCTTCGCGGTAGGATGCCTTGGCGCTGTTGCACTTGTCGCGTGCCCACGGGTCGTTGCCCAAATCGTCGGCGATGCGGCAAATTCGCCCCGCGTTCTCGCAGATGGCGTTGGCCAGGCTGCACACGTCCTGGCATTTCGGCGTTTTGGGCCGTGGGTCGTCGGGACACACCCCGGCGGCCTGGGTCGACGACTTGTAGCGCATCAACAGCTTCTGTGCCGAGGTCGGCTCGAGTCGCGCCATGTGACCTTCTTTGCGCCACTGGCGGATCTGCGTCCACAGCGCCGCGATCTCCTGATGCTTGGCGTCGATGCCAGGGGGCGGCGGCGGCAGTGGCTTGCCGCACGATGCCCACAACAGCGTGACCACGAGCCCGGCGCACGCGGTCAGCGCCGGCACGGCACGCTTCATGGCGCCATTCCTTTCATCAGCCGCTTTTGAATGGCCTCGTTGATCTTGATGGACTTGTCGAACGCCTCGATCGCTTTGCGACTGTGCTCCTTGAACGCCGCGCGGTCGGCGTCAGTCGTGCTGTCTTTGAGCTTGTTGGCGCGGGCTTCGTGCAGCTGACCTGCGACCGTGTACAGGTTGGCCAAAAAGAACGACTCGCTTTTGGCCGACTTGATGCCGGTCGCGACGACCTTCTCCGCTTCGTCGAGCTTGTCGAGCTTCATCAACAGCTTTGCCAATCGCGCCCGCGCATCGAGCACGGCTTCGGCCGCTTCGGGTGCATCGGCCGGGAACTTGATGGTGAGAACCTTGCGGATCTCGGCCACAGCTTTGTCGAGCTCGCCATTCATCTCGTAGACGTTGGCCTTGTGGTGAAAATTCTTCGCCTCGAGCAGCGTCACCATCAGTTGTTCGTCCAGGGCGTCCTCGGGCTGCTGAACCTGGGTAACGCGCTTTTTCGGCGGGGCCGCGTCGTTGTCGCCGCGGTCGAGACAGGCGAAGAACAGCGCACTGGTGAGCGCCACGGCGGACAGGGCACTCAGCACGGGCGTGAGGCGTTTCACTTCGAGCCTCCCGGGGTTGTGCGCGCGCGCCGGCGTAGCCGGAGATCCCGGTAGCCCGACAGGCGATCGGAGAAGATCCGATCGAGTCGCTTGCTGGCGGCCGCGGAGTCTTTGGGGGCGATTCTGCCGATCAGCGGATCGGCGGGGCGAGACCGGAGCTGGGCGGACATCGGGGTTTGCTCGATGTACTGCACCTGGACGCGCGTCGCAGTCTTCGATTTTCTCGCGGGCGGATTGAGCGCGAAGAACACCGCGGCCGCGGCGGCCACGGCGGCGACCACCCAGGGCACCGCGTGCAAGCGGTTGCGCCGTTCGGTCAGGGACGGGATGTCGCTGCCGTCGCTGTCGCCGGCCGGATCGTCGACGCTGCGCAGCTCGGCGGGCAGCGTCTGGGCAAACGCCCGGTCGATGATGGCGTCGCGCCGGGCGTCGTCGAGCGACACGTCGGTGGTGCTGGCGTGAATCATCCCCGCGGTGGTGAGCAACTCGCGCGTCTCGGCGGGCATCGCCGGTGGTGCGGCTTTGCCGTCGACCAGGTCGTCGACGAGATCCGCAAAAGACCTGGCGTGCTTTTGCTCGGCGGCCGTGGGCTCGGTGTCGGGCTCTGGGATGGGATCGTTATCGTGTTCGTTGCTCATTCGGCGGACTCGTTTCGGCTTCCGAAGTGCTTTCGAAACGCGCGCACGGCGCGGAACAAAAGCACGTCGAAGGTGCCGGTGGTGACATCCATGCGCTGGGCACACTCGGAGCGGGGCAGCTCCTCGATCAGGCGCAGGGTGATGGCCATGCGGTAGCGGTCGCTGATCTTGTCCAGGGTGGCGTCGATACGTTCGCGATTGCGCTGCCGCTCCTCTACCGCGATCAGCTGGGCGTCGGGCTGATGTTCCGGTAGCGACTCGGTCGGCATTTCGGCCGCGATGGCGTCGGCCAGCTTGCGCGTCCGTTTGGATTTGCGGTGGACGTCGTAGGCTTTGTTGGTGGCGATCTGCCGCAGCCACACGTAGATGCTGCGGCCTCGCCAGCGGAATTTGTCGATCTTCTCGATCGCCGTGGCCATCGTGTCGCGCAACACGTCCTCGGCCGCGGCGGCGTTGCCCACCCGCGGCAGGATCACCGTGGCGTACAGCGGTGAGGCATAGCGTTCGAGAATCGGTTTCATAGCGTCGAGGTTTCCGCGCTGGGCGCGTTCTATTAACCTGCGTTCCTCCTCGAGGGAGTCAACTGAGGCTGCGTCTTTCGCCACCCAACTAGTCCCTTAACGCCAGAAATCCCGATGATCTTACACGAGGGTGCCACGGCCGGACCGAACGGCCGGGGCGCGGCATCGCGGCGCGACAATCATGCCGGCAACTACCGGGAATCAAAGCGTGCCTTGGATTCCTGGCCAACGCAACCGCAGCAGCGCTTGGTGGACCGCCCACATGCCGCGCGGGACTCGGTGCACGTTTGCTGGGCCCAGGCGTCGTCGGGGATGCCCGCGGCGATTTTGCAGATCTTGTCCGCGTTGCCGCAGATGGAGGTGCCGAGCTTACACACGTCGGTGCAGCGCGGCGTCTTGGGCACCGGCTTTGTGCACATGGCGTCGGCGGTCGCGGCGCTCATGGTCGCACCTTCCAATTGTTGGATTTGAGTGACCAGAGCGCGGAACTCGTCGTGGGCGGCCGCGTTGGGTGGCCGGGCTTCGGTGGGCGTCGTCGTGGACTCGGAATTTTTCGCCGGCGCGGCCACCTTCTGGGAGGTCTTGGCCGCACACGATCCGACCATCGCGGCCAGGGTGGCCGCCATCGTGATCGCGATCAATCGTTGTAGTCGGCGCTCGTCGGTCATATGGCCTTCCATCAAAGCACAACGCGCGGGCGGCCGCGAGCTTACGCCCGATAGAAGACCTGGAGCAACGTGAGCCCATGGGCGGGCGCGGTCTGGCCCGCGACGGTGCGGTCTTTGGCCGCGAGCAGCGCGGCGATGCTGTCGGCGGCGCGGCGTTGTTCGCCGACTTCGACCAATGTGCCGGCGATGATGCGCACCATGTTGCGCAAGAACGCGTTGCCGGCCACTTCGATGCGCACCACGTCGCCGTGGCGGTCGATGTCGATGGTCGTGATTCGTCGCGTGCTGGTGTGCGCGGTGCAACCGGCCGCACGGAATGCGCCAAAGTCGTGCTCGCCGACCAGCGGCGCTGCCGCCGCGCGCATGGCGTCGACGTTCAGTGGCTTGGGCCGGTGCCACGCCCGCTGGCGCAACAGCGGCGAGCGGTCGGCGCGGCACAACACGTCGTAGCGGTAGCGTTTGCCGATGGCCGAGAAGCGCGCGTGAAACTCGGCGGGAACCTCGGTCGCCGACACCACCGCGATGGTCTCGGGCAACGCGCTGTTGAGCCCGCGGCGGATGCCCTCGAGGGGAATGTCCTTGGGCGCGGTGAAGTTGGCTACCTGACCGGCGGCGTGCACGCCCGCGTCGGTGCGCGACGCACCCTGCAGTGTGATGGCTTCACCGAACAGCTGCGCCAGGCCGGTCTCGAGGTGCTCCTGAACCGTCGGGCCGTTCTTTTGCCGCTGCCAGCCACACAGGCCGGTCCCGTCGTACTCGCAGACCAGCTTGATGTTGCGCATGAACGACCGCCGCGCTCAGAACTCGAAGTTCAATCCGGCGGACCAGGTCAGGTCACCGACGTTGAGCTTCTTGCTGCTGCCAAAGCCGTCGACGTTGGCGTAGGTGAATTCGAAAAAGAAACCCGCGTGCGCGATGCCCAGCTCGTTGCGCAGGGCCGACGCCGAGTTCTTGTCGATGCGCTCTGCGCGCAGCGACAGGCCCAACGACAGCTGGAAGCCCAGGCTGGCGCCCCGGCCCAGGTCACCGGTGCAGTCGCCCGACGGCACGGTTGGACAGTTGCTGGTCGGCGCCTCGGCGGTCGAGCCGTCGGGCGCGGTGATCCACCACACGTAGTAGCTCAACCCCGCTTTGCCGTAGGGCACCAGCGGAATGCCCCACTGGTCGTCGAGCTGGGTGTAGCGGTAGACGACGCCGACGGACACCGGAATCAAGTGGAACCCGGTCTCGTCCGAATCGGAGCGGACTGTGTTGCCCATGGAGTCGACCTCGAACGTCTTGGCGCTGCGCGACGAAAGCCCGAGGCTGGTGGCGACCCCCAGTTGGCCCAGGGGCCAGGCGAAGAACCGATCCAGCTCGATGGTCCCCATCAGGCCCGCGTCTTTGCCGAAGAACCGTTCGAATGGCCCGGTGTCCATCGAGAACTCGCTGTCGATCTGCGGCATGTACGGACCGAGCTTGAGCTCGAACACCCACTTGGGCTTGGCCGGGCCGAGGTCCGGCGTTTGGTCGTCGAAGTGATCCCAGTACGGATCGTAGCCCTGCGCCGAGGCTGTGGCCGGCGCCCACGCGATCAGCGCAGCGGCAGTTGCCGCGGCGGCGAACGTCGGGACCAGACGCGAGCGTCGTCGTGTCCGGCGTGCGGGAGACCTGCGCCGACGCAGCCACCAATAGCCCAGCGCGAGCAGCACCGGGAACCCGTAGATGCCCAGCGTCACCCAGAACGCGGCGAACACCACGACCGGCAAAAGCAGGATACCGACGATGATGCGCAACACCAGCGAGCCTTCGACGTACGCACCCAGCGGTGCGACGTAATTGTAGTAGCTCCGGATGAGCACTCGCCCGGCCGCAGAGGGGGCCAGCACTTTGTCGCGGAACTCGCGGATGGCGTTGGTGAACGGGTGGTTGCCGCCGTAGGTGGAGTTGATCAGGCAGAAGCCACCTTTGGCCGTGCCGCCTTCGTCCTTGTAGTCTTCCCAAAAGTCGGTGACCGGCTGCGGCGTCACTTCACCCATGTCGATGGCGGTGAGGTTGCGCGCGTAGTCGATGGACACCAGCACGATGCGATAGGTGACGCCGTTTTCGAGCCCGGTGACGCGGATGCCGGTCTCGGTGCCGACGGCAGTACCACAGATGCTGGATGGGTCGAGCGTGGCCAGCGATTCGGGCAAGCCGCCGGTGGAGGTGCCGGCGTCGTTGACCATGGCGTCGGGGCTGCCGGCGTCGTTGACCATGGCGTCTTCGCCCGCGGCGAACACCCCGGATACCCCGGCGTCGGCGGTACCGCTGCTGGTGCCGGTCGAGCTGGGCAGGCCGACACTGATGGTGCTGTCCTCGACGCCGCACAGGTCGTTCGACGTCTGCCACTTGGGGTTGGCGCGGGGAAAGTCGTCGGCGCTGTTGACCGAGCCATCCGCCCGCGCGCACAGCACCTGGTAGAACTCGACGTCTTCCTGGCGGGACGTCGGCGTTTCCCACTCGAGCACGGCAGCGTTTTCGCCGCGCTTGGCTGTGGGGTTGTGCGGCTCGGGTGGCGGCAGCGTGTCGAACGACACGTCGGTCGAGAAGTTCTCCAGCCACACGTTGTCGTTGGTGTTGGAGTCGTCGACGAGGGCGAAGATCGACGCCGAGTTTTCCGCCGGTGAACAGTCGCGGGCGACGGGAGAGGCGATGGCCGCAACCGGCACCTCCAGGTCGGTCGGCGTGCGCAGCTCGCGGACGTCGGAGTATTCTTTGGGCTCTTCGCAGCTCAGCTCGCGGTTGGTCGAGTCCTGAATGTCGGGACAGCCCGGCCCCGTCCACACCTGGACGATCTCGGCGCTCTGACCGGACTGCTCGTTCTGCAGGGTGAACTGGGCGACGAACGGCTCATCCGGGCACAGACAGTGGGCACGGTTGAAGAACTCCTGCATGTCGTCGGCGTTGGCGTCGACGTAGGTGCCGCTGTCGTTGGGCAGCTGGACTTTGACCTCGATGGTGCCGTTGCCCAGGGCTTCGCCGGCGCCCGCGGGGGCAGCCGGCAGCAGACACAGAGTCGAGGCGGCGATGGCGAGGGGCAGGCGTACCTTCATAGGGGCGTTCCGGGTGCAAGCTGAGTGCCGGCCTATAGTAGCGGCCAGGTCGATTGCTACCACGCGACTCTCACCACATACAAACAAATGTCTAGAGATTTGAGGCGGCTAGGTGGCCCAGCGTGCCACGCTGTCGCCGCCTCGGCGCGCTGCCTGCCAAATTGACAACGCGGTTGTTGCGGCCGGCTCAGCGTTTGGCGGCGCGGACCAGCTGCAGAATCTGGCCGCGCAGCGCCTCGGCCCGGTCGATGCGGTCGCGGTCGATGCGCTCGCCGTACTCGGCGTCGTAGTACAGCTCGGTGAGCTCGGCGAACTCGGTGGCGCCAGGTGCCGAAGCCTTGCGCAGGGCGGTGGCGTGCTCGCGCGGGGTCAGCGACGGCGCGCGGCGGATGCCGTAACGGGCCAGCTTGGCCAGAAGCACGTTGTACAGGGCGGCCACCGGATTGCGCGGTCCGCGCCGGCCGCCGCCGCTGGACGTGCCGCGGCCTTGCCGGCGTCTGCGCCGCCGCCACCACAGAAAGCCGATGAGCAACACCACGAAGCCGCCGCAACCGAGCAGCGTCCACTTGTTGCGTTTTGCCCAGCTGCGCAAGCTGCCCAGCGACAGCTTGAGGCTGCTGGTGCCGCGCCGGAACGTGTTGCCCAGGCTCTTGAACAGCGACAGCTGGCGCGCCAGGTCGTACTCTATCACCCACTTGAACCACTTGAAGCGCAGGGTGTCGAACCAGCGGCGGATCTTGTCGACCCAGCCGCCGCCGCCGCGACCCAGGCTGTCGCGCTGGCCGGGCGGAGTCGGGTCGAAGGTGACCCAGCCGTAGCCCTGAAAGTAGGCCTCGACCCACGAGTGGGCATCGCCGGCGCGCACGGCGATGTAGTCGTCGTACTCGTTCCACTCGCCGCCCAAAAAGCCGTTCACATTGCGCGCCGGGATGTCCAGGATGCGCAGCATGATGGTCATTGCCGACGAGAAGTACTCGCAGTGGCCCTTCTTGCGGTGGAACAGGAAAAAGTCGATGGGTTCCCGTTCCCCCGGGTCCTTCATCTCGAGGGTGTAGCCGAGCTTGGTGCGCAGCCAGGTTTCGATGGCGACGGCCCGGTCGTAGTCGTTGGTCAGGCCGCGGGTGATCTTTTTGGCCAGCTCGATGGTGGCTTTGCTGATCTGCTTGGCGTGTGGCCATTGCCACTTGGTGTAGACGTCAAAACCCAGCGGCACGTAGTGCGGAGCTTTGCGCAACAGCCGCGCAGGCGGTTTTTGAACCCGGCTGTACACGGTGTAGTGGATGCCGGCGGTGTGGGCGTGACGGATCTCGTCGTTGCGCACTTTGCGCGAGTGCCGGCGGCGCTTGCGGAAGTCGGTCCTGTACTCGAACACCAGCGGCATGGACGCGCCGAACAGCACGTCGTAGCCCAGGGGCTCGAGATAAATTTCCTGTTTCATCCCCGTGTTGAGGCGATAGTGCAGCATCCGGTTGGTCAGGTTGCCCTGCTGGTACAGCAGGTGGTGCTGCTCGTAGTTGCCGCTCGGGATGATCGTTTGCCGCGTGGGCGGCGCTTCGCGAGTGCGGCGCCAGCGGCCGTTTTTGTACTGATCGAAGGCGACGCCGCGCCAGTGAATGTACGGCGCGTCGCGGCCCTGGTAGCGCCCGGGGACTTTGACCCGCATGACCACGGTGCGGTCGCTCTTGAGCAGACCGTGGCCGGCCAGGGTCACGCCGTCGGAGAATCCGGTCATGTTCACGCCAGAGCGCTTCTTGTTGAAGAACAAGCCGAAACCGATGCGCGGCACCATCAAAAACAGCAGCACCGAGGCGAAGAACACGGTCATCGACACCACCGAGGTGCCGACGAAGAAGCGGCGGCCGACGATGCGCCGCGAGTTGAGGATGCGCTTGACCGCGACCCGCTCGGACGCCTTGTCGGCCGAGTGCTTGAGCAAGAAGTTGTCTTCCATCTCGCGGCGCAGGTGAAACAGGATCAGCGCCCAGGTGGCGGCGATGACGTAGCCGAGGAAGAAGAAGCCGTAGGTGAACTCGGTGTTGAGCACCGTGCCAGCTACCAGCTGCAAGAACGTGAGGATGTAAACGTGCTGGTAGTCCTTGTTGGTCCGCCGGTTGAACAGCTTGACCACCAGCAGGTACATGAGGAACTCGGCGCCGATGACCAGCACGTCGGCGCCGAGCAGCACCATCAGGACCGAGGAGGCGAATACCAGGATGCTCAGCACGGTCCACACCAGGTTCCAGCGGTCGAAGTCGATGCGCGGCGGCTCCCAGAACCACGAGCCGACGACGCCTCCGCACAAGATCAGCGACGTGACCGGGCCGACCTCGCCGCCGAAGATCAGCGCGAACAACGCGCACACCGCCATCAGGTACGTCGAAAACTTGTGGGCGAAGGCGAATCTCACGTCGCCTCCAACACGTGGGCCACACCCTTGGGGCGATTCTGACAGGCGACGCCCGCCGGCAGCACCAGGACGCTCTCGGCGCGCGGGTCCACGGGGGCGGCGAAGCGCTCGTCGTCGCTCACTGTCGGCAGCAGGGCCAGCTCGCGCAAGATGCGGTTGAGCTGGGTCGGGCCGGCGGAAAACGGCACGTGTACGCCGCGGGCGACGAAGCGCACGGCGTAGCCCATGCCGACATAGGTGTTGGCCAGCGACGCTGCCAGGCTGATGGCGCGCTCGAGCGCGTCCACGGCATCATCGCCCGCGTCCTCGGGCAGGGCGTTGTCCACCAGCACGGTCGCGCGCTGTTGGGCTTCTTCTTCGTATTCGCGCACCAACAGCCGACCGGTGCGCGCGCTGCTGCGCCAGTGAATCGACCGCCGGTCGTCGCCGTCGCGGTACTCGCGCAAGCCGAAGAACTCACCGCGGCGGCCAATCTTTTGCACCTGGGTCTCGCCGATGTAGCGCGCGCGTGGCGCGGGAGGTGGCACCGGGTAGATCTCGGGGAACACCAGCACCTCGTCGGCGAGGTCCACGTCACGCGATTTGCGAAACAGGGCAAACGGAAACTTGGTGGAGATGCGGAAGCCGTCGAGCTCGTAGACGCCGCGCCGCGGAAACGTGTGGCGATAGGATGTGCGCTGGGTGCGCCCGAGCGGGATCTTGAGAAAGTAGCAGCGCTTGTCCAGGGGCCGGCCATCGAGCAGGTCCTCGATCTCGATGGAGTACGAGGCCAGGCGCGGTTTTTTGTTTTCGACGCCGATCTCCATGAGGAACGGCCGGTTGGCAAAGATGCGGCCGGGTGCGCGCCGCGACACGCGCAGGCCGCGCATGGTCATGTCGCTGAGCACGCCCGAGGCGACGATGGTCGACAGCAGCCAGCCGAGCAGCAGGTACAACAGGTTGTTGCCCGTGTTGATGGCGGCCAGGCCGATGCCGATGCTGATGGCGACGAAGTAGCGGCCCTCGCGGGTGAAACGCAGCCGCCGCGGTGGCCGCAGCCAACGAAACACGTGCCCGGGCAGTGACCACAGCTTGGCGAACAAAAACAGTCCTAGTGCCGTGCCCCGGATACAACAAGCCCTGAGAGCGAGGGATCGTGGTTCCTGGCGAGGCGCGAAGAGGGAGTTGGGCGGGCCCCAATGACCGATGAGCAACGAAGGCAGGGGCCGCGAGAACCGCTCATCATGGGTTGGGATATTCGGGACATGGCACTACGTTGGCACCGCCACTTGCGTGACGATGTCGGTGATGGCGCGCTCGCTCTCGGCGCGCGCCCGGCCCAAAGACTCGTGGGCCGACGTCAGCGTGACCCGGTGAACCAGCGCGGGAATGGCCAGCTTTTTGAAGTCGTCGGGAAGGCAGTAGCTGCGGCCGTGGACCAGGGCGTAGGCCTGCGCGGCCCGGTACCATGCCAGGGCGCCGCGGGTGGACACGCCCACCGACAGCACCGGTGACACGCGGGTGGCCGACACGATGTTCATGGCGTAGTCGAGCAGCTGATCGGAGACTTTCACCGCCTCGACCGAGTCCTGGAGCATCGTGACCGTGGCAGCGTCGATGACCGGCTCGAGCTCGTCTACCGGGCTGGTGTTGCCGCGGTCGCGCAGGATGGCGCGCTCGACGTCTTTGTCCGGGTAGCCGATTTCGATGCGCAAAAGGAAGCGATCCATCTGCGACTCGGGCAGCGGGTAGGTGCCGAAGTGCTCCGCCGGATTCTGGGTGGCCAGGACGAGGAACGGTTTGTCCAGCTCGTGGGTGGTGTCGTCGACCGACACCTGGTTTTCGCTCATGGCTTCGAGCAGCGCCGACTGGGTACGCGGCGTGGTCCGGTTGATCTCGTCGGCTAACACGACGTTTGCGAAGATCGGCCCGCGGCGAAACTCGAAGCCCTGGGTTTCGGTGTTGAACACCGACACGCCGACGATGTCCGACGGCAGAAGATCGCTGGTGAACTGGACCCGGCGGAAGGTGCCGCCCAGGGACGCGGCCAGGGCGCGGGCCAGGGTGGTCTTGCCCACGCCGGGGATGTCCTCGATGAGCAGGTGGCCCCGGGCCAGCAGGGCGGTGAGCGCGTAGCGGATCGCCTGGGGCTTGCCCTTGATCGCCCGGGCGACGTTGTCCTCGACTCGGCTCAGGGCCTCGGTGGCCTCCAGCGGGACGGCGAGAGCTGGCGCAGCGGCGGGCATGAACGAAAAGTATAGACCAAGAAAAAGGGCCGCGCGATGGCGCGGCCCTCATCGGGTCGTATCAGTGTTGCTCGACTAGCGGTTGGTCATCTTCAGGATGATCATCAGCACGTAGTAGAACATCAGGGCCACGGCCGAGAACAGGGCCAGGGCGGCGGCGACGTGCTGGTGCGGCCGGTAGTAGAGGCGAACCTGCGACGTGTAGTACAGGATGTAGCCGCCGGACAGGACCACCATGAAGCCCGAGAACACCAGGCCCAGGTGGAAGCCGAAGATCATGCCGGCCACGATCAGGCCCATGGCGGCGAAGCTGCCGATGGCCAGGGCGCCCTTCATGAAGGAGAAGTCCTTTTTCATCAAGAACACGGTGCCGGTGAGCCCGGTGAACAAAAACAGCGTGATCACGGCGGCCATGGAGATGGCTTCGGGCTGATGCAGGTAATACGCAGCGATCGTTAGCAGTGGTGTGAAGATGAGTGCTTCAGCGACTACATAGAGCGCCAGGACCAGGTACTGCAGCCCCTGAGAGGTGTCCGACTGCGCCCACTTATCCGCGAGCCAGCCCACGGCCATGAACGCGACCAGGAAGATGGCCCAGTTGAACTGGGAGGCCAGGGCGAAGTCGGTGATTTGCCCACCGAGTGACGACGTGACGATCAAGTACGAGACGCCGACGAACAACAAGATGGCGCCCGCAAGATGCGTGTACGTTCGTTTGTAGAAGGCGAGCTGCTCGTCTGCAGTCGCAGAAATGACGGCGCCGGGTACGGCTGCGCGTGATGACCTGTTTGTGAGTCCCATCGTTTGCTTTCCTCCACGTCTGGATGACGTTCCCAGAGCGAGAGGAATGTAGCACGGGCCGGCGAAGATGCAGCTACACACAAACGCCTTAGTCGAGAGCCAAATTTCGCCGCCCGGTTCTTGTGAGGGCGGACGACCTTCGGCTCCTCTGGCGACGTCTGCGCTTGTTCCTGATTATTGTTGCTTTTTCACAATGATGCATTTTCAATGCGTCATTGTTTAGCCGGGTGCTAAGTTTGCGAAGCTTGGAGTTTTTTGATCTCTTCGATCAAGGCCGGGATGCTGTCTTCCCACTTGGCGACCAGACCGTAGTCCGCCACCTGGAAGATCGGCGCCTCGGCATCCTTGTTGATCGCCACGATGGTCTTGGAGCCCTTCATGCCGGCCAGGTGCTGGATGGCACCCGAGATGGCCACGGCGATGTACAGGTTCGGCGCGACAATTTTGCCGGTCTGCCCGACCTGCCAGTCCGCGGGCACCATGCCGGCGTCGGTGGCCGCGCGGGACGCGCCCATGGCGGCACCCAGTAGATCGGCCAGCTGCTCGAGGACCTTGAAGTTCTCGGCCTCGCGCATGCCGCGGCCGCCGGATACGACGACGTCGGCGTCGTTGAGGTCCGGGCGGTCGCTCTTGGTGCTTTCGATGCGCACGAACTCGGCCCCGTAGGTGGACAGCTCGCCCGCGTCGGCGGTGGTCACTTCACCGGCACCGTCCAGCTCCGTCGCCGCGTCGAATTCGGACTGGCGGACGGTGACGGCGATGAGGTCGGTGGACACCTCGACGGTCGTGTAGGCGTTGCCGGCGTAGACCGGGCGCTTGAACTGATTCTTGGCGACCACGTCCGAGATGTCCGAGGCCATGCCCGCGTCGAGCAGCGCCGCCACGCGCGGCATCAGGTCTTTGCCCACGGCGCCCGCCGTGGCGGTCACCGCGCCGGCGTCGTTGTCTTTGACCAGGCGGGCCACGATCGGCGCGTAGGTCTCGGCCATGTAATGCTCGAGGCCGTCGTCGTCGACCACGATCACCTTGCCGGCGTACCTGGCCGCGTCGCCGCCGGCGTCGCCGGCACCTTTGCCGATCAGTGCGATGATGACGTCGCCGCCGTGATGCTCCGCGAGCTTGCGCGCTGCTGCCAGGTTGGGGAGCGCGTTGGAGCGAAGGCTGGCGCCGGTGTATTCACAAACTGCTAGTACGTTGCCCATCGTCTTCTCTCCTTTGGCTTAGAGCACCTTGGCGTCGTTGTGGAGCTTGGAAACCAGCTCTTCGACGCTCTGTACGATCTGTCCAGCTGCGCGCTCGGGCGGCAGCTCGACGCCCTGGGTTTTGAGCACCGGTGCGGCGGACACACCCAGGTCGTCGAGGCTCTTGACGTCCATGGGCTTCTTTTTGGCTCTCATGATTCCCTTGAGGGAGGCGTAGCGCGGTCCGTCCTGGTACTCGTGCGAGTCCGGGGTGACGTTGTTGTTCACGCCCTTGGGCGCGATGATGCGCAAGTCGACGCTGACGATGCTGGGCAGCGGCACCTTTTTGAACTCGACGCCGGCGTCTACTTCGCGGCCGACGGTGAGGCTCTGCTTGTCGGCGGCCAGTTCGATGGTGGCGGCAAAGGTTGCCTGCGGCAGATCGAGCTTGCCGGCGAGCATCTGGGGCACCTGGGTGGAGTCGCCGTCGACGGCCTGTTTGCCACACAGCACCAGATCCGGTTTTTCGTCTTCGATCACCTTGGCCAGCACGTCGACCACCGTGCGGCTGTCGATGGCGTCATCGGCCGTGTCGACGCGGATGGCGCGATCGGCGCCCATGGCCAGGCCCGAGCGCAGCTGCTGGGCGGCGTCTGCGGGGCCGAGGGTGCACACGATGACTTCGCCGTCGCGGTCGCCGCTGTCGGCGTTTTCGACAAGGCGCAGCGCGGTTTCGACCGCGTACTCATCGAACGGGTTGACCACCCAACTGGCATTGCTGAGGTCGACGGCTCCGTCTTTGATCTTGGTCTTGAGCTCGGGGTCCGGAACTCGTTTGATGGGGACGAGGATTTTCACGAATCACTCCTTTGTTGGTCTCTCGGAGCCCGCCTGGCTCCGTAGTGCGAGGCCTGTCATGACGATCGCGCCGACCCAGTCGGCGGCGCGCACGATATCGAACTTCTCGCCGCCACCCAACAGCCAGGCCAGGGCTAACTCGTCGACGGTGCCAAAAATCATGCGCGCGACGATGGTGGGGGGAACATCCGGGTTGAACTCGCCGCTCGCCTGGCCTTCGGCCACGATGTCTGCGAGCAGGCGGAGAAAGTCGCCGAACCGCGGGTTGGCGTACTCCTTCATGAACTTTGAGCTCTGGCGCAGCTCCACGGTGAGCACTTCGGCGACGTTGGGGTTGTCGCGCACCATTTGCAGCTGGGTGCGGATGAACAGCGTGAGTTTTTCGGTCGCGGTCTTGCCGCTGGCGATGGCGTCGCACAGGGTGTTGTTGACCCGCTCCATGCGCGACTCGAACAGCGAGATCAGCAGGTCGTCCTTGCTCTTGAAGTAGAGATAGATGGTGCCGTCGGCCACACCGGCCTCACGGGCGATTTCGGATACGCGCGCCGAAAAGAAGCCGCGCTGGGCGAAGATGAGCTCCGCCGCGTCCAAAATCCGTTCCCGCTTGTCGCCTGAGTTGCCCACGTTGCGCGGTGAATGAACCGTCATTCAGTCAGCTGTGTAGCAAAATTTGACGCGGGGTGTCAATGCGGCGTGGCGTCGCGGCCAGCATTCGGCAGCTTGCATTGGCCCAACGTTCAGATTACAAACCCATCTGGTCTCAACGATCGGGGTTTACGAAGTGCAAAGACATATAATTCCCGCATTTCTCGCGGTCTCCTGGATCGCGCTGGCGGGAGCATCCTGCGACAAGAAGACGTCGGCCAAGCCGGAAGCGGCACCCAACGAAAACGCCATCAAGGCGGCCGACCGGGCGAAGAAAGCCAACAACACCGACCCCATCCCGGGCGTGAGCCTCGACGGGGTGTCGAAAGAGAACGTCAAGCGGTTCTACAAGCTGGTCAATCGCCTGACGTCGCCGTGCGGCAACGGCCAGAGCTTGCGGACCGCAGCGGGCAAAGATTCCAAGTGCGTCAAGGGGCGTTACGCGGCCCAGTACCTGGCTCAGCTGCTGCGCGACGAGGCCGACGACGAGGTGATCAACAAGGTCTGGAAGCGGCTCTACGAGACCAAGCACCCCGTGATCAAGTTCAAGCTCAACCCGGCGGACCCGCACTCGGGGCCCACCGACGCCAAGGTCGTGATGGTCGAGTTCTTCGACTATGGCTGCGCTCACTGCAAGGAGTTTCTGCCGGCGGTCAAAGAGCTGGTGCAGGAGTTCCCCCAGGACCTGGTCGTCTACTACAAGCACTTCATTCTCGGCGGTTTCCCCAACTCGCACATCGCGGCCCAGGCAGCGGTGGCGGCGCACGCCCAGGGCAAGTTCCTCGAGATGCACGACAAGCTGTTCGAGATGCAGGGCGCTCAGCAAAAGGAGCAGCTCGACAACTACGCCGCGGAAGTCGGCCTCGACATGGCCAAGTACAAAAAAGACTTCGCGGCGGCCGCTAAGGTCGTAGACGAGAATCGCGCCGAGGGCGACCGCGCCGGCGTGGGCGGCACCCCGGCGGTGTTCATCGACGGCCGTGTCTACAATGGCATCAAAGAGGCCCGCTATCTCAAGATCTGGATCAACCAGGAGCTGGCATTGAATCGCTAGCACCCGGTTTGCGTCTGACCCCGGAAAACGTCCAACAAGAATAGGTAACGTCGTGAAAGCTGTACTGGGAAGTATTGTCGCCATCACATTTGTTCTGATCTCCCCGGCTGCGGAGGCCGGTGTCAAAGTGGGAGATCGAGCGCCCGAGTTCGTCAACGTCAAGACGCCGACCGGGCACCGGATCCGGTTGCGCAAGTACCGCAAGAAAATTGTGGTGCTCACGTTCGGCGCCAGCTGGTGCAAGCCGTGCCGTCACGAGCTGCCGGCCTACAGCAAGATCGCCGGCAAGTTTCCCCAGGTGCAGTTCATCGCGGTCAACATCGACAAGAACAAGTCGAAGGGCAAGAAGTTCCTGAAGCGGTACGTGCGCAGCCGCCATATCAAGCGCGGCCTTGACCCGAGCAGCTCGACGGTCGCGCTCTACGAGCCGCCGACGATGCCGTCCACGTACATCATCGGCAAGTTCGGCGTGGTTCGCTACCAGCACCGCGGCTTCCGCTCCGGCGACGAGTACAAGGTCGCCAAGAAGCTGCGCTCGATGCTGCACAAGTAGCTCGCTACCGCGTCAGCTTCAGCACTACCGGCTTCGTCGTCGCCGGCTGGCACCGCGCCCAGTCGATGGTCCGGACTGCGTCATAGCGCAGCACCAGCGCGCTGTCGGCGCAGGTGACGGTGGCCTTGGTGCGCAGCCGACAGGTGTTGCGCTTGCGCGTCACGCGCTGTACGCGCTCGCCGACCAGCGCGTCGCCTTTGCGCGCAAAGCCGAACAGATAGGGCGCGTAGTCTGTGCCGCCGGTGATGTGCGCGGCGTTGAACATGGGGTAGATGTCGACGCGGCCGCGCTCGCGGATCGCGTGGTAGCGGCGGCCGGTGTCACCGCGCCACACGCCGCTCAGATCGTCTTTGCAGGTGTCGACGCTGGGGGCGCGGTTGCACGCGCACACAACGACCAGCAGCGCCGCGACCCGGACCACGGCGCTCAGTTCTTCTTGTCGTCGCCGGAATCCGACTCGTCGAACTCGGCGGCAGCTTCGAGCGCCTCTGCCTGGGCGTGGGCACGCAGCGCCTCGATGATTTCATCGAGCTCGCCGTCGAGGATCGACGGCAGGTTGTGCTTGGTCAAACCGATGCGGTGGTCGGTCATGCGGTCCTGCGGGAAGTTGTAGGTGCGGATCTTCTCGGAGCGGTCGCCGCTCTTGACCAGCGCCCGGCGTTGGTCGCGCTGCTCGGCGTCCTGCTTGGCCTGTTCGTGATCCAGGATGCGCGAGCGCAGGATGCGCATGGCTTTGGCCTTGTTCTTGTGCTGCGACTTTTCATCCTGCTGCTGCACCACGATTCCCGTCGGGATGTGGGTGATGCGCACGGCCGAATCGGTGGTGTTGACCGACTGCCCACCGGGGCCGCCGGCGCGCATGACGTCGATGCGCAGGGCCTTGTCCTCGATCTTCAGGTCGATCTCTTCGGCTTCGGGCAGCGCCACCACCGTGGCGGCCGAGGTGTGGATGCGACCCTGCGACTCGGTGGCCGGCACGCGCTGAACCCGGTGAACGCCCGACTCGTACTTGAGGTGCGAGTAGACGTCCTTGCCCTCGATCAGCACCACCACTTCCTTGATGCCGCCCGAAGAGCCTTCGGACAGGTTCATCACCTCGGTTTTCCAGCGGTGGCGTTCGGCAAACCGCATGTACATGCGGAACAGGTCGCCGGCGAACAGCGCCGCCTCGTCGCCGCCGGTGCCGGCGCGGATTTCGAGCAGGATGTTCTTTTCGTCGTTGGGATCCTTGGGAAGCAGCAGGATCTTGATGCGCTTCTCCATCGGCTCGCGCTGTTTTTCGAGCTCGACGACCTCGGCGCGTGCCATCTCGCGCATCTCCGGGTCTTTCTCCTCTTCGACCATTGCCTTGGCGTCGGCGATTTCGCCGAGCAGCTTGCGGTATTCGCGCCACGCGCCGACCAGGTCCGACAGCCCGGAGTGTTCCTTGGACAGCTTGGTGAACTCGGCGCGCTTGGAGATGACGTCGGGATCACCGAGCATCTGCGATACCCTCTCGTATCGATCCTCGATGCCCGTCATCTTGGCGATGAAGCCTTTGGTCTCGAACATGGGCGTGGTGGGTCAGGCCGCGAGCGGCAGCTGGATGTCGTCGGCAGAGCTGTAGACTTCGATGCCTTGCACGCCTGGCGGCAGAGAGTCCTGGCCCTGGCTTTCGCGCCACAGCGTTTTGCGGATGGAGATCAGCGCGATCTCGAGCTGATCGTCGTCGGGCTCGCGGGTGGTGATGTGTTGCAGCCACAGCCCCGGCGCCGACAACAGGCGCGCCAGGCGACTGGTCTCCCAGCGCCTGCCGGCGATCTTGATCAGCTCATAGGCGAGTCCTGCCACGGGGAACATCAGCGGAATCTTGATGCCGATCTTGAGCAGGTTGTCGAGCGCGGTGTTGTCCACCAGCCGATAGGTAAGCGTGGCCGAAAACAGCACGACCGACACCATGATGACGATCAGCAAAAACGACGTGCCGCAGCGCGGGTGGAACCGCGTTTGGGAGCGGGCGTTCTCCACGGTGAGGGGCAAGCCGTGTTCGTGAGTGTAGATCGCTTTGTGTTCTGCGCCGTGATACTGGAACACGCGCTTGATGTCGGGCAGCAGGGAGATCAACGCCAGGTACGAGACCAGGAGGATCATCTTGATGGCACCATCGATGGCATGGAACCAGAACGAGGTGGTGTCGAAGCCGAGCAGTGAGCCCAGGCCCCACGCCGCAAGATGCGGCACGCCGACGAACAGTGCCAAACCGAACAACAGCGACACCGCGACCATGCCGTAGGTCGCCAGCTTCGACGGCTCTTCGGCTTGGCCTTCGGCACGGGCGCCGAGCGACCGCGCGTTGTTCGTGTCTTCCTCGATCATCTGCTGGTTGGCGGCAAACGTGAGCGCCGAGACGCCGTTGACCAGCGACTCGAGCAATACGACTCCACCGCGCAGCAGCGGCCAGCGCAGAAAGCGCAGCTTCCCCCACAGCGGCTGCCACGCCGACTCTTTGATGACGATGTCGCCGTTGGGCCGCCGGCACACGACGGCAAAGCTCTTCGGCGAGCGCATCATGACGCCCTCGATGACCGCCTGGCCACCCACGTCGATCCGCTTGTCGCCGGCCGGATTGTTCACGTGCTGGATTACTTCTTGGTGGTGCGGCCGTATTTCTTGTTGAAACGCTCGATGCGTCCGGCGGTGTCGATCAGCTTCTGCTTGCCCGTGTAAAACGGATGGCAATTCGAGCAGATGTCGATCGCGAAGTCGTCTCGGGTCGAGAACGTTTCAATGACCTGGCCGCAAGCGCACGTAATCTTGGACGGCTGGTAATGCGGGTGATTTGCTGTCGCCTTCATTTGCTTCTCTCGCGGTGAATGATCCTACCGTCGCAGCAGGACGGCGGTGTATAGCAAATCGGGGGCTTGCGCACAACGCCCGCCTCTTTGGCCGGCCTCAAGAGTCGTTGTCGGGGCTGAGCTCCGGGTCGGTTTCGGCGAAGGCTTCGCCGGTTCCACCCAACGATACCGGGGCCTTACGCGGGTAGAGCGGCCGGATTTCGCGGCCGATGCGCAGGTCCTGGACGGTCTGGTAGGCCGCCGACAAGTCCAGATTCAAGTAGATCTTGTTGGAGTCGAACACGCCGAAGCTGGTGGAGACGATCATCTGCTCGTCGCCGATGCACTCGAAACCCTCCGGAATCACGTCGTGGCCGTAGACGGAGATCCGTCCGCCCAGGGCGCGCAGAAACTCCCTGGCTGTCCGCGACGGGGCCGAGCGGGCCCACAGCAGCGCACCGATTACCGGTACGTCGAAGATGTCGATGGGGCTGTTCCAGATGTCCTGGGTCAGATCCGCCTGCTCGACATCGGTGATCGAATCGATCTCTGCCGCCGGCGCGCCGTGGGTGAACACGACGCCGCACGGCGCGATCGCCATGAGCGGCAAGGTGCGCAACACCTCTTGCAGGCGGTGGGAGCGTTCTCTACCCAGAATTTCTTCCAGGAGCAGCACCTCGTCGATGGCGAACTTCGCGGTGTGTGGCCCGCCGATGTGACCGTGCTCGTGATTGCCCAACAGCGCGTGTACGTACCCTGGATATTGGTTGCGCAACTCGACGAACGCGTCTACCACCCCGCCGCTCTGGTCGCGGTAGTACTCGCCCAAAAAGTCGGGCCAGTCCTCGGGGGAGATGTGGGGGCCGTGGATCAAATCCCCGGTGAATAAAATGTGTGCTTCGCCACCGGTGCGATCGCGCTCCTCCAAGAACACTTGCACCATACGCCGGTAATCCCGTAGGCAGCCCTGCAAGTCAGTGCATACCAACAACCGGCCCTTGTTGGGCAGTCGCAGCACCCCGGCCATCGGTTGAGAGTAGCAAGAATAGCCGTCGACAGGATCCCCGCAGCCTCCTATTATTTGGGTCGTGTGGCGGCTTGTCTTACTAGCGGGCGCGTCCCTGTGCGCCTGTCAGTTCGACCAAAGCGGCGTTACCTTCGCGTATGACGCGTCAGCCTCCGACGGGATCGACGCAATCTCGCCCGGGGACGGTGCGGGCGGTGGCGACGCGGCCGTGCCGGTAGACGCGAGTCTCGAGCCGTGCGTGGATTCGGACAACGACACGTTTTTGATCGTCAACATCGCCGGCGCCAATTGCCCCGGACCGCTCGACTGCGACGACACGGACCCGAACGCGTATCCCGGCCAGGAGAGCTATTACGATCAGGAACGCGCTTCAGGTGGATTCGACTACAACTGCGACGGCAGCGAGACACTCATCGATAGTCGCGAGGGCAGTGACTGTCACTGGGACTGGTGGGACTGTGTCGGCACCGGTTGGGTGCAGGGAATTCCGATGTGCGGCAACGTCGGCACCTGGCACGAGTGCTCCTCGGACGGCGTCGACTGCGTCGAATCCTCGCGCGTGATGGCGAACATGCTTTGCCACTAGCGCGTCCGCGTCACCGACCTGGCCGGCCGGTCAGGCCGACATCGACGCGATGAACTCTTCGTTGAGGTCGGTCTTGGCCAGCTTGTCGCGCAAGAATTCCATGGCGTCGATGACGTTGAGCGGATGCAGCAGCTGGCGCAGGATCCACACCCGGTTGAGCACCTCGGGCGTCATCAGCAGCTCTTCTTTGCGCGTGCCGGACTTGTTGATGTCCAGACACGGGAAGATGCGCTTCTCCATGAGCTTGCGATCCAGGTGGATCTCGCAGTTGCCGGTGCCTTTGAACTCTTCGAAGATGACTTCGTCCATGCGCGAGCCGGTGTCGACCAGCGCCGTGGCGATGATGGTGAGCGAGCCGCCTTCTTCCAGATTGCGCGCCGCACCGAAGAACCGTTTGGGTTTGTGCAGCGCGTTGGAGTCGACACCACCGGACAGGATTTTGCCCGACGGCGGCACGACCGTATTGTAGGCGCGGGCCAGGCGGGTGATCGAGTCGAGCAGAATGACCACTTCCTTACCGTTCTCGGCCAGGCGCTTGGCCTTTTCGATGACGATCTCGGCAACCTGGACGTGGCGGGTCGGCGGCTCGTCGAAGGTGGAGGAAATCACCTCGCCGTGCACCGTGCGGCGCATGTCGGTAACCTCTTCGGGACGTTCGTCGATGAGCAGCACGATCATCACCGCGTCCTTGTGGTTTTCTTCGATGGCGTGGGCGATGTCCTGCAGCAGCATCGTCTTGCCGGCGCGCGGCGGCGACACGATCAGACAGCGCTGGCCCATGCCGAGGGGGCACAAAAGGTCGATGATGCGCGTCGACATGTTCTTGGCCGTGTGCTCGAGGTTGAACTTGCGGTTGGGGTACAGCGGCGTGAGGTTGTCGAAGAG